>OGOU01003389.1_pt1 | contig 10301 bp, 8 predicted proteins | sample 1552721 | NCBI WGS metagenome assembly OGOU01 (sample SAMEA2580176, study PRJEB22360) | human gut metagenome | biome: human gut; feature: human-associated habitat; material: faeces | place: Denmark | collected 2008/2010 | reverse complement strand
ACATCAATTATGCTGCCGATGGCTGACTTTATGCCGAACTGGTAAAGAACCGTTCATTCGAATTCCCTCAGCGTCTGATGGGATGGAAGACTTATGGAAAGGTGACTTTGCAGGATGACGGTCCTTTTGAACGCAATCCGCATTATGTGCGTCTTGATAATCCGGGACATGCCCACAAGCATACCGGACTGGATAATGAAGGTTTCTTCGGCATCGGGGTTAAGCAAGGTGAAGAATACCGCTTTTCCGTATGGGCACGTCTGCCGCACGGAGGTACAGGTGAAAAGATACGTGTGGAACTTGTAGATACCAAATCTATGGGCGAACATCAAGCTTTTGCCTCTCAGACACTGACCATTGATTCCAAAGACTGGAAGAAATATCAGATAATCTTAAAAGCGGGTGTTACCAATCCTAAAGCAACGCTTCGTATTTTCCTTGTTTCCCAAGGTACGGTAGACTTGGAGCATATTTCCCTTTTCCCTGTCGATACTTGGAAGGGACATGAGAACGGTCTTCGCAAAGACCTTGCACAGGCTTTGGCGGATATTCATCCGGGAGTCTTCCGTTTCCCCGGTGGTTGCATCGTTGAAGGTACGGATCTCGAAACCCGTTATGACTGGAAGAAATCCGTGGGGCCGGTAGAAAACCGTCCATTGAACGAAAATCGTTGGCAATATACCTTTACCCATCGTTTCTATCCGGATTATTATCAAAGCTACGGACTGGGATTCTATGAATATTTTCTTCTTTCTGAAGAAATGGGAGCGGCACCGCTTCCGATCCTGAACTGCGGACTTGCCTGTCAGTATCAGAACAATGAAGAAAAAGCTCACGTAGCAGTTTGCGACCTGGACAGCTATATTCAGGATGCACTCGATCTGATCGAATTTGCCAATGGAGACGTGAACACGACTTGGGGGAAAGTACGTGCCGATATGGGACATCCGGCACCTTTTAATTTGAAATATCTGGGCATCGGTAATGAACAGTGGGGAAAAGAGTATCCCGAACGTCTCGAACCGTTTATCAAGGCTCTTCGCAAGGCGCATCCGGAAATCATGATTGTAGGCAGTTCCGGCCCGAACTCCGAAGGAAAAGAATTCGATTACCTGTGGCCTGAGATGAAACGTCTGAAAGCTGATCTGGTAGACGAACACTTCTACCGTCCCGAAAGCTGGTTCCTTAGTCAGGGAGCACGCTATGATAACTATGACCGCAAAGGACCGAAAGTATTTGCCGGCGAATATGCTTGTCACGGAAAAGGAAAGAAATGGAACCACTTCCATGCTGCCTTGCTCGAAGCAGCCTTCATGACCGGATTGGAACGCAATGCCGATATCGTACATATGGCTACTTATGCGCCGCTTTTCGCTCATGTGGAGGGATGGCAATGGCGTCCGGACATGATTTGGTTTGATAATCTTAACTCGGTGCGTACCGTAAGTTATTATGTGCAGCAGCTGTACGCACAGAACAAAGGAACGAATGTACTTCCTCTCACTATGAACAAGAAACCGGTAACGGGGGCGGAAGGACAAAACGGACTTTTTGCCAGTGCAGTCTATGATAAGGATAAGAACGAACTGATTGTCAAAGTAGCTAATACTTCCGATAAGACACAGTTTGTATCCTTGACTTTCGAAGGTCTGAAAAAGCAGGATGTATTGTCCGAAGGACGTTGCATCACTCTTAGCTCACTCGATCAGGACAAAGATAATACGCTTGAACAACCGTTTGCCATCACTCCGCAGGAGACACCGGTAACGATCAATGGTCATGCGTTAACCACCGAACTCGGACCGAACACGTTTGCAGTTTATAAATTCACGAAGAAATAAAATGAATAGCGTTAAACTAGTTATGATTTCATGCGCATTGGCAGCCTTTTCCGGGCTGTCTGCGCAGAATGACACTACTTTTGTAGCCAATGGCAATCCCATCATAAAATATAAATATACAGCCGATCCGGGTGCTATGGTGCATGACGGTAAGGTGTACATTTATGCCGGACATGATGAATGTCCTCCTCCCAGTGAACATTACCAGTTGAATGAATGGTGTGTATTCTCGTCTCCCGATATGAAGACATGGACGGAGCATCCTGTACCTTTGAAAGCCAAAGATTTTAGTTGGGCAAAAGGGGAAGCATGGGCTAGTCAGGTGATAGAACGTGACGGAAAGTTCTATTGGTATGTGACAGTAGAACACGGCACTATTCACGGAAAATCCATCGGCGTAGCCGTATCTGATTCGCCTGTCGGTCCTTTTGTGGATGCCCGTGGTTCCGCACTGATCACCAATGATATGACGACCGAATTTACCAAGATCTCTTGGGAAGATATCGATCCGACTGTTTTTATTGACGACGACGGACAGGCATATCTTTATTGGGGGAATACCCAATGCTACTATGTCAAACTGAAAAAGAATATGATCGAGCTGGATGGTCCTATCGTACCGGTTCATCTGCCCCGATATACGGAAGCTCCGTGGATACATAAGCGTGGAGACTGGTATTACCTTTCATATGCTTCTGAATTTCCGGAAAAGATATGCTACGCCATGAGCCGTAGCATTACCGGACCTTGGGAATACAAAGGCATCCTTAATGAGATAGCCGGCAATTCCAATACCAATCATCAGGCTATTATCGAGTTCAAGGGCGACTGGTATTTCATTTATCATAATGGAAGCATCAATACAGCCGGAGGCAGTTTCCGTCGTTCCGTCTGCATCGATCGTTTGTATTATAACGAGGACGGTACCATGAAACGCATTCAGATGACAACGGAAGGCGTACAATAAACAGGAAATTATAGGGTTAGGTTAGATAATAGGTTTTTAGATTTTTGTTAATTGAAAAGTAAGGGCGTCCTTCCATTCCGGAAAGACGCCCTGCTTATTTAATTCTGATGAATAATAACTTATTCTACTCTGCGTGAACCGTCACCGATTACTACATCATATACTTTCGGGCTTCTGCCGAATTTAGCTTTGAAAGCTTCTTTTGTCTTTTCAACGAAGTTGTCATACAGTTCGTTCTTGACAAGGTTGATAGTACAACCACCGAAGCCGCCACCCATTACGCGTGAACCGGTTACACCATATTCTTTAGCGCAATCGTTCAGGAAGTCAAGTTCTTCGCAGCTCACTTCGTACAATTTGCTCATACCGTGGTGAGTTTCGTACATCTTCTGACCTACTGTTTCGTAATCGTCTTTTTCCAGCGCATCGCAAACATCAAGTACGCGTTGGATTTCTTCGATTACATATTCGGCACGCATATAATCTTCAGCGCTGATATCAGCTTTCGCTTCTTCCAGCATGTCCATTGTACAGTCACGCAGGAATTCTACATGCGGATGTTTTTTCTGGATAGCAGCAACAGCAGCCTCACAGCTCTGACGACGCTTGTTGTAAGCAGAAGAAGCCAGTTCGTGTTTCACTACTGAATCCATCAATACCAGACGATAACCTTCCGGATGGAATGGGAAATATTGATATTCCAGTGAACGGCAGTCCAGACGGATCAAGCTGCCAGCTTTACCGAATACAGAAGCGAACTGGTCCATGATACCGCAGTTTACACCGCAGTAGTTGTGTTCAGTAGCCTGACCTACTTTAGCCAATTCAAATTTGTCGATTTTACCTTCACCGAACAGTTCATTCAATGCGAAAGCATATGTACTTTCCAGAGCAGCAGAAGAAGACATACCTGCACCCAGAGGCACATCACCTGCGAAAGCAGTATTGAATCCCTTCACATCAACGCCACGTTTAATCATTTCACGGCATACACCGAAAATATATCTTGCCCAGCTGGCACGGGGAGCATCCTCTTCGTTCAGACCAAATTCTACATAATCTTTCAGGTCGATAGAATAAGCTCTTACTTTGTCAGTGCCGTTCGGTTTGATTTCAGCAAGCATACCTTTGTCTACAGCTCCGGGGAATACGAATCCACCGTTGTAGTCAGTATGTTCGCCAATCAGGTTGATACGACCCGGAGAGGCATATATAAATCCTGTAGTTCCATCAAAATGCTTAATGAAGCGACTTCTTACGTGTTCTATATCCATGATAAATCAATTTTATAAGGTGAATAAATTAAATTCAGATTTTTTATTCTACTGGAATGTCTTTATTTACGTTCTTGCAACCTACCAGACCGTAGTACAGCAAGTAAGCCAGAGCAGCGATAATTACCCAATAGCTAGCCATGAAACCGGCTACGTCAGCTACCCATCCTTGAATTACAGGCAGGATACCTCCACCGCATACCAGTACCATAAACAGACCGGAAGCAGCAGCCAGATATTTACCCAGTCCTTCTACAGCAAGGTTGAAGATACCACCCCACATGATAGAAGTACAGAGACCAACTAATACCAAGTACATAGCGTTAATGGGCACTTCTGCAAAACCGAATGACAAACCGCCAGTTGCGCTTTGTTGAAGTACAGGCAGATTCACCAATGTTCCTGTAGAAGAGAAGATAGCAAGGAATACTAAAATCAATCCCAAAGCGGATGTAAATGTAAGCATCGCTTTACTGGAAACTTTTGCACCGAGTGAAGCACCGGCCAGACGACCGATCAACATCAGGAACCAGTAAGTTCCTACTACGAAACCGGAGATTGTAGAAGCGATACCGGCACCGCCTTTTTCTACAGGGTCAGTAAGGAACAGGTTCAGAGTACCCGGTACACCTACTTCAATACCTACATATACAAAGATAGCGATAGCGCCCAATACAAAGTGACGGAACTTCAAAGCACCTTTCATCAGTGTGCTGATTGGTTCAGTTGTAGCAGCAGCGTTCGGTTCCGGAATGCGTACAAACAGGAGTACGAAGAATGCGAAAGCGAATACAGCCATTGCGGTGTACATTACAGGGAAAATCTGAGAGATAGTAGCTTTTTCGATAGATCCGGCGATCAGGATACCAACGAACATCGGAGTGATGGTAGCCATTACAGAGTTGAAAGAGCCGCCCACCTGGATAAGCTGGTTACCTTTGTTACCTTCACCACCCAGTTTGTTCAACATCGGGTTTACTACAGTGTTAAGCAAACACATAGAGAAACCTGCTACGAATGCACCAATCAAATAAACGGCAAAAGCCATCTCAGGGCTTGAATGACCGGACAGGAACTGGATACCTACGCCGATAAAACCGATAGCTACTGCGATAAGTGCTGTTTTCTTATATCCCACACGTTGCAACAAGATACCGCTGGGGATACCCATTACTGCATAAGCTATAAAGTTACCGAAGTTTCCCAGCATACCCAAAGCATTGGATACGTCGAATTGGTTCTTCAGCACAATACCCATAGGAGCTGCGAGGTTAGTAACGAATGAAATCATACCGAAAAGGAAAATCATCGTGATAATGGCAATGATTTTTCCATTCTTTTTTTCTTGTGTCATGGTTCTATTAAAAATGTTAGTTTATAAAATTAGGTTAGTTATTTTTTTATCTTTTATTTTTCCACACCGAATTTGTAGATAGTCACCTGCTGGTATTCATCGCCCGGCAATAAAGTAGCCGAGGGGAAATGAGGTTTGTTCGGAGTGTCGGGGAAACATTGTGCCTCGAAGCAGATAGCGCTTCTTGCAGGGAATGTAGCACCGTGAGCACCTTCGAAACCATTCAGCCAGTTACCAGTGTAAAGTTGTACACCTGCTTCAGTTGTGTATACTTCCATGGTACGACCGCTATTCGGTTCGAAACAAGTAGCAGCCAAATCCAGTGAACCTGTTTCAATCTTGTTCAGTACGTAGCAGTGGTCGTATCCGGCACCGTTAATCAGTTGTTGGAATTTATCGTTGATACGTTCGCCTACGGTATGCGGAGTGGTGAAGTCCATTGGAGTACCTTCTACTTTGGCAACTTCTCCGGTTGGGATAGAAACTTCATCGATAGGCGTGTAGAAATTAGCGTTGATAGTAACAATATTGTTTTCGATAGTAGGAGTAGGATTGCTGATACCAGCCAGATTGAAGAAACCGTGATTGGTCAGGTTGACTACAGTAGCTTTGTCAGTTGTGGCACGATATTCGATTACCAGTGCATTTTCTTCTTCTTCCAGGCGATAAACCATTTCAACCTCCAGATTGCCGGGGAAACCTTCTTCGCCGTCGGCTGAAACATAATTGAACTGGATTATATTTTCAGCCAGTTGGTCGGCATCCCAAACGCGGGCGTGAAAACCGGTAGGTCCTCCGTGCAGGGAGTTGGGTCCGTTGTTGATGGTGAGCTCGTGCTCTTCTCCGTACAATGTGAATTTTCCTTTGGCGATGCGGTTGCCATAGCGTCCGATAGTAGTGCTGAGGAAGGGTTCCGGGCTGTTGACAACGTGGTCTATGCTGTCGTGTCCGAGGACAACGTTTGCATATTTTCCATCTTTATCCGGTACCATGATAGCGAGAATGGCGCATCCGTAATTAGTTACGGCGACTTCCATTCCCTTTTTATTTTTGAGGATAAATAAATCAGTTTCTTTATTATTTATCTCCTTTTGGAAATCTTTCCGGCTGAGCCCTGATAGATTCCCTTCCGTTGGGAATGTGTTATTCATGTCTGGTATTCTTAAAATTTTCTTGCAAATAAAGGTAAATTCTTTGTTACTCACAAATTATTCCGGCTAAATATGGTGGGTAGTTTAGGAAAGTTTAGCGTTCTCACTTAGGTTTCTGTATTTTTCATCCTTCTTTTCTTTTAAAGTGAACAATTTTTCGTATGTTTGTTCCCGGATTATTATAATCCGGGAGAATTTAATCTAAGTTTATTAACAAGAAAAACAAAAATGTATCCATTAAAATTCGAACCTATTCTGAAGCAGACGCTTTGGGGGGGCGACAAAATTATTCCGTTCAAGCATTTGAATTCAGACTTGAAAGGAGTAGGAGAAAGCTGGGAGATTTCCGGCGTAGAGGACAATGAATCTGTTGTGGCTAATGGCCCGGACAAAGGTTTAACTCTGGCTGATATGGTGAGAAAGTATCGCGAGGAACTGGTTGGCGAAGCGAATTATGCTCGTTTTGGCAATAAATTCCCACTGCTTATCAAATTCATCGATGCAAAGCAGGATTTATCCATTCAGGTGCATCCGGCAGATGATTTGGCAAAGAAAAGGCACAACTCAATGGGTAAAACCGAAATGTGGTATGTAGTGGATGCTGATAAAGGAGCGAAACTGCGTTCTGGATTTTCCGAGCAAATCACCCCGAAAGAATATAAAGAGCGCGTGCTGAACAATACGATCACTGACGTATTGCAGGAGTATGAGATCAAGCCGGGAGATGTATTCTTCCTTCCTGCCGGACGTGTGCACAGTATTGGCGCCGGTGCGTTTATTGCCGAAATCCAGCAGACTTCGGATATTACTTATCGTATCTATGACTTCAACCGTAAGGATGCAAACGGAAAGACTCGTGAATTGCATACTGACCTGGCGCGTGAAGCCATCAATTACGAAGTGTTGGATGATTACCGTACCAAATACGAAGCGGTGAAAGATGAGCCGGTAGAACTTGTAGCTTGTCCGTACTTCACTACTTCCGTGTATGATATGACCGAAGAAATCAGCTGTGATTATTCAGAACTCGATTCATTCGTGATCTTCATTTGTATGGAAGGTGCATGCAAGATAAAAGACAATGAAGGTAATGAACTGAAAGTAGGTGCCGGAGAATCTATTCTGCTTCCTGCTACAACACAGGATGTAACAATTACTCCGGAAGCTGGAAACGTAAAATTGCTGGAAACATACGTGTAAATAATAGACAATATTACTGATAAAAGTATAGACCGGGCAGGCGAGAAAAACTTTCTCGCCTGCTTTGCGTTGTAGAAAGAAAGGCGTATCGATTTTGTCTTACAGACTGACAAATTCATATATGTGATGGAATTTAAGTTGGATGGTACTGCTGAAGAAGCTATCAAACAGATTAATGAAAAGCATTATGCACTTCCTTTTGAGGCAGACGGACGCCGACTTTTCAAGATAGGTGTCAATTTTAGCTCAGAAACACGCAATATTGAGAAGTGGATAGTGGAGTAGCATCAATTCTATCCCCATTCAGTTTTATATAATTTTTTTGGAAAGGTTTTAAACTTCTGTTGCTAAATCATTTTTTTCGTCTTATCATTGTATAAATTTACTAGTGATATATATGAATAAAAATGGATTTAGCCGTTGTGCGGAGTCGTACATCGGTCGTTTACGAAAAGAGGGGCGTCATTCTACGGCCCATGTTTATACGAATGCTCTTTTTTCTTTTACCAAGTTTTGTGGCACTACCCATGTTGCTTTCCGGCAAGTCACCCGTGAACGCTTGCGCTGTTACGGGCAGTATCTTTATAGTTCCGGTCTGAAGCCGAATACGGTATCAACGTATATGCGTATGCTTCGTAGCATCTATAATAGAGGAGTGGAGTCGGGCAGAGCTCCGTATGTGCATCGTCTGTTTCATGATGTTTATACGGGAGTGGATATTTGCCAGAAGAAAGCGTTGCCTGTCGGAGAACTTAATCGCCTCCTCTATGAAGATCCCAAATCGGAACGTTTGCGTCGTACGCAGGCTATCGCTGCCTTGATGTTTCAATTCTGCGGAATGTCTTTCGCTGACCTTGCTCATTTGGAGAAATCTTCGCTGGAACGGAATATCATCCGGTATAATCGTATCAAGACGAAAACTCCGATGAGTGTGGAAGTACTGGATACTGCACAAGATATAATCAGTCGGCTTCGCAACTGTCACCCTTCTCATCCGGATTGTCCCGACTATCTGTTCAGTATCCTTCTTGGCGACAAGAAGAGAGAAGATGAAAGTGCATACCGGGAATATCAGTCCGCTCTCCGCAGGTTCAATAATCGTCTGAAGAGACTTGCAAAGGCTCTTCGGCTGACTTCTCCCGTCACTTCCTATACTATCCGTCATTCCTGGGCTACTACCGCTAAGTATCGTGGTGTTCCTATTGAGATGATCAGTGAGTCGCTGGGGCATAAGTCTATTAAGACTACTCAGATTTATCTGAAAGGTTTTGGTCTGCAGGAACGTACAGAAGTGAATCGAATGAATTTATCTTACGTGAAGAACTGTCGGATAGGACGGGTGTAAAATATTTAATAAGTTGATAGTCAGCATGGATCTGTTTCTGTTACTTCTTAGGTAACGGAAGTGTATAAAGCATAAACGAACAATGAAAAAAGGTTGAAAAGCAGCAGCAAATATGTTGTCAAGAGAGTTACACCCTAAGTAGAAGGGTATATACCAATGGAAATTAGGTATATAAGGAGTGGGGCATGAAAATAAGTATTTTTCATGTCTAAAGATGTTTTTACCCTATATTTTAGATAAAACTAAAAAAAGTGGGCTTTAATTTGTTTCTTATTTGTGTTTTTGTCTATCTTTGCATCAAATTTACTTCCGTTACCTAAGAAGTAACGGAAACATATGGGGTAAAAAAACATGATTCTAACAAAAGAGAAATCAGCCATCCTCGGGACCAAAAATGGGACAGGGGAGGGCGTAGCATGCTTAAAACGCTGGTATGTGGCACATGTTCGCATACATCACGAAAAAAAAGTAGCCGAATATTTGGGGAAAATGGGAATTGAGACTTTTGTTCCTGTTCAGCAAGAAATCCATCAATGGAGTGATCGTCGTAAATTAGTTGAAACAGTTCTTCTTCCGATGATGGTGTTTGTTCATGCCGATCCGAAGGAACGGATGGCTGCTTTAACTCTTGCCACGGTAAGTCGTTACATGGTGTTGCGTGGTGAAGGAAAGCCTGCTGTGATTCCTGATGATCAGATGGCGCGTTTCCGTTTTATGCTCGATTATTCGGAAGAGGCAATCTGTATGAATTATTCTCCATTAGCTCGTGGAAAGAAAGTTCGTGTTATCAAAGGTCCTTTGACGGGACTGGTTGGAGAACTAGTTGCGTTAGATGGCAAAAGTAAGATTGCTGTCCGGCTGGATATGTTGGGCTGTGCCTGTGTCGATATGCCTATCGGATATGTAGAGCAAATTGGCGAAAGAAACTAAGTAGGTGATGGGGACCTTCAATAGTAGCGTACAGGGGAAAATAGAAAAACTACAAAAAACAGTTGATACATTGCTTCATATGGGTGAGAATATGGACTGTATATGTGTCGACGATCTTTCACTACTTAATAAAGAGATCCATGAACAGATCAATGATCTGTATCCTTGTCACGGTAAGACAGCCGAGCAGGAAGCTGCTTTGTGTCTGTCTCTTCTGATGGGATATAGTGTGTCTATGT
>OGOU01003387.1_pt1 | contig 10305 bp, 6 predicted proteins | sample 1552721 | NCBI WGS metagenome assembly OGOU01 (sample SAMEA2580176, study PRJEB22360) | human gut metagenome | biome: human gut; feature: human-associated habitat; material: faeces | place: Denmark | collected 2008/2010 | reverse complement strand
GTCCAGACCGGTGGACGCGGGGGCCTGTACGGGCGGCCCCTACAGCGGCTACAGCCTGACGCTGGGCAGCGGTTCCTTTATTGACGGCTTTGAAGACCAGATCGTGGGCCACAAGCCCGGCGAGACCTTTGAGGTCAACGTCACCTTCCCGGACGGCTACAGCGACTCCACCGATGCCGAGGGCAATGCGGTGGTCCTGAGCAACAAAAAGGCAGTCTTCTCCGTCACGCTGAACTACATCAGCGAGGAGATCCTGCCGGAACTGACCGATGCCTGGGTCGAGGAGAATTTCAGCAGCACCGACGGCGTCCACACCGTGGAAGACCTGCGGGCCGAATACCAGAAGATGCTGTATCAGAACAACCTGAACACTGCGGTGATGGATTATCTGCTGGCCAACTCCACCTTCAAGGACCTGCCCAAAGAAGTGACCGATTATCAGGTCAACCAGTGCCTGAACTACTACTACACCATGGCCCAGCATTACGGCTATGATCTCGACAGCTTCCTGCAGGCTGCTGCCGGTTACAACAGTGCCGACGACCTGCTGGATGCCATGAGCGACAGCATCACCGAGTATGCCCGCGAAGCGCTGCTCTACCAGGCAGTGGCTGAGGCGATGGATATCGCCCCCACGCAGGAGCAGATCGACACCTACTCTGCCTACACCGAGACCTACGGTGCCAACTACTGCACCATGGTCGCGCTGATGGACGCCGTGTCCGAGGCGCTGACCACCGGGGCACAGGTGAAGTGATCCGATCCTGTTTCTGCGCCCCAAAATCGAATAAGACCACAAACGGCCTGAACCCTGTGCGACACAGAGTTCAGGCCGTTTTGGCTTTTGAGGGTTATTTTTTCAGGGCATCTGCGAGGACGCGCAGCAGGTGCGGGACGTCCAGCGGCTTTGCGATATGGCCGTTCATACCGGCCTCCAGCGCGTTCTGACGGTCTTCTTCAAAGGCGTTTGCCGTCATCGCAAAGATGGGGATGTTGGCCTTCTCGGCGTCCGGCAGGGCGCGGATCTGCCGCGTGGCCTCGTAACCGTCCAGATTGGGCATCTGGATGTCCATCAGGACGAGGCTGTACCAGTTTTCCGGGGCCGCCGCGACCTTTTCGACGGCGATCTTTCCGTTTTCGGCCGTTTCGACCGTCACACCGGTCATGCCCAGGATCTCGGTCGCGATCTCGCGGTTCAGGTCGTTGTCTTCCACCAGCAGGAGCCGCTTGCCCGTGTAGTCCGTTTTTGCAAAGTCTTCCAGATAATTCCGGGCGTTTTTCTCTTTCTTGCCGGATGTAAACTGCCGCAGAGTTGCCGTCAGGCGGGAGCGGAACAGCGGTTTTGCTATAAACGCATCCACGCCCGCCGCTCTGGCTTCTTCCTCGATCTCGCTGAACTCGAAGGAGGTCAGGATGATGATCGTGACGTCCTCCCCGACGCATTCCCGAATCCTTCTGGCCGTTGCGATGCCGTCCATCTCCGGCATCTTCCAGTCCAGGATCACCGCAAAATAGTCGCGGCCGGTCTTGTGCCGCGCCGCGCAGCGTTCCACGGCTCCTTTGCCGGTCAGGACCCATTCGCCTGCGATGCCGATCTCCCGCAGGGTATCGACGGTGCTTTCGCAGCAGGTCTGGTCGTCGTCCACGACCAGCACCGGCAGGTCGAACAGCTCTTTTTCCTGCTCTTTCTCGTCTTCCTGCAATTTCAGATAGACCGTGACCGTGATCTTCGTGCCCTTGTTGGGGGCGCTTTCGACCTGAATGTCGCCATTCATCAGGTTGACGATGTTCCGGGCGATGGCCATACCCAGACCGGTGCCCTGCACCTTGGTCGTCCGGTGATCGTCCGCCCGGCTGAACGGCTCGAACATGATCTTCTGAAATTCCGGCGTCATGCCGATGCCGTTGTCCGCGATGGAAAACTCATAGCAGCCCAGCTCCGAGAAGCCGTTCGGCTTTTCCTTGATGGAGAAGGTGATGCTGCCTCCATCCGGGGTGTACTTGATGGCGTTGCTCATCAGGTTCACAAAGACCTGCTGGATGCGCAGGCTGTCGCCGCAGACGGCCTCGTGCTCGATGTGCTCCACGTGGACTTCGAGCTGATGGTGGTGCTCGTCGATTGCCGGTTTTGTGAGGGTGAGCAGGTTATCGACCAGCTCCGGCAGGCTGAAATCCTCCTCGGCAAGGCTCATCCGCCCGCTCTCGATCCGGGCCATGTCCAGCACTTCGTTGATCAGGCCCAGCAGATGGCGGCTCGCCTTGGTGATCTTGCCAAGGCATTCGACGACTTTGTCCTGATTTTCGATGTTGGCCCCCGCAATGGCCGTCAGGCCCACGATGGCGTTCATCGGCGTCCGGATGTCGTGGGACATATTGGAGAGGAAATCTGTCTTGGCGCGGCTTGCGTTCTCGGCCGCGCGGTACGCATCCTTCAGTGCCTTGTGGGATTCGATCTCGGCCTTTTTCTCCTGCGACACATCCATCGACGCCAGCAGAACTTTGACCAGCTTGGTGCCGTCCCACTCCAGCGGGATGAAGGACGCGATCTTATAAGTGTTTTCGTCCAGCGAGCAGTATTCAAATTTGTAGATGTCGTTCTCGCACTGCAAATTCCTGCGGATATTTCCCGGCGAGATGATAGCATCCAATGCGTCCAGCGATTCCAGTGTCTTATACTTTGCAGCTACCTGCTCCACAAAATCATGGTAGGTTCCGGTCGGCGCGTATATCATTTCACCTTGCAGGTTATAGAACCGATAGCGGTCATTTTCCAGATCGCAGACGACGAAGCGGTCCAGCAGGCGCACCATGCTCTGGATCAGCAGCTCCATGGATGCGTTGTCCGAGGCCATCTGCATCCGCTGTGCCGTCTCTGCTTTGGACTCTGTGATGTCCCGCAAAAAGATCATCGCATAGTCCGAGTCCCCGATCTCGCCGCGCATGACCACATTGCTGACCCATCGTTCCTCCCCATTCAGAACGATGCGGCACTCCTGACGCAACTCCGTCTCAAGCCCCTTCAATTTTTCGGTGATGTAGGCGCGGTCGTAGAAATCCGTGACCTTCTGTTTGTCCTGTTCGACCACATAGTTGTCCACAAAGAATTTGATCAGCTCGTCCCATGTCTGGCTCTGCTCAAAGGCCGTCATCAGGGAGGCCTCCACCTTGAAGGCATCAAAGGTGTTCTGTTCCAGATTCACATAATATTCGCAGAGGTTCGCGTTGGTGAACGCGCGGTGGAACGCTGCCGCCCGCTGCGCCTGCATCCGGCTTTGCTTTTCTTCCTCGATGTTGCGGATGATGCCGGTGACGCGGCTGGCCGTGCCATCCAGACGGCGGATCACTTCTGCCGAGGTCCGGAACCACTGGTATGGGCCGTTTTGCAGCTTCAGCCGGTACTCCATGCTGAACTTTGTGGTGTTGGTCTTGTCGGCCACCGTTTCCAAAAGCAGCGTCATCACCCGGTCTTTGTCCTCCGGGTGCAGAAGCTCCGACCACGCATCCAGTTGGTTCGGGAAATCCAGAGCGTCATGGTACCCCAGGATCTGCCGGAAGGCATGGCTCCAGCTCACACGGACGATCCGGCCCGTTTCATCGCATTCAAAGGTCCACGGTGCCGAGTGGATGGACTCATTGACCAGCGCAAGGTCTTCATACGCCCAGTTCACCTGCACCGACAGCACCCAAAGCGGCCTGCCGTCTGTGTCCACGGTATCTTCCTTATAAAGACGCACGTAGGCCGGTGTTCCATCGGCTGTGAGGATCTGGCCCTCCCCTGCGCCCCGGATCTGACGAAAGCGCTCCGGTTCGAGGAAGCTGACATTTTCCCCATAAAACAGGTTCTTCAGCGAACCCTTCGTCTGCTCCATCAGGGACGCATAGCTGTGGTTCAGGTTATGCAGCAGCAGTTCGCTGACCGACAGGATCGGCAGGCCCGCATCATAGTACCCGGTCATGGTCCCGATGCCGCCATTCTGATGGATCGTGTTCTGCATCACCTGAAGCACGTTCTCTCCCAATTTTTCCGTATCGGATGTATAGATCTCATCCGTAAGTCGATTGTTAAACTTCATTTTCATCCTCGCACATGTTCGAATCTGCCGTGCGTTCCGGCCGCGCCAGACGGCATACAATGACAATTATAGTATACAACCGTCCAGTCACCCGTTCAAGCCATTTTTTCAATCAGGTAAACATTTCTCCGGTGCCCCGCGCTCCCCCATTTTTCGGACAGATTGCAACAAAAGTCCGGTAATTTCCGCAAAGGGCTCCATTTTGCATTGCTTTTTCCTAAAAACACATTAAGATTTCTTGAAATGCCGTTGTCGGGGTGGTAGAATGGTCTTATGTCTCGATCATGCTACGCCTTTTTTCCGGCTCTCGAACGGCTTTTTGCCAGAGTGCCGGGCAGGCCGCACGCAGGGGGGCGGCGTCATTCCCGTGGGGTGGGCTGTATCATCATACAAGAATCCGGGCCAGCCCGCTGCACTGCGGCGGCTGGCAGCGGGCCGTGAGGAAGAGGAACATAAAAAATGAAGAAGAACACACTGCGCAGCCTGTTTGCCCTGCTGATCGCCCTAGTGATGGCGGTCTGTCTGCTGACCGGCTGCGGCGCAGCGGACACCGAGCAGGTGGAAGCACAGGAAGACGCCGAGACCATTCAGGTGTATCTGTGGACTGCCGCCCTGTACGACACCTACGCCCCCTACATCCAGGCCCAGCTGCCGGACGTGAACATTGAGTTCATCGTCGGCAACAACGATCTGGATTTTTACAAGTTTTTGCAGCAAAACGGCGGTCTGCCGGATATCATCACCTGCTGCCGCTTCTCGCTGCACGATGCGGCACCGTTGAAGGACAGCCTGATGAACCTTGCCTTGACCAACGAAGCGGGCGCTGTGTACAACACCTACCTCAACAGCTTCAAAAACGAGGACGGCAGCGTGAACTGGCTGCCGGTCTGCGCGGATGCCCACGGCTTTGTGGTCAACCGCAGCCTTTTTGAGCAGTACGGTATCCCCCTGCCCACCGATTACGAGAGCTTCGTTTCGGCCTGTCAGGCGTTTGAGAAGGTGGGCATCCGCGGCTTTACCGCCGATTATACCTACGACTACACCTGCATGGAAACGCTGCAGGGGCTTTCCGCTGCCGAGCTTACCACGACGGATGGGCGCAAGTGGCGCACTGCTTACAGCGACCCTGCCAGCACCGCACGGGTGGGTCTGGACGACACCGTGTGGCCGGGGGCGTTTGAGCGGATGGCGCAGTTCATTCGGGATACCCACCTCACGGCAGACGATCTTGCGTTGAATTACGACGATGTGACCGGGATGTTCCGGAACGGAGAAGTTGCCATGTACTTTGGCAGCTCTGCCGGCGTGAAGATGTTTCAGGATGAGGGCATCGACACGATCTTCCTGCCCTTCTTCAGCCAGAACGGCGAAAAGTGGATCATGACCACCCCCTATTTCCAGGTGGCGTTGAACCGCGATCTGGAGCAGGACACCGCGCGCCGCGAAAACGACAATTTCAAAATAATGAGCGGCGTGAAGAGCGGCAGGACGACGGGCGCTCCGATTTGCGTGATTGTCCCAAACGAAAATACGAAAAGCGGCGACTACGATTACGGTATCGCGCGGCCGTCGCACGCCGATTACACGGCGTTTTGCAAATATCACGGATATGAAGATTACCGCGGCGGCGGACACTTCTCGGGGCGCGTAACGGCAGGGATAGTTGCTGCCGCTTCGATTGTAAAAAGCGCGCTGGAAAGCATCGGAATTAACATTGCGACGCACGTCATTGAATGTGCGAACGTGCAGGATAAGCCGTTTAACGACATCAAAAACGAGATATTAACCGTTAAATCCGCAACATTCCCCGTTATCGACACAGCACAAGGGAAGAAGATGCAGGAAGAAATCGAAAAAGCGAAAGCCGACGGCGACAGCGTCGGCGGCGTCACCGAAACCGCAATAATCGGACTGCCCGAAGGCGTCGGCGAGCCGTGGTTCGACAGTGTTGAAAGCATACTCTCGCACGCGCTGTTTTCAATCGGCGGGATTAAGGGCGTGGAATTCGGTAACGGCTTTGAAATGACAAAAATGAGAGGAAGCGCCGCAAACGACGCGTTCGCTTTGGAAAACGGAAAAGTCGTAACGATTACGAATAACAACGGCGGCGTAAACGGCGGCATCACCAACGGCATGCCCGTGATTTTCAAGTGCGCCGTAAAGCCCACGCCGTCCATTTACAAAACGCAGAAAACGATAAATTTTTTGAAAAACGAAGAAACCGAAATCAATATTCGCGGCAGACACGATCCCGCGATAATAAGAAGGATTTGTCCCGTTATCGACGCGGTCGCAGCGCTTGCCGTCGCCGATCTTCTGCAACAAAAATACGGCGCGGACGTCATGACAAAAGGTATCGGGAAATGAAATACGGGCTCATCGGAAAACCGCTCGGACACAGTTTCTCGCGCGAAATACACGCACTTATTGCGGACTACGATTATCGTCTTCTGGAAATCGACGAGGACGAGTTGCCGCGCTTTTTTCAAGAACGCGATTTTTCGGGCATAAACGTTACGATTCCTTACAAGCAGGCTGTGATTCCGTTTCTGGACGAAATATCCGACGAGGCGAAAAAAATCGGCGCGGTGAACACGATTGTCAAAAAGGAAGGGAAACTTTTCGGATTCAACACCGACTTTTTCGGTATGTGCGCGCTCATCAAAAGCACGGGGCTTGACCTTGAAAACAAAACCGTTCTGATACTCGGCACGGGCGGCACGTCGAAAACCGCCGTTGAGGTTTCAAAAAGCCTTGGGGCAACGGAAATCGTGAAAGTGTCAAGAACGAAGTCTTCGGACACGGCGACATACGACGAAGCGTACGAAAAGTATTCGGGCGCGGACGTCATCATAAATACGACGCCTGTCGGAATGTTTCCAAATGCCGACAAAACGCCCGTCGATATTAAAAAATTCAAAAATTTGCAGGGCGTTATCGACGCGGTTTACAACCCCCTTCGCACAAATTTCGTGCTTGACGCCGAAAGTATCGGCGCGAAAGGGCGCGGCGGACTGTATATGCTTGTGGCGCAGGCTGTTTATGCGTCGGCGTTGTTTTTGGATAAAACCGCGGACGAGAGCGTCATCGACAAAACGTACGCCCGCATACTGAAAGAAAAGCGCAATATCGTGCTTTGCGGTATGCCGTCTTCCGGGAAAACGACCGTCGGGAAAGAAATTGCAAAAGTTTTTGGCAAAAGGTTTATCGACACCGACGACGTCGTGGTTGAAAAACGGAAGGAATCCATAAGCGATATTTTTGAAAAGTACGGCGAAGGAGAATTTCGGAAGGAAGAGCGGCTTGCAATCGATGAATTGTCAAAAGAGAACGGACTTGTTATCGCAACGGGCGGCGGCGCGGTGCTGGACGAAAACAACGTACGCGCGCTCAGACGAAACGGCGTAATTCTGTTTCTGGACAGAAGCCTTGAAAACCTTGTCGCAACTGCCGACAGACCATTGTCCAAGGACAAGGAAAAACTCAAAAATCTTTTTGAAAAAAGATACGACGTTTATAAGTCGTGCGCGGACGCGGTAATCCCCGCAGACGGCGAAATCGCCGACGTCGTCGAAAAAATAAAAGGAGTTTTATTATGAAATTTCTTATTCTGAACGGACCGAACATCAATATGCTGGGCATAAGAGAGCCCGAAATTTACGGAGAAGAAACGTACGATGCCCTTGTCGAAAAGGTCAAAGAGCACGCGGAAGAAATCGGCGTGGAGGTCGAGTTTTTCCAGTCGAACCACGAAGGCGCGCTCATCGACGAAATCCAGCGCGCGTACTTTTCGCAAGTTGACGGCATCGTGTTCAATCCCGCTGGATATACGCATACGAGCGTTGCGCTTGCCGACGCCGTGAAAGCCGTGTCGATACCCACCGTCGAGGTGCATATTTCGTACGTCAGCGAAAGGGAAACGTACAGACAGATAAGTTTCGTCCGCGCGGTCGCAATCGACACCGTCGAAGGGCAAGGGCTTGGCGGTTATCTTATCGCGATGGACGCGCTCAAAAATCATCTTATAAATAATGAAGGTTAAAATTCTGCCGTCAAAAACGTCGGGCGAAGTTTCGGCGCCGCCGTCAAAAAGTTTTGCTCACCGATATCTTATCGGCAGCGTTTTGTCGCGCGGAAAGTGCGTGATAAACAATATTGCGGACAGCGACGATATTTCGGCAACGCTTTCGTGCATCGAACAACTTGGCGGTAGCGTAACGAAAGACGGAAATATCGTGACCGTTATTCCGACAAACGAAAAGCAAATCGAAAACGCGGTTTTCGACTGCAAAGAAAGCGGCAGTACGCTGAGGTTTTTTATCCCCGTAGTGCTTGCGACAGGCGCGAAAAACTGCACGTTTTTAGGGAGCGAAAGACTGCTTGCGCGCGGAATAAAAGAATATGAAAAAATTTTTGAAAACAGCGACGTAAAAATAAAATCCGACGAAAAATCAATCGAGGTAAACGGGACACTCTCGGCGGGGAATTACGAAATAAGCGGCGAGGTCAGCAGTCAATATACAACCGGAATGTTGTTTGCATTGTCGAGGCTCTCAGGCAAAAGCACGCTTAAAATCACGGGAAATGCCGAAAGCCGCGCTTACGTCGATATGACGATAAAAGTTTTGAAAGACTTCGGCGCGGACGTTGCGGAACCCGAAAAAAACTTTTTTGAAATAAACGGAAAAGGACGGCTTTCGCCCGGCGAATTTACAGTTGAGGGCGACTGGTCGAACGCCGCGTTTTTAATTGCGCTTTCCCGCCTTTTGGGGCGAATAAGCGTTTCGGGGCTCAACGAAAACAGTGTGCAGGGCGACAGATTTTCAAGCGTCGCATTTGACGCGCTGGACGGCGAAAACGCCGAAATCGACCTTAAAGATTGTCCCGACCTTGCGCCGATACTTTTTGCGTACGCCGCATATAAAAACGGCGGAAAGTTCACAAACACAAGGCGGTTAAGGGTGAAAGAAAGCGACCGCGCAAACGTTATGGCGGAAGAATTGAAAAAATTCGGCGCAAATGTTAAAGTGTACGAAAACAGCGTTGAAATTGAAAAAACGCAACTTAAACCGCCGATTGTGCCGCTTTGCGGACACAACGACCACCGCATCGTAATGGCGCTTTCGGTGCTTGCGGCAGTGTTTGGCGCGGAAATCGACGGGGCGGAGGCAGTGAACAAAAGTTATCCCGATTTCTTCCGCGTCATAAAAAAAGCAGGAGTAAACGTATATGAAATTCGATAAAAACACAAAAATTCTGATCGTAGGGCTTGGACTTATCGGCGGCAGTTACGCAAAGGCGTTGTCGGACGAAGGATACTTCGTCGGCGCAATCGACAAAAAGAAAAGTTCGGTCGAGTACGCGTTGAAAAACGGGCTTATACAGGTTGGCGAGACAAGTGTGAAAAAAGATTTCGTAAAAGACTTTGACCTTATCGTTTTTGCGCTGTATCCGCACGATTTCATAAACTGGATCAAGGAATATCAATCATCAATAAAGTCGGGCGCGCTTATCACCGACGTTACCGGAGTGAAGTCGTTCGTCGTTGAAAACGTGCAGAAAATTCTTCGTGGCGACTTGGAATTCGTGGGGGCGCATCCGATGGCAGGCAAAGAAGTCAGCGGCGTCGAAAACGCCGATCCGAAAATCTTCGTCGGGGCAAATTACATCGTGACGCCCACGAAAAGGAATACAGACGAAAACGTGCAGGCGGTGAAAGACCTCGGCCGCGCGCTCCGTTTTGAAAGGATATCGTCGCTTTCGCCCGAAGAGCACGATGAAACGGTGGGGTTTTTGTCGCATCTGACGCATTGCATCGCCGTATCGCTGATGGTATCCAAAAAGTCGCACCATCTTGCCGAATACACGGGCGATTCCTTCCGCGACCTTACCCGCATCGCAAAAATCAACGACGAAATGTGGAGCGAACTTTTCCTTGCAAACAAGGACGAACTCTTAAAACAAATGGACCTGTTTGAAGAAAAATTCAACCAACTGAAAGAAGATATCAAAAACGATAATCGTGAAAAAATAAGAGAAACGCTGCGCGAATCCACGGCGCGCCGCAAAGTGTTTGACAAAGACGCAAAGGAGACAAAATAAATGAATCTCGAATTCAAAAGAAAACTGCCGACGTTGCAGGAAATCAAGGCGATGTATCCGCTTGACGACGCGCTTGCGGCGCACAAAAAAAATACGCTTATCAAGTACGGCGCGGTGTCGGAAGAAACCG
>OGOU01003384.1_pt1 | contig 10312 bp, 6 predicted proteins | sample 1552721 | NCBI WGS metagenome assembly OGOU01 (sample SAMEA2580176, study PRJEB22360) | human gut metagenome | biome: human gut; feature: human-associated habitat; material: faeces | place: Denmark | collected 2008/2010 | reverse complement strand
CTCGCCGTTTCCGCATTTCGGACATTTCAACACGACGGGGTCCGCGGGAGCTTTTTCCTTTTTCGGGGCTTTCTCTTTCGTGGCCGTTTCTTTTTTCGCCTCTTCTGCCACCTCTACGGTGATCGCTTTCCGGGGCGAACATTTCACCACGTGTACCAGTTCGTTCACCATCACCTTCAACTCCTCCATAAAATCCGACACGTTATAAGTCCCCTCCTCGATCATCCGCAATTTCTTCTCCCATTGCCCGGTCAACTCAGCCGACTTCAACAGGTCATTCTGAATCGTATCAATCAGTTCAACACCCGTGGCTGTTGCCACCAACCGCTTTTTATCCTTCCGAATATACCCTCTTTTCAATAACGTCTCGATAATCCCCGCCCGGGTAGACGGACGCCCTATCCCGTTCTCCTTCATTAAATCTCGGAGTTCCTCGTCTTCCACCTGTTTTCCGGCAGTCTCCATCGCCCGCAACAAATCCGCCTCCGTGTAATACTTCGGTGGCTGCGTTTCCTTCTCCTGCAATTCGGGCGTGTGCGGTCCCTTTTCCCCAACCTCGTACACGGGCAACACGTTCTCATCACTCTGTTTGTTCGATGCTGCGGGAAAGACTACCCGCCAAGCCGGGTCAATAATCTGTTTTCCGGTTGCCTTGAACTCGTTCATCCCCACCTGAGCCATAACCGTCGTGTTCGCGATCTCGCAATCCGGATAGAACACCGCGATAAACCGTCGGGTCACCAAATCATACACCCGCTTTTCATCCGGGGTCATATCATAGCTGAAAACTCCTGTCGGGATAATAGCATGGTGATCCGTGATTTTTTTGTCGTTGAACACCGTCGGAGACTTGCGTATTTTACTCCCGTTAATAATCGGGTCGATCAACGTGACGTATGGTTTCAGCCCCTTCAAAATCCCGGGGACTTTGGGATATATATCATTCGGTAAGAAATTCGTATCTACACGGGGATAAGTCGTCAACTTCTTCTCGTACAGCGACTGGATGATTTTCAAAGTCGTGTCCGCCGAGAAAGCAAACTTCCGGTTACACTCCACCTGCAACAACGTCAAATCGAACAATTTCGGCGGGTGTTCCATGGCCTTTTTGCGCTCCACACTCTTGATTTCCAACTCCAAAGGTAGAATCTCCTGCATGAAAGCCTCTGCCTCCTCCTTTACCGTGAAACGTCCTTTCGTGTAAGAGAACCAACCTCCCCGGTAATCCGTCCGTACCTCCCAATAAGTTTCCGGTTTGAACTGTTCTATCGCTTTCTGCCGATCGACAATCAGAGCCAACGTCGGGGTCTGCACCCGCCCGATCGACAACACGTTCTTCCCGTTCCCGTAGCGCAACGTGTAAGCTCTCGTGGCATTCATCCCCAACAGCCAGTCCCCGATCGCCCGGGCTGACCCGGCAGCGTATAACGTGTCAAAATCCTTCGACGACATCAACTTGGCAAACCCGTCCCGGATCGCCTCTTCCGTCAACGAAGAAATCCATAACCGCATCACCGGAGCCTTGCACTTTGCCTTCGTAAGCACCCAGCGCTGGATCAACTCCCCTTCCTGCCCCGCATCACCGCAATTAATCACCATCTCCGCCCGGTTGAACAACTCTTCTATAATGGCAAACTGCCGTTTGATCCCCTCATCATCAATCAACTTGATCCGGAACGAGGACGGAATCATCGGCAACATACTTAAATTCCACTGCCTCCACTTTTCCGTGTACTCGTGCGGTTCCTGTAACGAACAAAGATGCCCGAATGTCCACGTCACACAATAGTCATTCCCCTCGAAATAACCATTCCGACGTACTTTGGCTCCCAGAACCTCTGCTATCTCCTTCGCCACACTCGGCTTTTCCGCTATACAAACACGCATCGATTAATTTTAGATTTAAAAATTCTGAGATTTAATGATTTCCGATTAAGTGATTATTAATCACCGAATCATTGAATCGCCAATCACATAATCCATTTGTTTTCAATCACTTAAAAGCTCAACTGAATCCTCCCCTGTATCATGCTAAACGTCTGTTTCCCATCTATCGGTGCATGTTTATCCAAACTTACCAAGCTATAACTCATTTTCGCTGCCACATACTTGTTGAAATAATAGATACCCCCGATCGAGAAATCATTTTGTTTCCCTCCCATAATTCCGGCATCTTTATCGTTCATGTTGGTGATATTATAGCGACACAGGATTTCCAAGCTCTTCTCCCCCGGAGCCGTGGCCATACCACTCGTTTTATTATAACCATAACGACCATTCAGTAAGGCATACCCCACCTGTGCATACCAACCGTCTCCGGTATAGTTCTCGACCGACGCTTTACGATTCACGTGAGCCATCAGGTATTCACTTTGGAAATACCACCTGTCAAGCACCATCACCACCTCGGCCCCGAACTTCCATTCATTAATTGCCTCGGTCACCTCTGCCTTCAAAAACTTCTCGGAAATCAAATTCGAGGCAGCCCCGGCCGAATAAGTCAATGTGTTCTCTTCTGCCTCACCCTGCACGCCAAACCGAGAAGAAACTCCGACATGAATCACGTTTTTCTCCTTTGAATAAGGACGGAACAACACTCTCCCCGAAAACGCATACCCCTCATCCCCTTTCTCCGTGTTGTCAATATCTTTATCGCTGAACACGCCTCCCGACACGTTCAACACGTCGCAATTATACGTGTAACTGATTCCCAGCCGTCGGCGATCCCCGAAAGCAATCCCGGTCACGGCCGCCCCGTTAAACTTCATATCCGACGTCCCGATCCGGTACTCCAAACTGAACGGTTCGAAATAATGTCCCACCCGGAACAAATTCTTCCCGTCATTATACTCGATATAAATATCTTTCATCGACACTTTGCTCTTGGCAAATCCCATCTCGATCTTCCCGGTCCACCTTTCCAAGAAACGAATCACCGTCCCCATACGGACATCATATACCTCAACCGCATTTCCCAAAGACGTTTTATCACTAAAAAATACCCCTCCGTCAAATAACGCCCGACCAATCAAACGAGCCTCGAAATCTCCCTTCTCCGACTTCAACGTCAACTGCGCCGAAGCACTCACTCCACAAACCAGTAGCATCAAAATCAATAGCGTATGCCTCATCATCAATAGTTTAAGGATTAATTTAATTGTATAGAATTAGAATACCTTGCAAAAATACAAAAAAATCAACAATTCATAGATTTCTTCCTCAGAAGAGATTTAATCATATCGTCCACAACTTGGAAAACACCACAACGGATTACACAACACGCCCAAATTATAAATACAAAATCAGGAAATAAAAGTATCCAAGAAAGAATGTATTTTAATCAGATCACCAAGGATCCGTATAACTAAAACTTATATATATCAGTTCATAACTACTAACATTTATACTACCTTTAATAGCATATTTCCCCGTAATCCGATAAGTATTTCCTGTTTCAAGAGATTGATAGTAATAAATAATCCTAATAGCTCCGTCAAGGTCATAGAAACCTGTATAATCGTGATATACCAAATAATTCCGGACTAAATCCGTATAATCAACATAAGTAGAATTTATCGATGAAAGTTTTAGTTTAAAACGCATTTGAGAAAACTGAGTTGTTAACTCAACCCTAACGTTAATATAACTCTCAGGAAAATGATCCTCAAAATCATTTACTCCTTCAGGTGTAGTAATATACTCTGTGGCATAATATGTTAAATCTTGAAAAGGCAAAGAACGCGTACTTGTTTCCAAAAGAGCATTTTGATCCGTTGTACTATTCTTAAACCAAATCGTATCTCGGGACAATGCTTTGAAAAAGTTCAATCTGTCCTTAATTTCATCCAATGACAAGATTTCTGCATTTTCAGCCCGGCTGACACTTTCCGTGATCTGCACGCCATATTCTTCCGAAAGTTCCGCCAAAACTTGAGGCAAATCGTTTCCAATCGTGGAATCAACCATTTCGTTTTTCTGACAACTGCATATAACCAATGCAATCAAGCAGGATAATAAATAATTAACAATTTTCATAATCTTCGATTTTTAATGATAAAAAAGTATTGTACTTCTTCCTTGGATACTCCGTCACTTATCACATTTTTTCCATTTGACCGCGTCAGCCACGACCTTTGGAGAGCTTAGTCCCAAATAAGCATAGCGTACATATCTATTTATGTCTCCCTCATCACTTAAAACCACTTTAACATCTCGCCCTTTTGGGAAATGAAATACGCCAAGAGAAATCCATTCTCCACCATCCGGATCCAGCTCCACTTCCAGTTTATGTTCAAAAACGCCATCATCGACAATAAAATATCTTTTATTATCTACAAATTCATGACTACGAGACTCTTTATCTGCAAATTTATTACTATGATACTCTTTTCCCGGAAAGTAGTAATAAAGCACCTCGTATTCTCCATCATCAGGCAAGGAGGTATGCCATTCAACCCGGTGTTTTCCTTCTCCTATTCCAATAACAAGAGCGCTCTTTATTGGATTCCCAAAATATTTCTTATCAATCAATAACTCCCAACGACCAGATCTACTGACACTCCCGTATTTTTTCCCCGTTCCTTTATTCTTAAATGGAAATATCTTCTCCAATAAGTCATTTTTCACGATTCGAAATCCCGGATCCTCGTTATCAACAATTATTTCAGTCGAATCTAGTGCAAACTCCCGAGGATCCATCTCGATGGTTTTAGCAAGCGTGTCTAAATAAGGTAATGTGTTGTCTCTTTTTAAAGACAACACATCAGGTAAATTACACGCGAGGGGCATGAACAAATAATCAGGTCTCCTCATACGTTTACGAGACATTATTTCCACGGCAGCACCAGCCTCGATATGCCAAGCTTGATTGTCACCGGTTATAATAACTCCATCACCTTCCCCTTGATTGAATATTTTAAAAGAGTAAAAAATATCATGATAAATCGCACATACTTTACATTCCTTTACAACAAAAGAAGCCAATCGATCGGACTTATACCACTTTTCCAAGATAGGAGCCAACTCCAACCCCAAACTATCTTTTACTTCTTGTTCAAAAGCACTTAATTGCACCTTTTCAAACAAATGACGCAACAAAAAGTCACGATAAAACATTTCAAATTCATTTAAATCTACCTGCAAAGCAATTAATGCTTTCAGTTCGGCGGTTTTCATGATAAAAATATCGTTCAAAAGAGATGAAGGAAGCTTGCTCTCGATGGCGTTTTGCAAACTATGTTTTGACAAGTAATTAATCACGTTCACTTTCCTGTTATCATCCAAGGTAAACGTAAGTAATGATTCTATATCCTTACACACACGAGACATCGTTTCATGAATAAACGGATACTTGCCGGAAGCTATGAAACACGTGTTTCCTCTCAGCGCGGAACTAACACTACAAGGTCCACTAGCCAACAACCCGCACTCCTGATCCCCCAAGAACGAACAAAACACGAGATCGGAATCATCCTCCCGACATTCTTGCTCTTCATACCCCCAAAAGAAACTCGTAAGCAAATTTTCCGGGAGGGACACGAGACCACAGGATTCTCTCTCCCCCTCCCCCTGATCCCCCAGGAAGAAATAAAGAGAAATAGGCGTTTCTACCAAATACAACCATTCATAAGGATAACGTTCAACACGATCATATTTTCGATCACGCTTCTCCCCGCCCCAGACCACGGCACCACTAAGATTTCCTTTATGATATTCTATATCCTGTTTTATTTCCCTTATTCGTTCCACGAGAACATTGTCATCCACCTTGCCAAACCTTTCAAAAAAATATTCATGCCCCGGGAAATAGTACACGTTATAACGAATAGAATCAACACGGATCGTTCTACAATTATAATTTCCAATACATAGATTGATTCCCGGTAAAGCATGGGCGTGATGAAAAATCGTTTCATCATTTTTTAGCTCTTCCGGTATTCCCTGTGAAATAACCGTCGCACCCTCCCTGTGCCGCACGGTTAATGAATAACAGGTAAAATCCTTCACTTGCAAGAATGAAGTGGAAGGGATGACACACGTGGGATACCACAGGCTCGCGGGAGAATATGACTTGTAATTCTCAAGATCAAGCACGGTCCGGGTACCCGAACGGTACATTCCTCCCAAACGCTTGCTTAGCTCACGCCCCCGGCTTTCCCTCGGCAAATCAGAACAGACCACGGAACCATCGATATGCCCGTGATAAGTCACGTGAAGATTCACCGTGTCCTTCTCGACCAGATGCAAATCCGTGACTAACACTTGTCCCGTCCGCGAGTACGTTACCGGGATACCGTCTTGTTCCAATGCATCAACTTCAAGCCCCGGGTTCAAAAACAACACGAGAGAACTATCGGAAGAGGTTAACCTCGTTATTCGCATCCAGCTTTCAGCATGAAAACCGTGCGTTTCTTCCTGCAACACGATCCGCTGGGACACGACATGATCCACCAAAACACCTCCATAACGATCCTGCAACGATTTACAAAACGCTTGTTGTTCCCACCTAGCATCATGACGGTTTATAAAAGTCACGACCGGGATCATCAAAACGAGCAAAAGCCCGCCGACCAACACCCCTGTCTTTTTACGTGTATTTACCGAGTTATCCAAGCGGGGATAGAAACCCACAGTCAAAAAAATAAATACAATCCCGATCAAAAAAATGGTTATGCGTTGCAGCAAATAATTAACGATGCCCGCGTGTCCCGTAATATCTGAAAACACGTTAGGAATTTCCCTGGCAAACGGGTCCAAAAACCCCTCTAAACGAGTAGCCAGAAATAATATTCCCGCCCCCACGATCGACAAATAAACAATCCTTGATGTTTTACCACCTGACCCAACCAATTTGACAACCCCAGAATAAACACAAGGGTCGGGAAAGTCAACGTCAGCCAATAAAACAAATACAGCGATCCATTAAAAGCGTAACCACTATACAGGATGTTGAAAAACAAGGCGCCCCCCATGGAAAGGAAATTCAACAAAGTCACCGCAACCAGTTTTCCCGCATTTCGTCCCATCACGATCTTCACATTACTCACGGGTCTAACATATAAAGCCTCTACCGTTTCCCGGCTCCTAACGCAAAGATCATTACTGCATATAAATATAACAAACACCACCTGAACAAAATTGAACAGGAAAGCATTCATAAAAGGCATTGCAAAAGGTAACCCTTTATAACTCCAAGGTATCCAACAATCGTACAACCTGATGTGAGGCAAGTGAAGCATAGTAAGATTAATCCACGTGTATTGCATCGTGATCACTCCCACCACCGAGAATAATATAAATAGCCTAAATATATTATTCCTAAATATCCTCTTCATTTCATATAAAAACTCGACGCCGATCATTGCTTTTTCAAATTAAATAAATACATGCTATATCGCAATATTTACAACTCAAATGTATGAAGAATGTTTATCAAAAACAAAATAACGGTAAAATATTATATTTCCATCACGCGAAGTCCCGACACTTCCTCCAGTTAAAGATAACCCGTGAACATGACCATATCAAAAAACAGGGTAGCGAACGTTACTTTCTACCCCCCCGTATCAGACAAGAAATCATTTATATTCAACGGATTGACAAGAAATAACAAGCTATTTTTTATTCTCACGTAGTTTCTGTATGTCCTGCTCCAGCTCTTTGATACTCTCCAAATGCTCCAACTGCTTTTGTGCCACCTTGTATTTATCATATTCGTCAGCAGCTTTTTGCATTGCGAGTTTATGAGAAATCGACCCGGCATGTTCCAATATATTTTTATCATTCATGGTCAGCACCTGTTTTAACTTTTCAATCCAGTCCCGCATATACATCACTTTGTGTTGCATGGCCTGCGTCTCGGCGTATGCAAGGAATTGCTCCACGATTAATTTTAATAATCCGATTTCTTCTTCCGTCAGATAGTTTTTGCCAATTTCCACATCTGTTTTACTAACCTTATTCGGCAAAGAGGTTGACGTCAACCCCATTTGCGGTAAAGAGGCATTTGCCCGGTAGTAAACAAGTTCCGCCGCAGTTTTCCCGCTAACTGCCCAAAGAAGTTTATTTTGTACCTCCTTGTAAAAGGCAAAGGTCATTTCATCTGACGGGTCATAATCGACACTCGTGGCATAAATATCTTTAATCTGTTGATAAAATAAACGTTCCGATAAACGGATCTCTCGAATCCGATCCAGTAATTCCCGGAAATAATTCATGGACGACCCACTCTTGAAGCGCTCGTCGTTTAAAGCAAACCCCTTAATGATATAATCCCGTAAACGCTGTGTTGCCCAAATACGAAACTGCGTACCTTGTAAAGACTTCACCCTGTAACCGACCGAAATGATAACATCTAGATTGTAATAATTAGTAGGTTTGGTAGAAAAATCGGAAATTCCGATTTTTCTCTTTGTCTTGTCCTCATCCAATTCTCCCTCATTATACGCATTCAAGATATGCTCATTTATTGTTGACCGAGATTTCCCAAATAGAGAGGCCATCTGGTCAATCGTCAGCCAAACTGTTTCTTCCGAGAATAACACGTCGACTTTTATCGAGCCATCCTGTGACTGGTATATAATAATTTCATTCTTTGGTTCCATAAGCACTTTATCGTAGTTCTGTTTCATGCCAACGGCACGAACTTGATACTTCATGTAAAGATATTGATTATTCCTAAAAGCCACACGATCATCGACAAAATAATCTCTTTTCAATGATCTCGTCAACTATTTCCACCCCCATTCCATCAAAAGCTCTTGCGTGGCTGCATCCGAGTAAAAGAGAGAGAATGCCAGCGGGTTATGCTCGTACAACATCTGAAGTTCACGTTTCTAGATATACGGCAACCGATCCATATACTCCTTGTCTATATGTTCCTTTATAAATTGTTCCCGGTACAATTTATAGTCCGAAGAAGAAGTATCTCCCTTGCTTCTGGCATCCTTATACCTTTCCAAATAAGAAGGTTTCGCATCCCACAAGTCCGGCATACGAACTTTCTTCCCTTTAACCATCAACTCCGGATGCCCCGTGTGGAGCTTACATTTCCTTGTCAGGACATCGGCAGGAGTATCACAGACATAATCATACCAAGGAGCAAACCAACTACTGGAAACCGAGAGTTTGCATTCAACCACAATCGGAACATCAAAAGGAGTTTCAATCTCGATCTTACCGGAACCGAGATGTTCTGCCAACGTGTAAGTATCAGCATCAGTTTTATCCGTCCGGTACAAAGTAAACTCCCCGGACATTTTATCAATCGTTCCCCGCAATGGCACCACCTTTAGCTGGGCCGTAGCATCCAACTTTCTTATATTCCACTCCGGATCATCCCAAACCGTCTTTTTTATCTCCAACAACTCGACAGACACGTAGGTTGAAGGAGCGTTTTCCGCTATGTAATTATCCCAATACGTAATAAGAGAATCAACCATCCCGTCAAGTTGACGGGTAATCCGCTCTAAGTCAAATCTCTCTTCCCATTCACGACTTAATTGCTCCTTCCAATCATGGTGATACACCAAATTATAAAACTCCATGAAATCCCCGTAAGTAAGCTTTTTCAACTTTTGTTTGTAAAGCGAATGATCATCCCATTTACGAACTTCGGGAAAAATAAATCGCTCGTAAACCCCAACAAAATCGGGGAACTTTTGTCCAACTTCGTCCGATTCTTCCGGAGTCAACGACTCCGTCACCGATTTATCCAACGGCCCTCCACATGCCGATAAAACAAACGCCAAGATAAAACCATAAATAGTGTATCGTAATCTATTCCTCATAATATATCGTTTTAGAATTGTACACACACGGATGGTAAATCTCGGACAGCTGTATCCCCGGACAATCATCCCGCCCACACACAAAATTAATCTAAAACATCGAACAATAGCTATATTTACAACAATTTATTTACACATCAACAGCCGCCATTTACTTGTAGCTTTCTGAACCTCCCGGCTCGTTCTCTCATTTTTTATCTGTATCTTTGCTCCTCGAACAGAAACTATGGAATATGGAACAAGCAATTATCGATCAAACCATAAAAGCCCTGGAAAGGAACCATTTCGAAGTTTACTTCGCCAACAACCGGCAAGAGGCTAGAGACATTTTCTTCCAAGAAATTTTTGACAAGATAAAACCAACCACTATTTCATGGGGAGACTCCGAAACGATGAAAGCCACGGGAATCCTTTCCGAGATCGAGCAACGACCGGAATGTATTCTCATCCGGACTTTCCAAGACGGTTACAGCCGGGCCCAGAAAACATACTGGCGCCGCCAAGCCCTCCTCGCCGATTTATTC
>OGOU01003382.1_pt1 | contig 10318 bp, 11 predicted proteins | sample 1552721 | NCBI WGS metagenome assembly OGOU01 (sample SAMEA2580176, study PRJEB22360) | human gut metagenome | biome: human gut; feature: human-associated habitat; material: faeces | place: Denmark | collected 2008/2010 | reverse complement strand
GGCAGTAGCGGGGCTTTGCCCCACCGCCCCACCGCCTTTTGAAAAAGGCGGGCGAAAACTTTTAGCTCGAGCAGGCAGTTTGGTTTTAATTCAAACTTTTTATGCCCGACAATCAGTTTTGTATAGCCTTAACTGCCCAAATATTGTTCAGCCGATAAAACACAGTTTGCGCCGTCTGACACGGCGGTTACGACCTGTCTAAGGCTTTTTGTTCTCACATCTCCTGCGGCAAATAATCCCTGCATTGAGGTCACGCCGCTTTCGTCTGCAACAATGTATCCGTTTGCATCGGTTTCAACCAAATCCTTTACAACAGCGGTATTTGGCACACTTCCCACAGCTACAAACACTCCGTCGGTTTTGATTTCTCTTGTTTCACCGTTCTGCAAAACCGTAATTGAGTCCGCCTTTGCGCCGCCGTTTATTTTTTCTATCTGAGCATTTAAAAGGATTTCAACATTGGGCAAGTTTTTAATCTTCTCCTGCAGGGTCTTGTTTGCTCTGAATTTATCTCTGCGGTGAATAAGATAAACCTTTTCGGCAAATTTTGATAGCAGTGCCGCATCACCGAGTGCAGTATCTCCGCCGCCTGCAACCGCCGCAATTTTATTTTTGTAAAATGCGCCGTCACAGACCGCACAATATGATACTCCTCTGCCCAAAAACTCATTTTCTCCCTCAACGCCGAGCTTTCTTCGCTCAGTGCCGACTGCGTAAATAACGGTGTGGGAGTTTAAAGTGTTGCCATTCTCAAGTAAAACTTTGAAGTCTGCCCCGTCCCTGCTGATTTTCACAACCTCTGATTCGATAAATTGTGCACCGAGGCTTTCAGCGTGAGCCCTGAATTTTGCGCCAAGCTCAAAACCGTTTTCTCCAAAGAGTCCGGGGTAATTATCTACACGCTCGCTCTCTGAAATCTGTCCCGTGCCCATATAGTTTTTTTCTATCACAACAGCCTTCAGTCCTGCACGCTGAGAATATATTGCGGCTGAAAGTCCTGCAGGGCCGCTTCCTATAATAACAATATCGTACATAATTACCTCCAAATCAGTATATAATAAGTTCTTCTTTTTTTACATTGTTATCTTTAATTATAAAGGAATTCAGGATTGGATTTTCCTTGTCCATAAGCGATAAAATCAAATAGCTTGCCCCCTCGTCATACGCAAGGCGCTTATCCTCCTCAGACGGCATTGACGGCGTTTCAGGGTGAGAATGCCAGTTGCCGAGCGGAACTAAACCGTTTTTCCGCATATCCCGTACAGCCGCAAGCTGTTCCCTTATATCAAGTGAAAAATGACGGCTCGAATTGTCTGCATTTGTGAGCAAATACACCTTTTTTATTTCCCTGCACTCTCCCAAAATCTCGCCTGCAATCAAGCCGCAAGCCTCCTTCGGCAGCTTGCTTTCTGCGTAAAGCCTGATTTTATTATAGTCAGCTTTGGAAATTTTAATCATAACAGAACCACCCTCTGCCTTTAGCTTACTTTTATTATGCAATAAACTGTTTTCAAAGTCAATATTTTTTGACTGCCTATTGACAAAAATTGTGATTGCAATATAATACTTATTATTGAGATAGGTTTTAAGGAGAAAATCAATGATTAATCAATTTTCAAGAACTCAGCTTCTGCTCGGCAAAGAAGCTATGGAAAAGCTTGCAGGGGCAAGGGTTGCAATATTCGGCATTGGCGGAGTGGGCGGATACACCGCCGAAGCTCTCGCCCGAACGGGAATAGGTCAGCTTGACCTGATAGATGATGACAGGGTAAGCCTTTCAAATATTAACCGCCAGATTATAGCCACAACAAAAACCGTAGGTAAGTACAAGGTTGATGCCGCCGAGGAAAGGCTTAAAGATATTAACCCTGATATTATAATAAACAAGCATCAAAAATTCTTTACTCCCGACAATTCTGCCGAATTTGATTTTACGCAGTATGACTATGTAGTTGACGCTATTGACACCGTTACGGGAAAAATTGAGCTTGTTATTCAGGCTGAAAGGGCAAATACGCCGATAATCTCCTCGATGGGTGCAGGCAACAAGCTTGACGCAACGGCTTTTGAGGTAACCGATATTTACAAAACCTCAGTGTGTCCGCTTGCAAGGGTAATGCGCAGTGAACTAAAAAAGCGTGGAATTAAAAAGCTCAAGGTTGTGTATTCAAAGGAAAAGCCTATTACACCTTTAAGCGATTTGGCTGAAAACGAAGTCAGCTATACCGATGATTCCGGAAATGGCGCAAAAAAACGTCAGATTCCGGGCAGTGTTGCCTTTGTACCTTCCGTTGTCGGCCTTATAATTGCAGGAGAAGTAATTAAAGATATAGCAGACGATGAGCCATCCGTCTTTCAGGCAGTAAAGGAAAAATAAAACTAATTGTCGGGCATAAAAAGTTCTGAATTAAAACCAAACTATCTGCCCGAGGAAAAAAGTTTTCGCCCGCCTTTTTCAAAAGGCGGTGGGATGGAAGGGCAAAGCACTCCTCGCAGTCGGCAGACTGCGAAATCTCCCCGCTTGAAAAAGCGCAGGAGGGGAGAAAAACAGTCCGGTGGACTGTTTTTCGTGGGGAACCCACGCCTGGGGTTCCCCGAAAAGACTTTTCTTCTTGCGCTAAATTAACCAAGAAACTATTTATGTGTGGAAAAGCTTACCCGAAAAAACTTTTCCTCTTGTGCATATTTCTGAATGATTATATCTTTAAAAAAGCTAAAACGCTCTGTGCCGTAATCCTGCACAGAGCGTTTTGATATTATCATATCTTATTTAATATAAAAACTGATAGTCAGTTTGCCGCCCGAGTATTCGGTGGAGGGATTAATTTTATGCAGACGTAAGATTTGTTTTACAATAGCAAGTCCGATTCCACTGCCACGCACCTCGTCGTTTTTGTACAGGCGGTTGTAGGGCTTCCACATTTTGCTTAATTCCTTTTTGGAAATTTCTTCACATTCATTTGATATACTGAAATTATTGTTTATAAAGGTTATTTCAATTTGCGAGGATTCGTCTGAATATTTTACGGCGTTGTCAATCAGATTCTCAAAAACCATCTCCATCAGCTCTTTGTCAGCCGATATTTCAACGTTGTCTGCTGAAACTATAATCCTTTTCTTTGAGATTTTTTCGTATTTTTCGGCAAGCGTTTCAAGCACCTGCTTAATATTAAACGGCTTGATATTTAGCTTGGCTGTGTTTGTTTCAAGCCTTGAAAAGTCAAGCATTTTATGCACAAGAATATCCATATCAGCGGTTTGCTCCTGAATTACGTCTATGTAGTGCTGTTTGGATATATAGCCGTCCTCCTCTCGGAGATTTTCGGAAAATCCGTTTATAACGCAGAGCGGAGTTTTAAGGTTGTGGGCTACCGCATTCGTCATTTCTATGCGGTGCTGTTCTCTTATTGCCCTGTTTCTGAAATTGCGCCAGACAATCGTAACAAGAACTGCACCTGAAATCAGGAAAAACAGCAAAATTATACTGTTGCCGAATATGAGCGTACCCGTACAGCTTTTCAGTGGCTCAAATTTTTTGTAAACTTGCACCTCGCACCCTTTGCTCTTGTTTTCCAGATACTCTTCGTCTGTAATAATAGAAATAATATTATTATCATCTAAGTACGGGTTTATTGTTTCGGCACCTGCATAAGCAAATGAAAGGTCATCAAGAGAAATGAGCGCAGAATACATATCTTCATTTATCGGATTATTTTCTGCAATTTCTTTTATCTCAGGTTTTTTACCTCCGTTTATAAAAAAGTCTGTATCAATTTCATTTCTGTTCATATCATATATTCCGTAGATAAAGCTTTCGCTTTTTTTCATTTCGTCAATTTTTGAAGAATGTAAATCGAAAAATTCAATATGCTCATCTTCAACATACCAGGCGTGGTTGTCATTTGTGCGCAAAACCTCTAATTTCAGCGGAATTGCCTCGCCCGTGCTTTTTCCAAGTGTTAGGTTGTCAATATAAAATTTGTTGCAGGACAGCAGATAATAGTTTCCGTTCTCGTCCTTTTCCGTACTGAGATATTCGCAAATTTTGTTATATTGCTCGTCAGTCAATGACTCTCTCAGAGTATAATAATCTATATATGTCGGTATATTAGCTCCTTCATAGGTAAACGGGGTTTTATTTGCATTATCTATAAAAAAGTTATATGGTGTGTTTTTAATTGTCAAATATATATCCGATTCAATTGAAGTTGTTATGTAATTGCTGATAGAGTCGGGATTAAATAAATCTATACCCTTTGCGTATGAATAGAAATCCTTCATAATGAGTTCCGCCTGGCTTAATTCCAGCTGATATGTTGAGTTGTAAATAAGCACAGAAAAAGCCCCCATTGCGAGCAAGCATATAAACACCAATATCAGAATTATGCTTGTAATGGCTTTGCGGTTTTCTTTTTTTAGCTTTTTATTCATAACCTATTCCTCAATTCTATAGCCACGTCCTATTACGGTTTTAATGATTTTTGAATTGTTCTTTAGGGCTTTTCTCAGATTTTTTATATGTGTGTCAAGCACCCGTATGTCAACATCTGCGTCATAGCCCCATAGATTTTCAATCAGTTTTGTTCTGGAAATAACAATGTTTTTGTTCTCTAAAAGGAATTTGAGAATTTGATATTCTTTAGCGGTTAAATTTATCTCGTCACCGTCTGAAATTACTATTCCGTTGTTTGGATTCAAGGTAAGAGTGCCTGCCGAGAGCACGGTTGAGCGCACAAGTCCCTTTGACCTTTTTATCAGCGCTCTTACCTTTTCATACAGTACGGGAAGTACAAACGGCTTGATTATGTAATCGTCACAGCCCAGAGCGTAGCCGTTGAGAACATCTGCCTCGTTTGTGCGGGCGGTAATAAACATAATCGGCACATCGCTGTATCTTCTTACCTCTTTGCAGATTGCAAATCCGTCCATTTTGGGGAGCATTACATCAAGCAGAAGCAGGTCATACGGATTTTCATATGCCATTTGCAGTCCTGTTTCGCCGTTTGGAGCAACTGCTACAGAGAATTTTCCAACACCCTTGCGGCTGAAATATTCTGCCACCATTTCTCTTATATTTTTATCATCTTCAACAAGAAGTATTTTGTACATTGTCATCACCATATATAATTTAATCTTGTTATATGTTTTTCGTGTGAAGAATGGATTTTTGTTTGAAATATATTACAATTATTATGTTTTTTGTATATAGCTATAATTTTCAACGGGAATTTTGTCCCGAAGCAATGAAAGGCTCTTTGTTTGTATCAGCTCTTCCTTTTGCTTTTTTGTGAGTCTTTTTATATGATATTCAAGCTTTGAGGCTGTTGAGCGATTATCGCTTAGCCAAAGGGCTTCAAGCTTCTTAGGCCTGTGAGTACGGGTGTATTTTGCACATTTTTCGTTTTGAGAAAAATGTTCGGACATTCTTTTGTCTATATCGGAGGCTATTCCCGTATATATAGAGTTATCACAGCATCTCAGCATATAAGTATAGTACATTTTATCACCCATTAAAGTATAGCACACAAAATATTATTATCGCAACAAAAATCCCGACAATTATGTGAATTGTCGGGAAGAATTTTATGCCTGTTCAGATGTTTTTCTGTTGTGTATTTTTCTGGCAAGATATACAAACGGCGTATCCAGCAGACTTGTAAAAACATAGATAACATAGCTTGAAAGAAAAATAGACATAAGAACCGGTAAATCGTAAGTACCCCAGAAGGCAAAGGCGGTGAAAAGTGCGGTATTCAAAAGCTGACTGAGCAGGGTAGAGCCGTTGTTTCTCAGCCATAAAAATCTGCGCCTGTCGCCGAATTTCTTCTCTGTAAATTTCCACCATTTGTGGTAAAGCCATACGTCAAAGCTCTGGCTGATGGCATATACAACAAGGGAAGCCAGGACCATTCTCGGAGTATTTGAGAATACCGCTTTAATCGAGGGCATTATGGTATCAGATACGCTCGGCGTATAAATCATCCAGCTTTGGGAGAGCACAAGGAAGAATATGGACGAAAAAACACCTGTAAGTACAGCCGTTTGTGCCGCTTTTTTGCCCTCGCACTCCGAGAGAATATCGGTTATCAAAAATGTTACGGCAAATAAAACATTGCCGAGGGTTTGCTCCATTCCAAAGGCATTTATCATTATGGTAACTTCAATGTTCGCTAGAATTGTTGCAATTACGGAAACACAGTAAAGCCCGATTTTCCCGAAAAGCGCATAGCCTAAAAGAGATGCACCGTAGATAAATATTACCGAGCACAGCAGAATAATCTCGTTTATCATTTCAGTCACCCACCCCAAAGTCAGTATTGTTAATCAGTATATCTATCCTTTCGTTATCCTTATAAATCGGATAAATTTTTTTCAGAAAGTCATTGATAACCTCAGGGTCGGGAGTTATAGAGGTGGAATTTTTGCACATTATATTAACGCATATGCGCTCAAAATATTTAAGACCAAGCTCAATATCATTAGTCATTGATTCTGCAGTCTGCCCTTTAATTCCGAAAAGGAAATTTGCTTCGTCAAAATTTTCGGATATTTTTTCGGGAGCTTTTTCATCAATGCCCTTTTTGAGCACATTTTCTCTGAAGCCGTAGTCAAAGGTTTCAAGTCCGAGCTTCATTTTAAGTGTAAAATCCGAAAATTCCGTGCGCAAATCTGCAATTTTGTTGTTGTACAGGTAGTGCGACTCAAAGTGAATGGTGTTAATATTCTTTTTTTTGCAGACTTCCTTAATAAGCTCAAGGGTGCTTTTATCAAGCTCAAATACAGAGCCTGAGTTTATAACCTCAAGATTTCCGTAAATGCCCGTAACATTTTTGAGCACCTGACTGTTGAGCATAAAATTTTCTCCTTGGTTTTTGCAGCTGTCACTGTAGTAATCGCAAAAGGCGCATTTTTTGTAAACGCAGCCGCTTCCTCGCAGAAGCACAATTTCACGCTTGTTTTTTTCGTTAATAATACTGTATCTTTCCATAATTTTTGGCATAACAGCAGCGGTGGGGCAGCCGGTGAGCTGCACTTATCCGAGCGGACAGTATCGTATAATATTCCACTCTTGTGCCCGACAACCACCTAGAAGTTTCCCGTGAAAGAAAATTCCCGTAAAAATAAAAAACACCCGCAGGGGTGTATGGGCACAGTCTGCCTTATGCCGTCCTCCTTAGTTTTGATTGGACAAGCCCCTATCGGTTAATTGTCCGAGCAGGATGGTTACGAACTGCTCGAATAATATATTAGCACATACAGATAATTTTGTCAAATTATTAAAAAATTAATATTAAACTGTTATAACGGCTTGAAATTTTATGGAAATTTGTATATAATTTTAATAAGTGTATGAAAGCAGCGGTTATCATATGCTCATAAAAATATTAGAAGTTTTGAAGGGCGAAAAAATGAGAGAAATTAAATTTTATGGGGATACTACTGACAGGTTTCCTTTTACAGGTAAGGAAATGCAGCAGTATAAGGAACAGGTTAAGAGAATACGAAGCTATCACAGGCTCACAGTGATGTCATTTGTATTAATGGTTGCGGTAATTGTGGAAACATTGTTTTTCATTGCGATTCAAATTGCGCTGAAAAGCTCACAGTATGCAGGACTGCTCGGCATTATTCTTGAAATACTTACCTTGGCTGTAATTGTAAGCGTTGTATATGTTTACAAAAAATCATCGCCTGATTTCAGAGCGGCGGATTTTGTAGTGATTATATCTGCGGAGCTTTTGTTCGGCTTTTCGGAGTTTATTGTTTATGTGTATAAACAGCCCGTATCGTTGTATATTGCAGCAGGAGTTAGTTTTGTGTTGGTGCTTTACATTCTTTTGGCGTTTAAAGCGAAGCTCAAGCAAAAAGTTGCTTTTTCGGTAATTCCTATTGTTTTGCTTGCGGCATGCAGCTTTTTAAGCATAAACAGCTCTGTTTATACCGCAAGATATGTTTATATTTCATCAGACGGATATTATAATGAAGCAAGCAATAATGATATTACACATTTTTATTATCTCCAGCCTGTTGATTCACGAATGGTTTCCGACAGTATAGTAAATACCACAAAAAGCTATGCAAGCGACAGGGGCGGAATTTACAGCGTTGAAGAATTTAATGGATTTTGCAAATCATACAATACTTCATTAAATATGAACGAGCTGCTGAATTTCAGCCGTACATACGATGAAGATTTCTTTAAAAATAATTGCCTTTATATAGCGCCGATTGAGCTTGATACACAGAATGACAGGGTGGAATTTAAAGGCTTTAGCTATGCACTCAGCTCTCAAAAGCCCTGTGTGAAGTACAGCAGAGATAAAATGGGCAAAGCAGACGGTAAAAGCACTTGTCTTATGCTCATAGAGGTTCCGCTGTTGGAGGATAATAAGCTGAACGGTGTGGTAGGGCTTAAATGTGACGATGTAATTCAGATAAGATAAGCTTTATAATTTACGCTTAAATTTTTCTGCTGCGTCATATATATACATTAAAAGCTACTCTTTAAACGGGAGTTTTACAATGAAAGCTATAAAAAAGACAGTTTCTCTTTATGATAAAATAATGAAAAAGTATGATCCGATAATAAGCAAATGTGTTCACGACAATGTGTTTGCAATAGCGGGACAGTCTGCATTTTTTATTGTTTTATCTTCGGTTCCGCTTATAGCCTTTTGCCTGTCTGTTTTGCAGGGACTGCATATATCTGCCGAGTTTATTGAGCAGGCGCTGAGCAGTGTGTTTACCGTTGATTTTCTTGTTCAGATTAAATATTTCCTTAACGAAACCTATCAGAACACGGTCGGCATATCTTTCATTTCTATTATAGTAACCCTGTGGTCGGCATCTCAGGGAATTTATGCCATCACAAACGGACTGAACAGAGTTTATGATGCGTACGAAAACCGTATGTGGATTTTTCTGCGGATTCGTGCAATGATTTATACTGTCATTCTATTTATTATTATGCTGGCGTCTATGATAGTTATTTCGCTCGGCTCTTTTCTTGATGATTGGATTGAGCCTTATATCAGCAGCCTGCCCGATATTATTACTGCGATTTTCAGGCTGAGATACTTACTTGTTTTTCTTATTCTCACGGTTATATTTGCTCTGATTTACAGGAATTTCCCCTGTATTTCAAAGGAGCAGAAAAGAGAGTACAGCTTTAAGTATCAGCTTCCCGGCGCTGTCCTTTGCACCCTTTCTTGGTTTGCTCTTGCGATGGGTATTTCAATTTATGTAAAAAGCTTCAACGGCTTTTCTGTTTACGGCGTTATTACCGGTCTTGCCATCGTTATGGTCTTGCTGTATTTTCTTATGCTTTTGCTTATGATATGTGCAGAAATCAACTATGTTTATCATAATCAGATAAAGGAATTTTCCGTTAAAAAATTTATAGCTTCCATAAAGAAAAAGCTAAAGCGCAAAAAGCAATAAAATTAAATATACTGCGATTAAAAGCACCTTCTCGGAGTTATACTAACCTTGGAGGTGCTTTTTATGTTAAAAAAGCTTGTTTGTGCTGCGTTATCTGCAATTATTATGCTCATCGGTACGCTGAGTGCAGGGGCAGTTTCTCTTAATGATTTGTCGGATGAAAGTCTTGACGAATATTGCACACTGATAAACGGCTGTTCAAGAGCGGCGCTAAGAAATTATGAGGATAATGATGTAATAGACGCTGTTGTGTACTGCGGACTCGATTTAAAAAGTCCCCAAATGATGTTTTATGTGTCAATGTATTATTTTGCAAACGATGTAGATGTTGAAAAAATGATTTCCGATCCTAAATATTCCACTCAGATGGTGAGCGGTTTTGACAGCTATCTTGCCCGCAAGGGTGTGACCAATGCCGAAGCGGACGAGTTTATAAAAAAGTATCAGCCTTTAATTTCCAAAAGCAAGCTTTCATTTCCCACGGTGGGAGCATATACGCTCAAGGCTAAAAAATCAGTTGTGGAAAAAATGCTTGATGAGGGCAGGGCTGATTTTGTTATTGCAGGCTCGGGCTTTATGCTGAAGCAGGGAGATGTGAATGTCGATGGAAAAACCGACCTTGAGGATATAAAAGCAATGCAGGCTATAAGTGCAGATTTGAGCGAGGTAAGTAATGCTGACGAAAGTAAATTCAGAATTTATGCCTGCGATTTAAACGGCGACGGAAAAATTGATATAAATGATGTCACAGCCCTGCAACAAACAATGTAAGTATCATAAAAAAGTGATTGTCGGGAAAGCGCAGCCCGGAATTAAAACCAAACTATCTGCTCGATTAAAAAGTTTTCGCCCGCCTTTTTCAAAAGGCGGTGGGGTG
>OGOU01003381.1_pt1 | contig 10319 bp, 6 predicted proteins | sample 1552721 | NCBI WGS metagenome assembly OGOU01 (sample SAMEA2580176, study PRJEB22360) | human gut metagenome | biome: human gut; feature: human-associated habitat; material: faeces | place: Denmark | collected 2008/2010 | reverse complement strand
TGTCTGTAACAAAATGGAAATAAAGGACATTCCCATCAGTGTACTGGACAGCATAACCAGGCAGGATATTGAGGAATACCTCTCCTATATCAGTTTGTATGAAAAAGAAGGTGTGGAACACAGCAATACAGACAGGGGAAAAGCCAGAAAGCTTTCCTGCTTAAAAACCTTTTACCACTACTTCTTTCAAAATGAAAGGATAAGTAAAAATACGGCGGAGCTTGTTCCGGCTCCGAAGAGACATGAAAAGGCAATTATCCGTCTGGATCCCAACGAGGTAGCTATTCTGCTTGACCAGGTGGAGGACGGTACGAAGCTGACAAAAAAGGAACTGGAATACCATGCAAAAACGAAAGTGCGGGATGTGGCGCTTTTGACTCTGCTTTTAGGAACCGGTATCCGTGTATCGGAATGTGTGGGACTGGATATTAAGGATGTGGATTTCGATAATGACGGTATCAAGGTAAGAAGAAAGGGCGGCTATGAAGCCATTGTGTACTTCGGAGAGGAAGTACGTGAAGCCCTGCTTGACTATATGGATGAACGGGAACATATGATACCCGCAACAGGACACGAAGAAGCTTTATTTCTTTCTATGCAGAACAGACGGATGGCTGTCCGCTCCGTGGAAAATCTGGTGAAAAAATATGCCTCCCGGGTAACGACCTTAAAGAAAATCACTCCCCATAAGCTTCGCAGTACCTATGGTACGACGCTTTATCAGGAAACGGGGGATATTTATCTGGTGGCGTCCGTGCTGGGACACAAGGACGTCAATACGACCAGAAAGCATTATGCCAATATGGATGAAGAAAGACGCAGACAGGCTGCCAATGTGGTAAAACTGAAAAGTGAACCGCAGATGCCTTCTTCCCGGAATACAGAAAACTAATCCACCTTATGGATGGATTAGTTTTTTGTATCTAAGTTAAATGTATTTCTGCGATGGAACAAGGAGGTAGGGTTATGCTGACAATCCTGTCTTTTAAGCTGACAACACATGATATAATATGCACTTTGTCGGGACTATCAAAATCATTAAAGGCATGAGCTTCCGCACTAAGAATTCTTGCCGATGCAGAATGAGGGAGGAAACCGTAAATTTGTCCACTTATTTCTGCTGCTTCGGAAAGGGAGGCATTAACCAGTGTAATAGTCATCTGATTTTCCGATATGGATGCCGAACAGGAAATCATAGGAGTATTCATACCTTCCACCATATTTTCATTTTGAATATAACAATATACAGCATCAGCGCCCTGATGGTTTTTAAATATGTCAAATACATGATAAGTAGGAGTTTTTACCATGGTATCTCCTTCTGATAAAAGTACGGATTGCAAGACATTTACCATTTGGGCAAGATTGGCCATTTTTACACGTTTACTATGTCGATTAAAAATATTTAATTGAATTGCTGCAGCTATAGCATCACGCATAGTATTCTGCTGGTATAAGAAACCGGGATTGGTATCTTTTTCAGGTTCATGCCAGCAGCCCCATTCACCTATTACCATCCCAATTTTGTTCTCCGGGTCATAACGGTTCATAATTTCTGTATGTCTGGTAAGCAATTCGTCAGCAAAGTTGGCAGCCTCTACGGTTTTATAAAACATGGTATCATCAAAATCGGTTGCCGGCTCCATTTCAGGCCAGACGGGCATGGTATAATAATGCAAATCAATGGCATTTACTACTTCTGGTGAGAGAGATTTCATCATACTTTCCATCCAATCGTAGTCAGCAGAACTGGGTCCACTGGCAATTTTATATAAAGTGTTCCCTGAAAAATTCTTACAGAAAGACTGATAGCGCTTATATAAATCTGCATAATATTCCGGGCGCATATTGCCTCCGCATCCCCAGTTTTCATTTCCAACTCCAAAGAAATCCAGTTTCCATGGTTTCTCATGTCCGTTTTTCTTACGGAGGTCAGCCATCGGAGAAACACCCTCGAATGTGATATATTCTACCCATTCAGACATTTCCTGAACTGTTCCGCTTCCCAGGTTACCATTAACATAAGCTTCGCAGCCAAGCTGCTCACAGAGTTCAAAAAATTCGTGTGTACCAAAGCTGTTATCCTCTACCACACCGCCCCAGTGTGTGTTGATCATTTTTTTACGTGTTTCCTTTGGTCCGATACCGTCTTTCCAGTGGTATTCATCTGCGAAACATCCACCCGGCCAGCGAAGTACCGGAATCCTGATATGCTTCAGTGCTTCTACTACGTCTGTACGCATTCCGTTCTTGTTCGGAATCGGGGAATCCTCACCTACATAGATTCCTTCGTAGATACATCTTCCCAGATGCTCTGAGAAATGTCCATAAATCTCTTTGTTGATTTTGCTCTGTTTCTTTAATGGATCGATTACAAGCTTAGTCATTTTTACCTCCACAGTTTATGATTTCAGGTTTTTATTTTACCTTTTTCTAAAATAATATACTTTATTTTGCTTTTTCATTATACACAACTTCTGTCTGATATTCAATATATTTTCTGCAAAATTGCTATGATAATTTTGTATAAGAGTTACTGTTCACATACCACTATCCCGCGAGGTGTTTTGGCATGAATATGCCAAAATCCCGAGACATACAAGCCAAAATTCCATTGCCGCAGGCAATCTGGAATGAATTTTGGCTAAGTTACTGTGAACGGAGTGAACAGTAACGAAGATTCATATCGTCTGACAGACAGATTCCTTTTTACTTTAGAATATGCTATTATATATAGGAAATATTTGCTGCCTGCCAAGTGTCAGCATCCAAAGAAAGTCGGGAGGTACATAAAGATGAAACTTACAATATTGGGAACCGGAAATGCAAAGGTGACGAAATGCTATAACACCTGTTTTGCGCTAAATGAAGATAAAGAATATTTTATGATAGACGGAGGTGGCGGAAACACAATTCTGAAGCAGCTGGAGGACGCAGGAATCAGCTGGAAAGAAATCAGAACTATATTTGTGACACATAAACACATCGATCATCTGCTTGGAATCATCTGGATGCTTCGTATGTATTGTCAGGGAATGGCAAGAGGACAGTTTGGCGGTGAAGTGACTATCTATGGACATGATGAAGTGATCAGCCTGCTGAAACAGATGGCAGAGATGCTTCTCACGCCAAAGGAAACGAAATTTATCGGAGACAAAGTCCATCTGGAAGAAGTAAAGGACGGAGAAGATAGAACGATTCTGGGACACAGGGTGACATTTTTTGATATTCTGTCTACAAAGGCAAAACAGTTTGGGTTCTGCATGGAGTATGCAGAGGGAAAGAAGCTGACCTGTTGTGGAGATGAGCCATATAATGAATGTGAACAGAAATATGCCAAAAACAGCACATGGCTTCTTCATGAAGCATTCTGTCTGTTCTCCCAGGCAGATAAATTCAAACCATATGAGAAACATCATTCTACCGTAAAGGATGCCTGTGAGCTGGCACAGAAACTGGAAGCAGAGAATCTGATTCTGTATCATACAGAGGATAAAAATATTTCCAGACGAAAGGAGCTCTACACAGAAGAAGGCAGACAGTATTATAAAGGAAATCTCTGGATTCCTGATGATCTGGAAATCTACAAATTATAAAAAGACAAACCTCCGGAGGCTTGCCTTTTTTACAGCAATCTTTTTAAATGTATCATTTATGAGGGTTGCATAGTGATTATGCTGTATGGTCCACATGTGTTTTGGTGTCGGAAGACAAAATTTCACATGTAGTATGATCCTGTGAAAAAGTTTCCATAATTCCTGAAATAGTCCTGTGCAGATAAGGACGGTACTCAGCCAGAGACACAGGCTGCTGATACAGAATGCAGCGGTAGCAGGTGGAACCTACCAGCTCAATGATCGTAAAGAGCATCAGTTCCGGATTTTTATAATGTAGTCCGCTTTGAGCAAGCATATCCAGATAGGACTGATAAAAATTATATTCGTCGTCAGGCATTTTTTCCTCAAAAGCACCCTTGAAGACACCCCAGGCAAGATTCTTTGAAATAAACAGCAGGAGAGTACGGTCTTTATTCAACTCAGTAAGAATGTAATCTATAATAAAATGTACCTGCCTGTCAAATTCGCTGATATGTGCATTCTGCACAGCCTTATGGGCCCAGAAAAACAATTCTCCGGTCTTGTGGGAAACCAGTTTATTCCGGATATCATATTTATCTTTAAAATAGAGGTAAAAAGTCCCCTTGGCAACCCCAGCCTGATCTACAATATCTGAAATTGTAGTTTTGGTAAGTCCCTTCGTCGTAAAAAGTTCAAAGGCAGTGTTGAAAAGAGCATCTTTTTTCTTCTTTTTATTCAGCTCCAGTTTTCCCATTTCAGATTCATTCCTTCCTTTACTGTATACATAACATTTTAACCGAATCAGGTAAGTCCCTCTGCGGAGTTTGCGAAAAACAATAAGCGTCTTACTGTTCACAGCAACATAAGCTTACTTTGTAATTATATTGTGATCATATATAATTACTATTTTAAACAAAAATGACTGAAAGTCAATATTACATTTTTGTTCTGGAAAAATTTAGGCAAATTGTGAAGAATGATTATTGACTGAAAGTCATTTTTGTTATATAACATTCCATGAAATAAAAAATGACTGTTGGTCATAGAATGATCAAACAGTATCAATAATAAAGAAAGAAGAGGAGAAAAAGATGATTAAGGTAGGAAAGTGGATTGCAAAACACAAGATACTGATCATTATCATCGGAATTGCATTGCTGATCCCTTCATATCTCGGTATGGCGGCGACCAGAATCAACTACGATGTACTGAGTTATCTGCCGGATACCCTTGAGACAGTTGAGGGACAGGACATTATGGTAGATCAGTTTGGGATGGGAGCCTTTTCCATGATAGTGGTGGAGGATATGGAACTGAAGGATGTAGCTGCTCTGAAAGAGAAAATCGAAGCAGTTGATCACGTGAAAAAAGTACTGTGGTATGACAGTGTCCTGGATGTTTCCGTTCCTGTAGAAATGCTTCCGAAGGATTTAAGAGAGGCATTTTTTAACGGAGATGCAACTATGATGATCGCGTTGTTTGATAATACAACATCATCAGAAACTTCCATGGAAGCTGTGACGCAGATTCGTAAGATTACTTCAAAGAACTGTTTTGTCAGTGGAATGACAGGCATTGTTACTGATATCAAACAGATCGCACTTAAGGAAATGCCGATTTACGTTGTGATTGCTTCCTGCCTTTCTCTGATAGTGTTGCTCCTTGCAATGGATTCTCTGGTAGTTCCGGTTTTGTTTTTGCTCTGCATTGGTGTTGCAGTCTTGTATAATCTTGGAAGTAATATTTTTCTTGGTCAGATTTCATACATCACTAAGGCACTGACAGCAGTCCTGCAGCTTGGTGTTACCATGGATTATTCCATTTTCCTGTTGAACAGTTATGAGGAGAATAAGAAGCGGTTTGAGGGTGATAAAGAGAGGGCTATGGCACATGCCATCAATGCAACCTTCAAATCTGTAATCGGAAGTTCTATTACAACAGTAGCCGGATTTATCGCACTTTGCTTTATGACCTTCTCACTTGGACGTGATATGGGTATCGTAATGGCCAAGGGAGTTGTTATCGGTGTTCTGTGTTGTGTTACTTTGCTCCCTGCTCTGGTGCTTACTTTTGACGGAGCCATTGAAAAAACAACACATAAGCCGCTGCTTCCAAGCTTTGATAAGGCATCTGCTTTTATTACAAAGCATTATAAAGTATGGCTGATCATTTTCCTGGTAATGCTTTTCCCGGCAATTCATGGAAATAACAATCTGAAGAATTACTACAATATTGACAAGTCACTTCCTTCCACGCTGGACAGTAATGTGGCAAATGCCAAACTTCAGGAAACCTTTAATATGAATAATGTTCATATGGTGTTATTAAAGAAAGGTCTGACATCAAAAGAAAAAACAGAAATGCTTGACCAGATCAAGGATGTTGATGGTGTAAAATGGGCACTTGGAATGGACTCTTTCGTAGGTGCGGCATTCCCGGATACTATGATCCCAAGTAATCTGAAGAAGATGCTGGAAAGCGATGAGTACGAGATGGAATTTATCTGTTCCAAATATAAAACAGCTACAGACGAGGTAAACAATCAGATTGATGAGATCCAGAAGATTGTAAAAGGATACAGTCCGGAATCTATGGTAATCGGAGAAGCACCTCTGACCAAGGATCTTCAGGATGTTACGGATGTGGATTTAAAGACTGTAAATACTATCTCTATCCTGGCAATTTTCATTATTATCATGGTTGTGTTTAAATCCATTTCGCTTCCGTTTATTCTGGTTGCAGTTATTGAGTTTGCGATTTTTGTCAATATGTCCGTTCCTTATTATCAGGGAAAGGAAGTGGTGTTCGTAGCAAGCATTGTTATCGGTTGTATCCAGCTGGGAGCTACTGTTGACTATGCAATCCTTATGACCAGCAGATACCAGAAAGAACGTGGTCTTGGAAAGAGTAAGAAAGAATCCATTGCCATCGCACATAAAACTTCCATGAAGTCAATTGTGATCAGTGGCTGCAGCTTCTTTGCGGCAACTTTCGGAGTTGGTCTTTATACACAGGTAGATATGATCGGAAGTATCACAAACCTGCTTTCACGTGGAGCTGTGATCAGTACACTGGTGGTATTGTTTATACTTCCGGCTATGTTTATGATATTTGATTCTCTCATCTGCCACACATCTATTGGATTTGCCAAGAAGAAATCGGCAAAAGAGAAGAAACAGTGATTCAGGATTTTTAAAAAGAAGCTTATTGTAAAGAGATAGAATAAAGGAGTAAGTTATTATGAACAGAAACAGAAAGAAAGCAGCTGCAGCAACGCTTGCAGCAGGAATGGCTGTAGTTCTCGGAGCAGGTACTGTAATGGCAGCTGCTTCAACAGGTGATAATGGATTGCAGAAAGAAGAAACCGTTTATGTAAATACAACTGCCGGAGGAGAAGTAACGGATGTCACAGTATCTGACTGGCTGAAGAATTCCGGAGACAGTTCTAATTCTGAGGTGAAAGATGCCTCTGATCTTCAGGATATAAAAAACGTAAAAGGTGATGAAACATTTACTCAGAACGGAAATGATCTGACCTGGAGTACTGATGGAAAGGATATTTATTATCAGGGAAAGACAGAGAAAAATCTCCCGGTTTCCGTAGGAATTAAATATTATATGGATGGAACTGAGGTTTCTCCGGAAGCTCTGGCAGGAAAGACAGGACATCTGAAAATGGAAGTGACATATACAAATACTTCTAAAACAACCAAAACAGTGAATGGCAAAAAGACTGATATTTATTCACCCTTTGTTATGGTGACAGGAATGATCCTTTCTACAGATAATTTCTCCAATATTACAGTAGATAACGGTAAGGTTATTTCTGACGGAAGCAGAAATGTTGTTGTCGGTTTTGGTATGCCGGGAATGAAAGAAAGTCTGGATATGTCTTCTGATATTGCAGATGAAGTGAATATCCCTGAAGGATTTACAGTGGAAGCAGATGTTACAGACTGTGAGATGAATTCTACATTTACCGTAGCACTTACAGATATTTTCAAAGATATTGATCTGGATGATGTGGATGGACTGGATGAGCTGAAGGATTCAATGAAAGATCTGACGGATGCAGCAGTAAAACTGGTAGACGGAACCAAAGATCTTTATGATGGAACTAATAAACTCAATGACAAATATAAAGAATTTTATGATGGAATCGGAACTCTGAAAAGTGGTGTCAGTGATCTGAATGACGGAGCAAAAGAACTGGATGACGGAGCAAAGGAATTAAGCAGCGGAGCACAGACACTGAATACAGGGGCACAGACTTTAAACAGTGGTGTTTCCTCTTATACAGCAGGGGCAGACACACTTTCAGATGGAATCAAACAATATACAGCAGGAGTAGATACGCTGGACAGCAAGATGGCTGAATATGAGGCTGGAATGAAATCTCTTTCCGATGGTGTAAATGCATATGTTGCAGGCGGCAATCAGCTTGCAGGCGGTGTGCAGAGTTATGTAACAGGAACAACTACTCTGACAGACGGAATGCAGCAGTATATTGCAGGAGTTAATCAGCTTGCAGGCGGTGTGAGTCAGTATGCTGGTGGTATTAAGAGCTTAGTAGATGGAATTGGTCAGGTTGTTCCGGGAATTGATACTGCTGTAAATGGAATCCAGACTGCTGTAGAAAAAATGACAGCTCTTTCATCTAAAATCGATGCAAATCAGATTGCTAATTTCAGTGACAGCATGACGGCTTATACAACAGGCGTTTCTGATTACACTTCTGCAGTTGGCCAGTATATTGAAAGTGTAGAACAGCTTGCATCAGGACTGAGCCAGCTTGAGAGCTCACTTGAAAACATGGGAGCTTCCACAGCTTCAGAAATAGAAGAAAGTGCAAATGCAATGTCCGGACAGTTAAATGACAGTGCTGAAACCATGAACAGTCAGGCAGATGCAATTGAATCCTGGATCAGTGATTCCGCAGAGGCTTCTGTAGATGCATCTTCTGTAGATGCAGGAGTTGCAGCAGTCAGCAGTCAACTGGAAGCAGCAGAATCTGCTTTGTATAATATTGATACCAGCAATATGGATGATGAAACAGCAGCTGCTGTAGAAAATGCAATAAAAGAATTAAATTACGTCCATAATCTTGCAGCCAGAACACTGCGGTCGAAAAAGTCCGAAATTATTGGAGTTATGATTAACGGATTTGAAAATCCGTACTTTCTGGAAATTCTTCAGGGTATAGAACATATTTTAAGCGAAAAAGGGTATCAGATGATTCTTGGAAACACTGGAAGGTCTATGGATGCGCAGGAAAAACAATTGGATATCTTCAATTCATGGTGCGTAGATGGGATTATAACCTATGGTCAGGGATATCAAAATTTATTTCAAAAATATGATTCCCTGAATTGCCCTGTCGTCTGCATTGAATCTCCGGGAGGAGATCAAACAGATAATGTTATTATAGATGACTGCGCTCTGATAAAAGAAGCGATTACTGATATGATTCAATGTGGACATCAAAAAATCAGTTGTATTTATGGCGTTTCTGATGCATATACATCGATTCAGAGAACAAACGGATATAAGGAAGGTCTTTTGGCTAATAAAATAAAAGTAGACGAGACCATTATCAGATGTGGACAATCGACATTAGAAGGTGGTTATCGTGAAACAAATTGGCTTCTGGAGAATGCTGAGCTTGATGCAATTTTTGTGGAAAATAATTTGATGACACTTGGATGTGTAAAAGCATTATCTGAGCGTGGAGTTGAAATTCCCAATCAAATCGCCCTTCTTGGGTATGATGATGATGACTGGAGAGATACGGTTGTTATACCGATCAGTTCCATACAGCCTCCACGATATGAAATGGGAGAAAAGGCCACCCAACTTTTGTTGCAGAAAATAAACTATCCAAAACGAAGATCCATTACAATCAAACTATCTCCAGAATTAATAAAACGAAAATCTTATTGATATATGAAGGAAGATTATTCTGTATAAAAAATATTATCTATACTCTTGACAGGTCTTAGAACGGTTTCTTTTGCCGGATGTTCGAATAAAGAAGCCGATAAGAGTAAGTCAAATGAACTGGTGCTTTTTAACGCCAAAGGTGAAAATGAAGCTGAATTTGAAGAGATGTGCAAAGCGTTTACAGAGGAAACTGGCATTCCGACAAAATGGTTTTCTACGTGCAATGGAACAAACCAGTCTTTCAATTGATCCTGCATATATTGGGCATTTAAAAGGTGAGGTGGACATAGAATCCGTGGTATCAGTCATAGAAAAGATTTTTGTACCGAATCATTTTCCTACAGCTATTTTTTGCTGTAGTGATGAGGTAGCCATTGAATTGATGTGTTGGCTTATGCATCATGGATACAAAATACCGGAAGATGTTTCTGTACTATCTTTTGATGGCATACCTTATACAGAAAAGCTGAATCCTTCAATGACTACAATCTGTCAGCCGGTAGAATTTCAGGCAGAAAGAATCATAAATGGAATGTTATATCTGCTGGATGGAAAAGAGCGAAAAAGTGATGATACTGGAAATGATTACGTCTTACAGATAAGAGACAGCACAGGAGTTCCAAGAGAATAAAAGATGGAGATGGGACGAAGGAAGTTAAAAATCGTCAAAGCCAGTAAAATCAATAGATTAGGGCTTGACAGAATAGGAGGTATATGAATGGAAAAAGTGCTATATGAAGAATTGTTTCCGGATGAGTTCGCCGAGCGAATAAAAAAAATGCCTGTCGCATTTTTACCTCT
>OGOU01003378.1_pt1 | contig 10321 bp, 8 predicted proteins | sample 1552721 | NCBI WGS metagenome assembly OGOU01 (sample SAMEA2580176, study PRJEB22360) | human gut metagenome | biome: human gut; feature: human-associated habitat; material: faeces | place: Denmark | collected 2008/2010 | reverse complement strand
GCCGAACCCACTCGATGATCTCGTTAAGCTGGTCGTTATCCAGTTCCGCGCAGTTTCTGTACAATATCAGTTTCACTGTGCACCCTGCTGGCTCCCAAAACACAATGGCGCAGGGGCAGAAAATGCAGGAAATAAAGAAATAATAAAACAAATTTTATACAAAAATATATTTTGCATTTCTTTATCTTTTATTACAAGTTTTGATGCAAAACGCAGGGTTGTTGTTTTGCTCTGGAGGTTGCTGTTTTCGTCAGAGTTATATTCTGTGGTTTTTTCGAGAAACATAGAAACTATCTCTCACTCGTTTTTTATTGTTGGCTATTAATTCTGTAAAAGTGGATAATGGTAATAAATCTTTATTGTTGTGATTTTTAATTATTAACATGATTAACAAAAAAAATAAGAAAAGCTGAGTTTTGATGTGGTGCAGAATATACGAACCTCTTGAACCGAAGGGGGCCGTTTCTGAACGTAATCTCACTGGAGATGTTGTGTATTTCCGGTGTTACTGATGGTCTTGCCGTCAGTGGCTCATTAGCCGGAGCAGCTGGAAGTTCGGCATCAATCGTAACAGGAATTAGCTGAGATTCTCTGCCTGATTCCGATGATGGCAATTTTATCTTCTCCTGCCGCCATTTCTGACGCCATTTGAACAACAGATTGGCATTAATACCATTGTCCAGGGCCAGTCTGAAAATTGAAACGCCTGGCTGGAATGAGGCTTCTGTGAGTCGTTGTTTGAATTCAGGCACCCTTTAGGCCTTCCCGGAGAGGCATTTTTTGTATATCTGACATTTTTATCACCCACTATTAATTTAGTGGTGGATACTTTGTCCAAAGCATCGGGAATTTGCCAGACGGTCCAGATAAGACGCTTACATTGATCTGACCTCTCATTAAATATCAATACGCTTCTGGCGAGCCGCTTACATCCATCCCGATAATACGGGTCTGATTTTTCTTTACCAGTTGTGGTTCGAAGGTACCGTCACGATCGCGCGGAGTACGCAGTTCCAGTGGAAGGTCGCCTGTGATAACGGTCTTTGGGAAATAACCGTTGCGGGAGTTAGTTCCCGGTCTGGACTGGTTTTTCTCATACCCAAGATGGTGTGTCATTTCTGCATTGGGAGCGATTTCAACGCTGGGCTTTTTCAGCAGCCGATCAAACTGACAGAGGCCTTCAGGGCTTTGAGGTTTTTGGCCAGTTCGTTAGCCAGAGCCTGTAACTGTTTTTCGTCCATAAATTAACCTTCATTTGATGCTGGATTGAACATATCAAAATCAGGCAATTAAACAAACCTATATACAGACCCGAAATTCCATTCCTGAACCTGCTGCCCGGCGGCATCCGACAGTCTCTGCCGAAACCGCGCCAGCGACAGTTCTGGTTGTGCCGTGGACTACAATCCGTACATCCCGACAGAAAGACACCGGGATATACGGTAGGTGGTTACATACCCTTTAGTAAAAAATTAGTGACTGTTGTTATCAAAAATCATAGCGAATACCAAACATTCCTGCCACATTCGTCCTAAAGTAACCATCAAAACTGCTGTTTACTTTTGCCTGCACTGACAGCTCCTCTGTCAGCTTTCCGTTGATACCAAAAGAAACGGTATAGCGGTCAGCCTTCTCTGCATCATAGTGACGGGCTTTCCAGTCATCATGCAGGGTCATTCCGGGCATATCGTTCAGCGTGATATTCCGCCAGACACCAGCCTTCAGCGTCATGTTTCCGGATACTTTTTTTGCCTCAATCCCGGTTTTCAGCCACAAGGCATCGCCATCATGAAGCTCCACGCTCCGCTCCCGGCCCTGCAGACGATTTCCGTCCACCCGGGCACCGTTCAGTGAAACAGTCGGTGTTATCGACATATCAAGGGGGGCTGCATGCATCTTCCACCCACCACGGATACCCGCTGTCAGGATATGACTTTTTGCCCTGCCGGACAGGTCACTCAGCTCTCCCTGAATAGTGTAATCTTCAGACAGCTCCCGGTATCCGGTCATACCATCCACAAACAGACCACCGGCAAAGGATTTGCCTGCCAGAACATGCACGCCCCACAGGCTGAAACCATCCCGGTAGTCATCTGTACTGCTGTGCCCCCGGTAAAACTCTGCCCCCATCCCCCACCAGGCATTACCGGCAGCAGACTGGCGGAATCCCACATTCAGTCCGCTCTGATTGAGGCTGAAGTCGTCATATCCACCATGACTGTACCCTGTCATGGCCCATGCACCGCCGTCTGCATCACTGTTATCCACCACCTGTGTCCAGCGGTCAGCACTGTCACTGAGAATGTACTCACGGGTAGCAAACATGGCTCGTGTTTTCTTCAGAAGACGCAGGTTATCTTCGCCTTTAAACAGTGTATTACCGTTTACAGTTGTACCGGTGGTATTATTATTTTTATCGCCCACCATAACATTATCCTGACCCGAACCAGCATCATTCGGCGGTGTGACAGGCTGCATGCTATCTCCCGAAGCGTCGTTATCCGGTTCAGAAGGTACACCTGGCGCAGTTGAATCAGCATTACCTTTCAGTTGCCAGAAAACTCTCCCGTCTTTCTCCTGCACCTGTGTGTCAGGGGTATAAACAGTAAACCCCCGGTTCAGGCTGGCAAAGGAGAAGTACCCGTGAGAAGTTCCGACCGGTGCAGATGCCAGAGTCAGGTCATTTTTCAGTGTGACAGTCTGGTCAAACAGAGAGGACAGGTCCAGTGTGTTATGTCCGCCCGTTGCCTTATTCAGGATATCAATCCGGTCGCCCGTGTTGTCGGCAGTGCTGACCCCCATGGCGATATTCATACTGCTGGCATGCAGTGTGTTTACCGTCAGCGTTTTCGGCGACCAGTTGTCTGTCACAAAGGAGAGCGTCCCGCCTTTGCTTCTGAACGAACCCAGCGTGGAGCTTTTCGTCATATTCCAGTGACTCCGGTGCGACAACTCCACATGCGAGCCGGCATGACCACTGATATCACCATTAAAGGTTGCGTTCATGATATCCAGCGTCGTCTTCCCGTTCAGGACAGCACTGCCATTAAACACGCTACGGTCTGCATCCTTCACCGCTTCTGATGTGCCTTCTTCCAGCGCAAAGGCCGTGCCGTTACCGTCATTTTTGTCAATAAAAACCCGCCTGTCGCCCAGTGTAACCGTCGAATCTGTTGCCTCAAGCATGGTGTTCAGCGTGGCATTACGACCAAGGCCAAAATCGGTGTTCTTCAGTGACAGCCTGTCAAAGGTAAAGCTCCGGTTCTCCCAGTCCTCCTGACTGAATGACGTGGGCTGAGTCAGAACCGAATGGTCTCCACTGGCAGCCAGTTTGTCAGCCACAGACTGAGTATTGTATGCATGGATAACCGGATGCCCCTGCAGTGTCAGACGCCCGTTTTCCTGGGTGAATGTACCGGAGATATCCGCAGAGCCGTCCATCACCAGAGCACCGGTAACGCCTTCCGGCAGGAGATTATCCACATTCAGATTGCCTTTCAGCTGTCCGTGGAACAGATACCCTGCAGCATTGAAACGGTCAGCTACCAGTTTCTGTGCATCTCCCTGGCTGTGTCCCACAAACTCCCAGGTGGCGTTACTGCTCTGGTCCGTGGGGAAATAACCATAGGTGCTCTGCTTCAGAATGAAATAATCCGTCGTATTTGTGTATGGGTTTTTGTATTTATATAAATCTCCGGCAGTTCCTTTACGTGATTCCGACCAGTCATTCAGTGCTACTTTGTCAGCCCGCAGGGCATAATCCAGCGTGATTGTGGCCCGTTTATCAGCGTTATTCGCCAGCACAGCTCCATAATCTGCCGCCTTCAACTGATGAAACGTCAGACTGTTACCATTAACATCCAGCGTGCCCCCACGATATCCCCATGAGACGGTATCCGGATTTACCTGCCGCTCATCAGTCAGTACCACGGTCGGCCGACCACTGGCAATATTGACACTGCTGAACGCCTGCACCAGTCCTTTATTGTCCGCCTGCTGGTTCAGTACAACCTTACCGTCACCGACCTTCAGACCGCCCTCATTAATACCTGTCCCCTGTACCGTCAGCGTACCTTCACCAATTTTATGCAGGTTATCGCCCTTAACACCGTTAATTTGCCAGTTTACGGACACCCCATTGTCCACAATAATACCGGCACCGGTCCAGGTACTTTCGTTAGAGGTTGTTACGGTGTAATTATCACGGAACGTCAGGGAACCTGCTCCCTGTGAAACCGAATCATTAAGGTTAATCTGACCATTCTTCCCATGAAATATCAGATTTTTACCGGCATTCAGGTCATTTCCCTGCTGCCCGTGCATGGCATATGTGGTGGTTCCCTGTGTCAGCGCGCCAACTCCGGTGCTGCTGTTAAAGCTCCACTCCAGCGCACCACCTTCCGATGTTCTGAACGTGACCGGGGCATCATTGTCCTCATTAAATTTTTGTCCGATAAAATCCAGTGGAATAACAGCCCAGTTATTTCCCCTTCCCCCGGGCCCATTCCCCGCAGTGAGAACACCAACCAGCACCCATTTATTCTGAACAGTATCAAAAGCAAACAAAGGCGAACCACTGTCACCGGCTTCGCCATAAATGGGCATTGCACCATTAAGTTTGTAATCAAAAACCAGACCTGAACTGGTGCTAATCATTTCTCCATTCTGATAGGATGACAGACTACCGACAGTCCCGCCGGTCAGCCAGGAATATGCCCCTCCCATTTGTGTAAGCTGTCCGTTACTGTCCTTAATATACTGAGTACCGGATCCCAGACGATAAAAAACAGGATAGCGCTCCTTATTCAGATATGCGCCAGCCACTGCCCCCTGCGCCGTCACCGCAGCCGGGGCAACCTCTGTCACCAGTTTATCCAGTCTGGGAGCATGAAAATCCAGTGACGGCGCATTATTCCGGTCCACGATATTGTAACGGTTTTCACCATCACCAAAGCTGACGTTTGTATATCCCCCGTTATGTTTCACGCTGGTGATATACTGCGGGTTTATCAGTGTCGCCACACCGATTTCCGAATCCACAGCGCTGAAATCCGGCATAGCCGCTTTATCCAGCGTACCGACAAGCTCTCCCTGCTTATTATAAATGGCGATATTCGTTGCCCCCGGGCGGAACATGCCTTTATTCTCAGCAAAATCACGAAATAACTGATACTCAAGTTCATTATTGACTGTTCCCGCAAGGCTTCCTGCAGAGAAAAGGACGGGGGACAGTAATACAACCGGAAAGCTCAGACGTCGGAAAGGTTTATGAACACATTTCCTGGCAAATTCAGATACAGCAATAAAACCCTGAGCCACATCACTGTAGCGCAGAGAATAAACTTTGTTCATTTTTAATTACCCCTCTGAAAAAACAGTACAGTCAGGCATAACGTAAAATAACCAACATCAGCAGGAACTTCTCTTTTGGCTAATGAAGAACAATTACATCACCTAATCACAGTTTATTGATACCTCAGTCAACCAGTGTGATTTATATATCAGTATTTAATCGTTTTCCGGTGATTGTGAGCACAGATATTGACAAGTGATCTTTTATTGTGTCGGTGAGTATATAAACATCTTCATAAGATGGTATCAGTTAAAATAAAACTACAGAAAATGATATCCTTTTATATGAGGTCGCAATAATATACAATGAATGGTTTGTGCTATAAAGAATTTCTTTATTCTGAAAAATGTGGGGCAAGATTTTTTTGTTTAATGACATTATATTGAATATGTGATTGATGTGTCGGAACTATCCTGAAGCATATTATCTGTCTGCCTCATAGAATAACATGCGTGGTATTTATTCCGGTTTTTCGACCACCCCGGCTGGGTTCACCTCAAATAATATAAGGTGATGAAAATACCACCACTTTTTGACCATAAAAATGCGTTTAAATGCTATGTGTACCTTCAATGCAAAGAAAGCAGTTGTAATACTTTATTATATACACCTGTTAATTATGAATTAGTTGTTAATCATTTCTGTTTGTCATTAAATGTAAATATGATAATGAATCATAATGACTGCTTATCTCAGTACTTGCTATAAACCAGGTTAATAACTCATCGATTACATGTTTTTTTAGTGAGCTTTATTCGTAATGGTACAATTTCTGCAAATGCTACATAATCCATGTGCAGAACCATCATTAATGATAATGACAATCTTATTGCATTCAACTTTAGTAGAGAAAAACTTTTTAAAAAAGTGTTTTTTTTTGTGTTTTTCCCAAAAATGTTTTGGTGGTGGAATTTTTAATTATAGTAAACTATCAAAATAATGTGAGGGCGATTTCTATTCTTATGTGGCGTATTTGTGGTGGTGGATGCGGACAGCCCCGGCAACAGTGGTCGGCTGAAATTCGGGACTTATCGCAAGTCCACGGGTGGGGCTGTATTGCCGCGTGACTTCACGGTGCGTGTGTATGAGTCCGGTGCCATGGTTAAGGGCTATTCAGCCTTTAAGGCTGGGCTGGTCGCCGCTCTGGATTTTGGCAATCTGGGTCAGTTGGATGCAGGTGGTGTGGTCACCCGCGGGGCCGGTGATGGTATTCGCGTGGATATACGGGTGGTGGATGCAGAGGCGGATTATCGCGGGCGTCTGACTGAAGGTTATCATTCTGTTAATTCTCCGTTGGATTTTGCTGTCAGGGGCAGGTAAAACGCTGGCAGGCTAATCTGACGTTGGTAGTTGTGTATTTCTGATGGTCCGGCAACGAAAAACTATTAATACCGATGTGGTGGGTGGTTGGTGTCTGTGTGGCAGCAACCTGTATGGCATGTCTGGTACTGACACTGGCGATGTTCTGTGCGGTACTGATGTGGTGAATGTCGTAAGTGTGAGACAAAAAATTCTTCTGACCGGAACCTGCTGGTATGAGCTGACAGGGCTGTGGCACCTGTTATCCGCACAGGGACACAACGTTTACCGTGTACCTCCGGGGTATCCCTGTGCCCGGCATGGCTGGGACCTGATTATTGTGGCGCTGAGTGCAGAGCCTGTTACGGGCTGGGGGCGTCATCTGTCCTGGATACGTGAACTGAGGGCAGAAATGTCCGGTGAAATGCTGGTTCTGGTACCGGAAAGGCTGGAAATGCTGAAGGTGTTGCGAAATGTCTGCCCGGTGTACAGCGGATGCATGTCGCTGTCGTGCCTGGAAAGAACGGTCCGCATGGCACTGAACAGAAAGACAGCTCGTACCGGTAAATTCTGTCTGACGTCCGGACAACGACTGGCACTGAAGCGTCTTTCTGAGAGAGGAAGAGACCGTCCCCTGAATCTGAAACAGAGTGAACGGGGGCTGTACTGGCATTATGCCCGGCTGGCAGAGAATGTGGGTGTCAGGGATTTCAGGATGCTGTTGATGACCGGGCTGGACCGGGAGGTTCATAAAATGGAAGACCGACAGTATGGACAATGATTTTGTATCTGCAGAAAGACTGATGCGCGCGCTCAGTAACGGGGAGTTTGAACCGTATCTCCAGCCGGTGGTTTCTGCATCAGACCTTACTGTGTCCGGTGCAGAGCTTCTGGTTCGCTGGCACATGCCTGCAGGCGAAATCATTCCGCCGGCATATTTCATTAACCGGGTGGAATCTGCCGGTCTGTTGTTGCCTCTGACGGAAAAAATCCTGAACCGTGCGGTGGCAGGGCTTTCGGAGGTTAAACCCGTGCTGCCGCGTGGTTTCCGGCTTGCCGTGAATGTGACGCCGGCCCTGCTGGCTGAGCGTGAGTTCACTCAGATGTGTCTGGCGCTGGCAGGGCATGACAGCATACATCTGGTTCTGGAGCTGACGGAGCGGCAGCCGTTTAACATGGACAGACAGACCGAAGAGAAACTGAGCCGGCTGTGTGATGCCGGAGTGGCATTTGCGCTGGATGATTTCGGAACAGGATGTTCCGTACTGTCGTACCTGAAGTACTTCCCGGTCAGTTATATAAAAATGGACAGGAGTTTCACACAGGACATTCTGAGTGAAAAGACATCCCGGCATATCGTGGAAAGTGTTGTCGGGCTGGCAGGAAAGCTGGGTATTGATACGGTGGCAGAAGGTGTGGAAACACAGGCGCAGGTGAACTGTCTGTGCTCTCTGGGAGTGGATTATCTGCAGGGGTTTTATTTCGGCAGACCGGAAAAAGTGGATACATTTTGTTGTGAGTACAGGTAACGCCAGCTGTGTAATCAGTAAGTCACTCCTGAAAAATAAAATTAAATACATTTAAGTAATTTCATTGTGTTTCTGATAAATGATGTGCCGACATCGCATTTTTCAGACTCCGGAAGTGTTTTTCTTCTTAACTTCAACTTTTTTCATTCTTTTGTTCATGTTTTTGTGTTGAGGGGCAGGCGTGTTTATTCACTTTGTCAGCAGGCAGGGACGAAATCTTCTGGTGAATATAAAAGACATCAGTTTCGTCGTTCAGAAAGGTATTTTTTGTGAATTTCATATCAGGGGGATTGAAGGTCATGTGATGGTGGAATATGACTTCAGTGATATTTACAGAAAAATAAAAGAAATTTCATCACGAGTGAATAATACAGGTGAAGGTGTCTCTGAGGGGTGTGGATGTGCGTCAGAATACTGTAATTGATATTTTATTTATTGTTGTCTTTTCTCTTTCTTTATTAATTTGCGGAAAAGTTTCTGCTGATGCCGGATGGCAGCCCGTCGGGGATTTTCAGGGAGTACCATCACTCCTTATGATGACACGCTTCCTTCCTGGCTGTGGAAAACCGGCGGATATACCGGGTTCAGCAACAAAATCAGTGAACTGACCAGTAACGGAACCTGCCTGACGTTCAGCGCACCTCATGACCTTCTGTTTCTTGCTGATAAATCTGGACGTACTTTTGAGGGCTGTGAGACATCCGGTGCAGGTATTGTTCCTGTTATTCAGTTGAAGGGCGGTGACGGAAGTGAAATCCACATTCAGTAGGCCAGTGGCACGCCGGGGCTGGGGCTGCTTGTTCTGCCACTGAGCGTCACCGGGGACACTCAGACAGCAGGCGTACTGGCAGCAGAACTTCAGGCTTTCGGGGCGCTTGCGTGGGCAGAAAACAATGGCTTTGGTGCCCGAATCATCCAGATTCATTTCTTTCTTTTCTGAGCAACTAAATGATCAGCATTAAAACTAGTGGATATAACATTACTATAAAAACAATCGATAAAAAACAGTTCAGGTTATGAAGGAGGAATATCAGGAAAGAATAGCGATTCTTAAAAAGAAACTAAATAGTGATATTTCTCGATTGGAGGATAATATTAAAAAAACAGGTGCGAGATTCAGAATGCATCCTCGTATGATCTTGCTTTTTTCATCAATAAGATGGGAAGTTCAGATTTCAAAAGATATATTGCAGGCTATTTAACACTTGAACAACATGACGGGGAATCCTTTACTAATCATGCCGCAAATATTGATTTTATTTCTTTCCTTTCCTTCTCTCTCATGGTTATCTTTCCACTGACTATAATGATCCTACCCTCGTAATATGGACACAGCTCTAAGCGAGTTTCTGGTTTTCAAATTGTTCCGGACTGAGACCACCACACCAACTGTGCCGTCGCCAGCGATTGTAATCACATTCGATATAATTAAACACTGTTGCCCGCATTATTTCCCGGCTGATAAAGTGTTCTCCGTGGAGACATTCCACTTTCAGCGAATGAAAGAAGCTTTCCACACAGGCATTATCGTAGCAGCATCCCTTTGTGCTCATACTGCCACGCAGATTATGCCGCTTCAGCAGCGCCTGATAATCAGCTGAACAGTACTGGCTTAACGATAACGTTCCGGGGTCTCTTACGCCGTCACAGCGCCATCTGCAGGGCATCGCAGGCCAGTTGCGCCGTCATGCGTGGTGACATTGACCAGCCAATAACGGCACGTGACCACAGGTCAATGACCACTGCCAGATACAGCCAGCCTTCATCGGTACGTAAGTAAGTGATGTCTCCCGCCCACTTCTGGTCAGGGCCACTGGCGTAAAAATCCTGCTCCAGCAGATTTTCTGACACAGGCTGGTTATGTGCACGGTAACTGACCGGGCTGAACTTCCGGCAGGCTTTTGCCCTCAGCCCCTGACGGCGCAGGCTTGCCGCCACGGTTTTTACGTTAAAGTGGTAACCCTAAGCACACAGTTCATCCGTCAGGCGTGGTGCACCGTAACGCTGTTTTGACCGGGTAAAAGCCTCACGGACAACGCTGTCGCAGTGCTGACGGAACTGCTGACGCTTGCTTATCCTTGTACGCCGCTGACACAATGTATACCAGCCGCAGCGGGCCACCCGGAGCACACGGCACATT
>OGOU01003377.1_pt1 | contig 10323 bp, 8 predicted proteins | sample 1552721 | NCBI WGS metagenome assembly OGOU01 (sample SAMEA2580176, study PRJEB22360) | human gut metagenome | biome: human gut; feature: human-associated habitat; material: faeces | place: Denmark | collected 2008/2010 | reverse complement strand
AAACTGATGTTAGAACAAAATTAATCCAAAAAAAATAGAGATATTTCTCTGAATATCTCTATCGTAAATGGACATAATCTGCCCCTATATTCAATTTTCTAATAAAAACCTCTTTCCAAATCAGGAAAAAGATTAGTGAGAACCCTTTTTCTCACTGTTCATATTATAGCATACTAAGTTTAAGATTACACTAACATTTCTATACCAATTTACTACCATTTTGTTACCAATTTTATACCAATTTAATATCATTTAGGAGTATCAACCATTTTTACTAATTTATATAAATTATTCTCAAAAAGAAAAGCACCCATTTATCACGGATGCTCTTCTCGTACCTAATAAGTGTACAGATTTTAAGTACCTTCATCATATCTGATTTTGGAATATTTTTCAAGCTACAATTTCTTTTCTGGAATCACTTTTCGTGCAACTACTTTTGAAATCTTCATTGTTCCAAGTTTTCTTGAATCCAAAGAATGATCCCGGTTATCTCCCATAACATAAATAGAATCATCCGGAATCACACAATCTTCCTCGCCCATCGTTGATCCTTCATCTTCCAGATATTTTCCATTAATATAAACTTTATGGTTTTTGATCTCTAAATGTTCTCCTGGCAGTGCGATCACTCTTTTAATAAAATCATATTCTTTATCTTTTAATGTCACTTTAATGATCACAACATCTCCATGATGTAACTTGTCATTTTTCTGAAATTTCTTCATGATCAATTTCTGTCCATCTTTTAAAGTAGGATTCATAGATTGCCCATTTACTTTAAACCTTTGATATTGGCTGATATTCTGATACGCTAAAATACCAACATATCCAATGATAAGCAGGACCAACAAATTCCATAATATCTTTTTTAACTTCAATAAAAACACCTTCTTTATGACATGTTAAGATGGCTGCCGCTTTTAGACCTGATTTTCCCCATATGTGACCATAATCGATTTTTTCCAGATTGCGTAGTCCAGTATACGGTATCTCCATCTTGCTTAATCACATCACAATCTAAGATTTTATAGTTCATTACATTTACTTCTTTTAAAGATGTTACTTTTCCATTGGAATCTACTTCTGCAATCTGATTTTCTGCCCAACCGCATCCTGATCCAGCACTTAGTTTTCCATGCGTGTCGTCAGCTCCAAGATCTCCTGGAATTGTTACGCCATCAAGTGTGAAGGCATTTGGGGCATGAATTCCTTTTTCTCCACCCATAATCCCATACTCACATGCGATATTATAACAGCTGCTGATAGATTCTTCCGGATAAAAGATATCGGCTACTGCTCTTGGTGATTCATATTTCTTTTTCACTATTTTTCTCCTTTGTATGGTTGTTCTCAAGTATATTAATGACTTTTCCATCTTTTCCTTTTACAACCGCTTTAGGCTGATGATATTTTCTTTTATTTATAATGTCTGATTTTTTGTTATCCATAATATTCCTCATAAATGTAAAAAAGAGGAGAGATTATTCCCCCCTCTTTCTTCCATCGGCTAACGCCTTACTGTATCTACTGCTCTTTGTCACCTTTCTGTTTCTTACGGATCACAAATGCTGTTCCTCCGGCAACTACGACTACAATGAGTCCGATTACAACTGGAACGATGGATTTCTGACCTGTTTTTACAGATGATGAACTTGATCCACTACCAGGTGTAGATGTATGACTTGTAGTTTTTGGAGTCTTCTTCACTCCTTTAACCTTTACAGTCTGATCTTTATCTGTGATATCCTCATGTGTTCCGATCACTGCTCCAGTTTCAACATCTAACATCTTTTCAAATGCTACAAGTGAATATCCTCCAAGTTTGCTTGCATCAAATGTAAAGCTTACCTTTACTTCTCCGTTTGCTTCTTTTGGAGTGAATTTTGCTGTTGCTGCAACCTCTTTACCATTCACTTTGACTGGTTTCTTTGTATCCTTATCATATAAGGTACCGGAAACTTCCAGTTCTTTGTTTGGTGTTACATTTTTATATTTCACAGTATCTACGATAGTGACTTTCTTATCAGCATTAACGGTGTGATCCCCGTCGGCTTTATCTGTTGCTGTAGTATGTAATTCAGGGAAATTTACTGTCTGGTCAGAATCATCAATGTCCTTATGAGATCCGATCAATGTTCCTGTCTTAACATCGTAAGCTTCTTCAAAGGCCACGGCTGTTTTACCAGCAATGCTTGTGGCATCGAATTTAAATTCTACCTGTGCTGTACCAGAAGCTTCTTCCGGAGTAAATTTAGCACTTGCAGTAACTTCTTTGCCATCGATCATAATTGGTTTCTGAGTATTCTTATCATATAAGATACCCTTTAACTCAACTTCTCTACCAACCTCTAAGTTCTCATATTTCACTGTATCGACTAAAACAGTTTCTTTTGCGGCGTTTACTGTCTTGTTTCCGTCTTTATCAGTTAATGTAGTACCGATCTTTGGTACAACGACAGTCTGTTCACCATCGTCAATATCCTTATGATCAGCAACTAAGGTGTTGGTTTCTACATCATAGGCTTCTTCAAACGCTACGAGTGTTTTACCAGCGAGATCACTTCCATTGAATTCAAATGTAACATCAACACTTCCTTCACTTGCTTCTGCTGTGAATGTAGCACTTGCTGTTACCTGTTTTCCATCAATTTCAAGTGGCTGCTTTGTCTCTTTATCGTAAAGAACACCATCAACCTTATACTCACGACCTTTTTCAAGACCTTTGTATTTAACTGTGTCTACCAGTGTGATCTTTTCGTCTGCATTGATCACATGAATCTGGCTGTCTTTACCGATTAAAGTTGTTCCGATTTCAGGAATCTCTACTGTCTGTCCTTCATCTTCAAGATCTGCATGAGTACCGATCTCGTTTTCTCCTTCATATAAGTTTTCAAAAACAACAGTGGTTGTTCCTTTTAATGCACTTGCATCAAATGTGAATTCAAGTTCTACGGTTTCATTTTCTCCGTTTGCTTTGAATGTCTTTTCTGCAGTAATTTCTTTTCCATCGACTAATAATGGATTTCCTGTTTTCTTATCCATTACCTTACCTTTCAGAGTATATTCTCTTCCAGCAACGATGTTTTTCACTTCAACTTTATCAACGATTGTTACATCCTTACCTGCGTAAGACATGTGTGTTCCATTATTCTTATCGCTCGCTGTTGTGCTTACTTTTGGAATAAGAACAGTCTGATCATTATCGTTGATATCTGCATGAACTGCATATTCTTTACCCTTATATTCAAGAGTTTCAAATGCAACAATCTTCTTACCAGCTGTTTTAACTCCGGAGAATTCAAAGATTACATCAACTGTTCCGTCCTCAGCATCTGCTGTAAATTTCACACTTGCTGTTACTTCTTTTCCATCATCATCAAGAACAACCTTTCCTGTTTCTTTATCCATAAGTTTACCGATCATTGTATAAGTTTTTCCTTTGATCAGATTCTTATAAGAAACAGTATCCTTGATCTTCATATCTTCTTTTGCTTCAACGATATTAGATCCTGTTGTTGCATCAGATGCTTTTGTCTTGATTTCAGGGAATTTAATTGTCTGTCCTTCATCATTAATGTCATGATGAACAGCAATCGTTGTTCCGTCTGTTTCACTTGTCAATGTTTCAAATACAACAACATCTTTACCTGCTAATGATAATTCCGCTGCATTAATATTGATTTCAACATCAACTGTTCCGCTTTTTGTGGTATTAGAAAATACTTTGGATGCTGTAACTTCTTTGCCGTCTTTATCAAGGATTGCTGCTTTTGTCGCTTTATCCATTAAGACCGCTGTTAACTTGTATTTACCTCTGTCTAGGTGTTCATAATTAACAGTGTCAATGATTGTTACATCATCTGTCGCTGAAGCCACATTTGTTCCTGTTGCTTCATCTTTTGCTTTTGTACCAATACTTGGCTCTGATTCATCAGTTAATGTTCCGCCATTAATTTTTTTACCATCTTTTGTGATCGTAAAGTCTGTACTGATCAGTTTCAGTCCTTTATTACTATCACTACGCAATTCTTCAATTTTGTATTTTCCGTAATAAAAAGCACCTAAACTATCATCGGCTTTTGCAACACTTCCATCTTCGCCCTGTCCAAACCATACTCCGGCATCCAGATCAAAATCAGAAGATTTTAAAACGGTATCCTTTGTATAGCCTTTTAACAATTTGTCATTGGCATTTGTATTTTTAGAGTGTTTGTTATCTGTAGAATCAAACTCTCCATTCTTATCTGTTACGATTACGTGGGTTTCTCCAGTCGCTTCATTTGTTACCTTGAACGCTGCACTGATACTCTTTCCTTCATCAGTTTTTTTTCTGACAGAGTAATCACCTCGAACTACCTGGTTCGGGAATTTTAAGTTTGCATCCAAATCTGGCGTATACATTGTTCCGTCTGCACCATGGCATACAACTATTTTTTCAGTTCCATCTGTCATTTTGTAACCCTGACTGCTTGAAATTTCCTGAACACCATATGTACCATAAGGTAATGTTCTCTCATCAGTCTGAGCTGTATATTTTTTCAGATTAGAATTCCATGAAGTTGTGATCTTTGTCACTTCTTCTCCCGGATTCACTGTCTTATCACCATATTTAATGGCTGTTGCACTTCGGTTGATAATAGAGAACTGAACACCTTCAAGTGTTGTTCCGGTTTCAGAGATCTTATGATCCTTTCCACCGATGGCTTCACTCTTATCAAGTTCTTTATCAACTTTCCATACATGGATTCCATATTTCTTCGCTGGATCAGAAACTGTAAAGTCTGTAACTACTTTGGATGGCTGTTCACCATCTTTATCACTGACTCTTGTGAAATAAATACGATTACTTAAGACTTGCCCGTTAACGGAAACGGTACTGTCTTCAATTTTATATCCGTCGGGAGCCTTTGTTTCCTCAATCGTTAAAGTTCCCCATGGAACTACGGGTGTTCCATCTGAATCTCTATAGAAATCATCACCTGAAACTTTATGAGTATCGTCAAATGAAATCGTATAATCATTTCCAAGTTTTTTTGTCTGTAACACCCATGTTCTAGTAGCTTTTGACGGTAATTCAGAAGCACTATTATAGAAGTTATTATAGAATTTTACGGTAAACTCTGCACCTGAAAGATTTGCATCTCCCTGTACAGTTTCGCCTGTTTCCTTGTCTACCTTTTTTACTTCAAAGTTGATAGGGTCATCCTTTGGCTGATCTGGAATTGTAACAACTGCAGGGTTATCATCATCGTTCTTTTCCGTAACTTTTACGGGATAAGCCTGATCATTTTTCGCATACCCTGTAGGTGGATTAATTTCTTTAACAAAGTAATCTCCCACATCAATTTCGTCTGTGTCAGTATTACCATTTTCATCGGCAGTTAATGTTGTTACTTTATCAGTACAAGCTTTGTCTTTATAAACTCCGAATGTAGCTCCTTTAAAACTATAACATCCGCTTCCGTTTGTCATGGAAGGATTCGCTGATGTTTTCTTGACCTGCACATTACCGGATTTGTTGTACTCAAACTTCAACTTGTAGATACCAAAACCACTCTGTGTATTGATCTCCTGTGTGTTCAGTCCGATGATAACATACTGGTCTTTCAGGTCTACATGAAGTACAGATAAACGGATCTTAGCATCTTTGCCATCTTTCGCTTTACCCATTGGATTTGTGATGTGGGCACACTCGCCGGCAAACATATGCTTGCTAGAGTAAGTTGCATCATCTCCTGTGTATTTCGTTACGAAAGAACCCTTCATATGAAAATCAAGCTTTGCTTTATTCTTATTTAAAGCAGTTGCTTTGTATTTAGAGGATGAGCTTGGTAAACCGATACCAAAAGTCACATCTTCAAAGTTTGTTTTCTGATTAACACCATCCTGATCACCAAAATCAGATCCTTTGTCGTAAACATCGAACCATCCACTGTTCTGGCTTCCGGTTGGAAGATACAGATATTTAATGGAATGTCTGAGAGCTTCTGCAGTTGCTTTCATATTATAATTAACTTCCATATCACTCAGTTTTGAGAAGTAACGGATGGAAGATTTATAATCGAACACCTGTCCGTCCTGAAGCTTTGCTGGATCCACACGGTCTAAGATGATCGGATTTCCTGTTTTCTTGTCTGTAACAAACTTTAGTTTATCCGGATTCTTCACGGATGCACTGACATCTGTTGTAAAGAAACGTGCAACAGATTTGACAGCTCCTACTTTTTTCACTTCTACTCTGACAGAAGTTAAAGTTGCAGGAGATGCTGCAAGTTCTAAGACACCAGTACTCTTATCAAAAACCGCTGTATCATCTTTGCTTAGATCCATTGCTGTATCAGATCCATTTAAAAAGACTTTAAAATCACTCAATTTGAGTTTTTCTGCGATCTTTTTGCTTGTTGTGATCGGAACTTTGACAGTGACATCAAAAGCATTAGCTTCTACAGACTGTTTTTTCGTTTCTCCACCATTTTCAACCGTAGTATCGATAGCGATCGTCTGATTCTTGATAGAACCACCATACATGACCTGTCCAGTGATCAAAACATTCGGATTCTTTTCAAAATAACTTTTTGGAATATATGCAAGACCTGTTGTCTTGTCAAACTTGATATCTTTGATCACATCAGGATTTGCATTGTTTGTCCCTTTTACAAATGCTGCATCATAAATACTTCCCATTCCATTGATTTTTGCACTGGAAAGATTCGCAACATAATAATCTGCATCATCACTTGTATTGTACAATTTTACAATAGTTGAATACTGTGCAATAAATGCATCTTTGTATTTTGCCCATAATGTATCAATTGTACAATCCTTTGGGATTTTAGACTGTTCTGCGATCAACTGTTTTAATCGGATAGAATATCCGGTTTCAGTTAAATCATTTTTGATTTCTTTCGTAGATTTATCCGCTTCGGATGTTACTACTTTTTTATTTACATTTTTAGATACATATGATTCTGTATCATCATACTGCAATTTTCGAGCGGCTACCCCAACATTGTTATCCAATGACTGATCCGCCGCAAAGGCATTTGCCATGTTTGTAGCAACAACACCACCCGCAGACATAATGACAGCCATAGATCCAAAAAACAACTGACGGAGTTTTCCCACGATCTTATACTTATCCATAATATTGCTCTCCTTATTTTTATCGTTCTTACAAATACTTTTCAAAATATTTGATTTATGTTATACTTTTTTTGTATATTTTGGCGAACAGTCAATTTGAACTGTCCACCAAAATATGCTCTTATAATTATTTAAAAGAAAGCAGCCGCAATCTGCTTTCTTTTTTTATTTACAAGGATTCCTATTTCGATACATAGCATATCACCCCCTCTCATAAAATTTTATAAGAGCAACTTTATGGATTTGTATATATGTATATTAAATTTTCAATGTGCTTTCATCTTTTATAAAGCAAGAACATACACTCGCTTTCATGGAATATACTAACATAAAATGTTATATTTTTCAATATTTTATATTGTTTTGTTTCATATTCGTGTAACATCCCCATGTTTTACTTTATTTTTTGCATGTTTTGTATATTACATTTATAAATATACTTCACTAAAAAAGGCAACAGCCCATAAAGCAAGCTGCTGCCTTCTCATTATTTGAATTATTATTTATTCTTTTACACTACCGCAATCACATTTATAACCGACCAAAACTTTTTCATCATATGATTTTTGATCCACTTTCCATACCTGTTTCGTTGTTGCTTCATGATGTACTATTACATCAACAGTCTGAGAACCATAATTATGTCCATCACAACTTCTATCCCATCCTCCTAAACTTAAATAAGCACCAAATGGTGGAACATCTTTCATGTTTTCTGGATCAACACCCATTTCTTTATAAATAGCATAATCACTACTATAATGAGGCCATCCTTTTTCTTTTGTATATCCCCAATCTTTTTTGGTTTCTTCATCATAATCTGGATAAGTTTTATTGTTAATACTATCAATAAAGTCTTGCGTTTTGTCCTTTCCGCAAACAAAACATACCTGATGTCTTCTCTGTACAGTTTCATCCCAAGCTGGAACTTCAACAGTCTCGTAATGACCGACTTCATTATGATGCACAGTCTTGTAAACTGCTTTGTAGTCATGGACATGCTTTTTTGTTTCTGTTACAGTCTTACCTTTTGTGTTAACAACCTTAACAGAGACCGTTGTTCCAATCTTTTTGTTGTTATCTGGTTTTACTTTCCAATATCCAGTAACTGCACTTGCTTTTTTCACATAAGTTTTACTAGCGATTTTTACTTTAACCTTATAAGAAGGTCTGGTGTAACCAGAAATAGATTTACTGTTTGGCGTATATTTATTGATCTTTAATTTCTTTGCAATCACATATACTTTTTTTGTTTTGTAAAGTTTCTTTCCTTTGTAGGATTTTAAAGTGTATTTCTTACCGGCAGCAACACGAGGAATTTTAACTTTTTGTTAGCTTTTGCTTTGTAAGTTTTCTTACCGATCTTAACTCTTACAATATTTTTCTTTCTAGTTTTACCATTAATTCGTGTTGCGTTTTCGTACACTCTATTAACAGAAAGTTTTTTACTTGCTGCATGTACATCATTTCCTTGAATACCGAAAGCTACACTTGCGGCCATCATCATAGATAAAAGTCCGATTGTTAATTTTCTTCGTCTCATAATACTTCTCCTTTTCTTTGAATAAACTATTTCCTTTTGTAGTAATTAGTTTAAAACAGGTTTAAAATAATTGCAAATCAATTAAAATATCCACAAAATCACTTACAAATGGCTTGTTTACGTGGTTTATCCACATTTTTCGTATATTTTTCCAGAAAATAAATTTATTTTTTTCAAAAAAAAGAGATGCCATTTCTGACACCCCTTATTCCAGCGAATCGCTATACAAAAGGTAATTGTTTCTCAAAGATATGAGTCATATTACATTCTTATCATAACAACTCTTTCCAATATTTGCAAGTCAGTCCACAAACTATTCACAAAATTATTATTTTACAGTATACTGTAAGTGTAAGTTTTGGTTTTACAAATAGGAAAAGAAGTTAGTTCTGTATAAGAATTTTCTTCTTTTCTTTTTTACTATAAAATCATACCGCATTTCGTTATCTGCTTTTGTACGATCAACCATTTCCTCTGTAAAATAGAATCCAAGATGTTCGTAAATACGATATAAAGTTTCATTGTCTTTTAATATTTTTTCACCAAAGGTTTTTGGATAAACAATCATATACGGATAATTTTCATTTAAATTTTGTTTAATTGTTTTATTTAACAATTTACGGCCAAGTCCATGTCTTCTACGTTCTTCTGCCACATAGAAGCCTTCAATTCGCAAATAAAACTTCTCATTTTTTGAATCATAATGATCTGACCACACAATTTCTCCTATACGTTTTACTTTAAAGAAACCGATTTGATATGCATAAATACCATAATCTACATTTTTATAAATTATCATTGTTCTTCACTCCTTTTTAAAATAATTTTTCTCTTCATATTAAATATGCGATTTTTGAAATTTTTTATGACACTCTAAATCACAGTATTGCAAGAAATTCAAAATTATATTATAATTTGTATGCAGACAGGCGACTGTGCTGTATAATCACGGGGTCTGAATTAACGTTTAAGTGGCGTGTTCCGCCATCAGCCGCCGCACCTGCGCCGCGAGGTTCGCTATGATCTCCTGAGCCGCCATGAACGATCGTCGTTACAACATTAACATCCCAAAGGTAAAAATTTTTACGGAAAAACGAAAGAACGGCCGAAGATATTTTTCAGCCGGCACGACGGCCGAAACCGCCGGCCGCTTCGGAATACCCTCTGCACTACCGTTTTCGCCGTTCGGTCAGTTCGCCGTAGAGGTCGTACTCCTCGGCTGCCGTGATGCCTGCCTCGTAGAAACAGCCGCGCCGAAGCCGTCGGCCGCCGGCGGGGATCAGCAGTTCCTGGTCGACCTCGGGCGAATCGTACTGCGTGCGGCAGACGTAATAGTCGCCCTGCCGCGCGTCGACCACCACGCGCTCGGTACGCCCCACGCGGCGGAGGTTGTTGTCGAGCGAAATCGCCTTCTGCCGCTCCATGATCCGCTCCACGCGCCGCCGCTTCACCTCGTCGGGCACATCGTCCTTCAAATGCAGCGCCGAATAGGTACCCTCCTCCTCGGAATAGGCGAAGACGCCCAGTCGGTCGAAACGCACGTCGTCGACGAATTGCAGCAGCTCCGCGAAATCGGCCTCCGTCTCGCCCGGATAGCCCACGAGCAGCGTCGTACGCAGAGCGATGTCGGGCAC
>OGOU01003374.1_pt1 | contig 10323 bp, 7 predicted proteins | sample 1552721 | NCBI WGS metagenome assembly OGOU01 (sample SAMEA2580176, study PRJEB22360) | human gut metagenome | biome: human gut; feature: human-associated habitat; material: faeces | place: Denmark | collected 2008/2010 | reverse complement strand
GGTCTCGGAGTTCAGACCCAGCTCCTTGTAGTTCTCGACCTTCGCCTTGGAAGCGTTGTAGACGATGAAGTCGGGCTTGAAGTTCTTCAGCTCCTCCTCGGAGGGACGGATGAACATGTTGGTGACGAAGTGTGCCTGCCATGCCACTTCCATGATGAAGCGGACGGCCATACGGGTGTCGTGGTTAGCGCCGCAGAAGGCATCCACAACGTACAGCTTCTTGTTGGACAGCTCCTTGATGGCCAGCTCCTTGACGGTCGCCCAGGTGGACTCGCTCATGGGATGGTTGTCGTTCTTGTAGCCGTCGCTGGTCCACCACACGGTGTCCTTGGAGTTGGCGTCCATAACGATGTACTTGTCTTTGGGGGAGCGGCCGGTGTACACGCCGGTCATGACGTTGACAGCGCCCAGCTCGGTGAGCTGACCCTTTTCGTAGCCGGTGAGGGTGGGATCCATCTCGGCGTCGAACAGCGCCTCATAAGAGGGGTTGTGGACGATCTCGGTGGTACCGGAGATACCATAATGCTTCAAGTCGATTGCCATAATACAGTAACCTCTTTCATTATAATATAGATATGGAGGTCACGCCAAGCCCTTCTTTCTGTTCTGGCTTGATTCCCCATATTTTTCGATTGTATCATACACTATCGATATAAAAAAATCAATATAAAATGTGTGAATTTTTTACAGCCAGCGTCGAAAACGGCCGGAGCAGGGGAGGATGGAGCGCCCAGAGTGCCGCCCTTGCCCTTAAACTCCGGCAAAGAAACGATATAAATGTACCGAAAAAGCAAAAAAATGTATTTACAACCTTTATCTCTTGTGCTAATATATATGTCGGTGGAGGTTGGACTTCCCTGTTCTGACATCGTGTTTTTAACCATGATCCGTGTTTCGGCTCCTGGTCTAAAAATATACGGACGTGTTGGCTCCCCGATGCGTCCACTCAAATTCCATCTACGGAGGTTACATACAAATGGCTCAAAAAGTTCAGTTTGTGGAGACCGTGCTGCGTGATGCAAATCAGTCTCTCATCGCAACCCGCCTGCCTTACGACAAGTTTGCTCCCATGTTGGAGACCATCGATAAGACCGGCTACTACGCAGTCGAGTGCTGGGGCGGCGCTACCTTTGACGTCTGCCTGCGCTACCTGAACGAAGATCCCTGGGAGCGTCTGCGCAAAATCCGTGCCGCCGTGCCCAACACCAAGCTGCAGATGCTGCTGCGCGGTCAGAACCTGCTGGGCTACCGTCCCTACGCGGACGACGTGGTGGATTTCTTTGTCAAGAAGGCCGTCGAAAACGGCATTGACATCATCCGCTGCTTCGACGCGCTGAACGACCTGCGCAACATGCAGACCGCCGTCAAGGCGACGAAGAAGTACGGCGGCACGGCGGAAATCGCCATGTCGTACACCGAATCCCCCGTGCACAACGAGGATTACTTCGTCAAGCTCGCCGTGGACATCCAGAAGATGGGCGCGGACGTCATCTGCATCAAGGACATGGCGAACCTGCTGCTGCCCTACAAGGCGTACAGCCTTGTAAAGCGCCTGAAGAAGGAAACCGACCTGCCCATCGTCCTGCACACGCACAACACCACCGGCACGGGCGACATGGTGCTGCTCAAGGCCATCGAAGCGGGTGTGGACGTGGTGGATACCTGCCTGTCCCCGCTGGGTTCCGGCACGTCTCAGCCGGCGACCGAATCCCTCGTTGCGACCCTGAAGGGCACGGAATACGACACGGGCTTCGACCTCGACCTGCTGGCGCAGCTGGCGGCGCACTTCCGCACGGTGGCGGATCGCCTGACCAAGGACGGCTGGCGTGACCCGGCGCGCGTGCTGGGCGTGGACGTCAAGACCTTGCAGTATCAGGTGCCGGGCGGCATGCTGTCCAACCTGATTGGCCAGCTGAAGCAGGCGAACCAGATGGACAAGTACTACGACGTGCTGGCGGAAGTGCCGCGCGTCCGCAAGGACTTCGGCTATCCGCCGCTGGTCACGCCGACTTCCCAGATCGTGGGCACGCAGGCCGTGATGAACGTGCTGGGCGGCGAGCGCTACAAGATGGTGCCGAAGGAATCCAAGGACTTGCTGGCGGGCCACTACGGCCGTCTGCCGGGCAAGGTGAACGAGGACGTGCGCAAGAAGTGCATCGGCGACACGAAGGTCATCACCCATCGCTACGCCGACGACATTCCGCCGGAACTCGACAAGCTGCGTGAGGAAATGCGCGAATGGTATCAGTGCGAGGAAGACGTGCTGTCCTACGCCATGTTCCCGAAGGTTGCGCCGAAGTTCTTCGAGTATCGCGCGGCGCAGCAGCTGAAGGTGGATTCCACCATGCTGAACAAGGCTGACAAGACGATGCCTGTCTAATAGGTAATACTATTTCCAGATTCGCCTGCGCCATCTGCTTGCGCCTTTTTCCTTCCGCCGTCCGCTCATTCCACTTAGCGTAGCGCTGCTACGCTGCGTTCCATTCGCGTTAGGCAGAAGAAAAAATTCGCGGCGCATCTTGGCGCATTCTTATCTGGAAATAGTATAATGGTCAGGGGCGAATCCGCATGGGTTTACCCCTGACCTTGCTGTGTTTTTAGACAAAAAGCATCAAGTGTCAAGCTGTTCGCAGAAAATTTGCCAAAGTACATCTTGATTTTACCGCGCAAGTGGTGTATGATATAGATGCGGAGAATCGGGATTTTCCCTGAATCCGCAGTGTATTGTCCCACCAATTTAAAGAAAGAGGTAGGTTCTACATGGCAGAGCTGAATCTGAGCAAGTATGGCATTACCGGCACGACCGAGGTTGTGCACAATCCTTCTTACGATCTGCTGTTCGAAGAAGAAACCAAGTCCACCAACGAGGGCTATGAAAAGGGTCAGGTGTCCGAACTGGGCGCTGTGAACGTCATGACCGGCATTTATACCGGCCGCAGCCCCAAGGACAAGTATATCGTCATGGACGAGAACTCCAAGGACACCGTGTGGTGGACGAGCGAGGGCTACAAGAACGACAACCATCCGATGACCGAGTCCACGTGGGCGTCCGTCAAGGATCTGGCGATTAAGGAGCTGTCTAATAAGAAGCTCTACGTCGTCGATGCCTTCTGCGGCGCGAACAAGGACACCCGCATGGCTGTCCGCTTCATCGTGGAAGTGGCGTGGCAGGCGCATTTCGTCAAGAACATGTTCATCCAGCCCTCTGAAGAAGAGCTGAAGAACTTCACCCCGGACTTCGTGGTTTACAACGCGTCCAAGGCGAAGGTCGAGAACTACAAGGAACTCGGTCTGAATTCTGAAACCTGCGTGGCGTTCAACATCACCAGCCGTGAGCAGGTCATCCTGAACACGTGGTACGGCGGCGAGATGAAGAAGGGTATGTTCTCCATGATGAACTACTACCTGCCGCTGAAGGGCATCGCGTCCATGCACTGCTCTGCCAACACCGATAAGGAAGGCAAGAATACTGCCATCTTCTTCGGTCTGTCCGGCACCGGCAAGACCACCCTGTCCACCGACCCCAAGCGTCTGCTGATCGGCGACGACGAGCACGGCTGGGACGACAACGGCGTGTTCAACTTTGAAGGCGGCTGCTACGCCAAGGTCATCAACCTCGACAAGGACTCCGAGCCGGACATCTACAACGCCATCACCCGTGATGCGCTGCTGGAGAACGTCACCCTCGACAAGGACGGCAAGATTGACTTCGCCGACAAGTCCGTGACCGAGAATACCCGCGTGTCCTACCCGATCAACCACATCAAGAACATCGTGCGCCCGGTGTCCGCCGCGCCTGCCGCGAAGAACGTCATCTTCCTGTCTGCTGATGCGTTCGGCGTGCTGCCGCCCGTGTCCATCCTGACGCCCGAACAGACCCAGTACTACTTCCTGTCCGGCTTCACCGCGAAGCTCGCTGGCACGGAACGCGGCATCACCGAGCCGACCCCCACCTTCTCTGCTTGCTTCGGTCAGGCGTTCCTCGAACTGCACCCGACCAAGTACGGCGAAGAGCTGGTCAAGAAGATGAAGGCGAACGGCGCGAAGGCGTACCTCGTCAACACCGGCTGGAACGGCACTGGCAAGCGCATCACCATCAAGGATACCCGCGGCATCATCGACGCGATTCTGTCCGGCGACATCCTGAAGGCGCCCACCAAGAAGATTCCGTACTTCGACTTTGAGGTTCCGACCGAACTGCCGGGCGTGGACTCCAAGATTCTCGATCCCCGCGACACCTACGCCGACGCTTCCGAATGGGAGCACAAGGCGAAGGATCTGGCGTCCCGCTTCGAGAAGAACTTCGTCAAGTACACCGGCAACGACGCTGGCAAGGCGCTGGTTGAAGCTGGCCCCCACGCGTAATTTGACGGTTGCGTAAATATCGAGCGGCTTGTTCTGAAAAGAGCAGGTCGCTCTTTTTGCGTGGAATGAAAAATGACGGCTCATTCCGTTGATGGAAGAGATCCGTCATTTGTTTCGTTCCGGATTATCGGTTTGATTGAGCAGATAGTCGATGCTGACGTGATAGAAATCTGCAAGCTGGATGAGAATGTGCGTCGGAATATCGTTTTCGCCGGTTTCGTATTTGCTGTAACCAGTTTGTGACATGTTGAGCATAGAGGCGACGTTGATTTGCTTCAAATCGTGGTCTTCGCGCAAATCACGCAATCGACGATACCGCATCAACATCACCTCGCGTAATATTCTATTATAACCTGAAACAGAGTATTGACAAATAACCTGAAACAGGTTACAATAGTTGCAACGGGGTGAACCCGAAAAAGGAGGAGAAACGAATGAAACGGTTTCTATCAATGCTGATGACACTGGTGCTGCTGTGTGGGTGCTTCGCGATGGCGGAGGTAAAGACGTTCGATTACAAGGTGCTGGAAGGGTTGGACGGGTATAGCTATGATAAGTTTGAAAAAATGTGGTCATTAGCAGGTGAATATCGGATAAAAGCTGCGGATGGCTATATTTCCGTCGCACTGATTGCGCTTGGGGACAAAGAATCAGTTCAAGGCGTGATGCTGACAGCAGGAGTCTACAAAAGTGATGGTTCAATTTACGGCACGATTGATAAAATAGAGATTCTTGCGGATGATACACTCATTTCAATTAAAATGATGCCACTTGAAGGACAACAGGCGCGGCTTCTAACTGATACCAGCGCGGAAGCACTTCGTCTTATTAGCGAAGCAAAAGAAATTTCGTTCAAAATTGCTTTGAAAAACGCTGGCTCAGGAACATTTGATCCTACGGCAGATGAAATTGCAGATTTTGTTCAGGCAGCAAAAGCAATTATTGAGAATAATATGCTCTCTTTATCAACTAATGCTGGAATTGATAGCGAAGCAATAGAAAAATTTGAAGAAACATATCCTATAACTATTGAAAAATAATCATCAAAAAATACGGGACACACTGTTAATCACAGTGCGCCCCGTATTGCAATTCTCGAACAAATCAGTCGTACTCCACCATACCCTGCGATTCCAAAAACATCTGCTGGGCATCGAGGTAGTCGTCCACCAGCGCGGCGAGCTTGACCGCCTGTTCGGGGTCGAGCGCGTTTTTCGCCGCCAGTGACTCGACAATGTACTCAATCGCTTCGTCGTCCTCGTAGTACGCGTCGCCCGCGTAGCCGTCGTCGTCCAAAACGCCCGCTTCGTGCATGTACGCCATGTCCGCGTCAATCATCTGCGGCACGAGCGCGGGAATGTCCTCCGCCAGCTCCGGGTGATCCGCCTTGCGGATGCAGCGGGGGATGAACGCGACCGCCGCATCCTTGTCGTAACCGTGCATCATGGAAAATGAACCTCCTGTTTATACGATTTTTAGCTAAGCATGAGCAAAGATGCGCCGCACATTTTTCGTTCTGGCTAACGGGAATGAAATGCAGCGTAGTGGCACTACGCTAAATGGAATGACCGGACGCCAGAGCGGAAAAGGTGCAAGCAGATTGCTCAGGCGAAGCTAAAAATCGTATTACGCCATTATAACCGCCTTGAACTGCGCCAGCGTGTCCTTGAAAACGCCCAACGCGCGGCGGATGGGTTCGGGGCTGCTCATGTCGATGCCCGCCAGCTTCAAAGCGTCAATCGGCGGCACGGAACAGCCTGCGGACAGAAACTTGCGGTAGTCGCGGACGGCGCTTTCGCCTTCGGACAGAATCTTGTCGCTGAGCGAAACCGCCGCGCACAAGCCCGTCGCGTACACATAGACGTAGTAGGAGCGATAGAAGTGCGGGATGCGCATCCACTCGTTGGCGATGTTCTCATCCACCGTGCAGACCGCGCCGTAATACTTCTGGTTTAATTCGTAGTACGCCTTGGACAGGCTCTCGCGGGTCAGCGGCTGCCCCTGCTCCGCCATCGTGTGGGCAATCAGCTCAAACTCCGCGAACATCGTCTGACGGAACACGGTCGTGCGGAACTGCTCCAGGAAGTGGTTCAGCAGGTACGCCAGCGCCTTCTTGTCGTCCGCGAACGTTTTGAGCAGGTGGCGCATCATCGTCGCCTCGTTGCAGGTGGACGCAACTTCCGCCACGAACAGGCTGTAATCGCTCTTGGGCGCGGGCTGGTTGGTGTTGGAGTAGAAGGAGTGCATGGAGTGACCCAGCTCGTGCGCGATGGTGAACGTGTCCGACAAGTTATCGTTGTGGTTCAGCAGCACATAGGGGTGCACGTCGCGCAGGTTGCCGGAGGAGAACGCGCCGGAGGACTTGCCCTTGGAGGGGTACACGTCAATCCAGCCGCCGACGCGGGCTTCGCGCAGCTTGGCCAGATAGTCCTCGCCCATCGGCTTCAGACCTTCCAGCACAAGGTCAAACGCCTTGTCGTAGCTCAGCTCCATGTGGAAATCCTTGACCATCGGCGTGTAGAGATCGTACATGTGCAATTCATCCAGCCCCATCAGCGCTTTGCGCAGCGCCAGATACTCATTCAGCACCGGAATCGCCGCGTGCACTTCGCTGATGAGGTTATCGTAGACGCTCGTGGGGATTTCCAGCGGTTCCATGCGGGCATCGCGGGCGGTGGCGTAATGGCGGGCGCGCGCCTGGAACACGTCGTTCTGCACGCTGCCGTTGTACGTTGCGGCGATGGTGCTGCCGAAACTGCCGTAGGTGTTCATGATGCCGTCGAACGCCGATTTGCGGACTTCGCGGTCTTCCGAGCGGATGAACTGGGAATATGTGCCTTCGGTCAACTCAGCAGTCGTGCCGTCGGGCATCTGCACGGGCGGAAAGGACATATCCACGTCGGTCAGCATCCCGAAGATGTGGTTCGGGGCTTGGGCGACCTGCCCCATCATGGCGAGCAGCTTTTCCTGCTCGGCGGGCAGCGTGTGCGGCTTCTGGCGAATCAGGTTGCGCAGGAAGGCGTCATAATCCGCCATTGCCGGATCAGCGGCGATTTCCGCCAGCAGCGCATCATCCAGCGAGAGCAGCTCCGGCTCAAAGAAGGACATCGCGGTGGACAGCTGTACGCCCATCTGGGACGCGCGGGCGCGAAGTCCCTGCGCAACCGGGTCGCCGTTGTCTGTTTCGCCGCGCAGGAACGCGTAGGAGAAAACGGGATCAGCCTGCTGATTCAAGTCGAAATACTCGCGAATGGCCTGACGGGGATTCTCGGCGACTTTGCCCTCCCACGCGGCGAACTTCTTGCCGGACGCAAGCACATCCGCCAAAGCGGCCTCCCACGCGGCATCATCAGGGTAAATGTGCGACAAGTCCCATTTGTACTGCGCGGGGATTTCCTCACGCTTGCGGAGCTTTGCAGCCATTGTAAGACCTCTTTCTGCCGGAAAAAAAACCGGCGTTTCCATTCCTTTTCCTAGAGTGTGTTTCTAAATTCGCCCGGCAGCATTTTCGGCATCTTTTCATGCACTTCTGCGTCTTCAAACCTCGATTTACCGCCAGTAAACCTTCGGTTTTCATCCTTGAATTGCAAGAAAATCTGCTCGAAACTGCACCGGTCTCATTTTAGAAACACACTCTACGACTGAGTATAAGGAGATTCTCAATGGAAAGCAAAAAGTACAGCATGGATCTGGCGGGCCGCGAGCTGACGCTGGAATTCGGCAAATACTGCGAACAGGCGGCTGGCTCCGTCTGGGTGCATCTGGGCGATACCGTCGTGATGGTGAACGCGACGATGGCGCCGACCCCCCGTCCCGGCGTGGACTTCTTCCCGCTGGCTGTGGACGTGGAGGAAAAGCAGTACTCCGTGGGCAAGATTCCCGGCGGCTTCATCAAGCGTGAAGGCCGTCCGACCGAAAAGGCGACCCTGACCTGCCGCCTGATCGACCGCCCGCTGCGCCCCCTGTTCAACAAGGGAATGCGCAACGATGTGCAGGTTGTTGTGACCGTGCTGAGCGTTGAGCAGGATGTGCCGCCAGAAATCCCCGCGATGATCGGTTCGTCCATCGCGCTGGCGGTCAGCGAAATTCCGTGGAACGGCCCGACGGGCGCGGTGGTTGTCGGCCGCGTGGACGGGCAGTACGTCATCAACCCTGATGAAGAGCAGCGCGCAAAGAGCGATATGCACGTTTACCTCGCCGGCACGAAGGACGCCATCATGATGGTGGAAGCGGGCGCGAACGAGGTCAGCGAAACGGCGATGCTCGATGCCATCATGTTCGGTCATGAGTACATCAAGAAGCTCGTTGAGTTCCAGGACAAGATTGTGGCGGAAATCGGCAAGGAAAAGGTCGAAGTGCCGCTGAACGTGACTGGTGACGACGTGAAGCAGGCCGTGCGTGAATTCGCCTACGACAAGTGCGTGTGGGTGTTCGACACCTTCAACCGTCAGGAGCGTCAGGCGCGTGAAGCGCAGGTCAAGCAGGAAACCATCGAAGCGCTGGCGGAGCAGTTCCCGGAGCGCGAAGCCGAAATCGCTGATGCGCTGTACTACCTGAACAAGGAAGTCATGCGCAAGAAGATTATCGAGCAGGGCATTCGTCCCGACGGCCGCGGCGTGACGGAAATCCGCCCGATTTGGTGCGAAGTGGGCGTGCTGCCGCGCGTGCATGGCTCTGCCGTGTTCACCCGTGGTCAGACGCAGGCGCTGACCGTGACCACGCTGGGCTCTACCAGCGAGGGTCAGGTGCTGGACGGCCTGTCCAGCGAGGATTTCAAGCGCTACATCCACCACTACAACATGCCGCCGTACGCCACGGGCGAGGCGGGCCGCCTCAAGAGCCCCGGCCGCCGCGAAATCGGTCACGGCGCACTGGCGGAGCGCGCACTGCTGCCCGTCATCCCCTCTGAGGAAGAGTTCCCCTACGCAATGCGCCTGGTGAGCGAAATCCTGTCCTCCAACGGCTCGTCCTCCATGGCGTCCGTGTGCGGTTCCACCCTGTCCCTGATGGACGCGGGCGTGCCGATTCACGCGCCGGTCGCGGGCGTTGCGATGGGCTTGATTAAGGACGTGGAGTCCGGCAAGGTGGCTGTCCTGACCGACATTCAGGGTCTGGAAGACTTCCTTGGCGACATGGACTTCAAGGTCGCGGGTTCCATGAACGGCATCACCGCCATCCAGATGGACATCAAGATTGCGGGCATTGACCGCACGATTCTCGAAACCGCGCTGGCGCAGGCGCTCAAGGGCCGCCTGTTCATCCTCGAAAAGATGCTCAGCTGCATCGGCGAGCCGCGCAAGGAACTGAGCAAGTACGCGCCCAAGATTGTCCGCTTCACCATCAATCCGGAGAAGATTCGCGAGGTTATCGGACCCGGCGGCAAGATGATCAACAAGATTATTGCCGAAACCGGCGTGAAGATTGACATCGAGGACGACGGCCGCGTGTTCATCTCCACCCCCGACGCGGAAGCAGCCGACAAGGCGCGCCGCATCATCGAGGGCATCGCGAAGGACATCGAGGTCGGCGAGGTGTACACGGGCAAGGTCGTGCGCATCATGAACTTCGGTGCGTTTGTCGAGCTGCTGCCCGGCAAGGACGGCATGATTCACATCTCCAAGCTGGCGAACCACCGCGTGGAGAAGGTCGAGGACGTCGTGAAGATTGGCGACACGCTGGAAGTGAAGGTCGCGGAAATCGACGCGCAGGGTCGTGTGAACCTCGTGCGCAACGACATCACCTACGACAACACCGCCGCGGCTGCCCCGCGTCGTGCGGAAGGCTTCCGCGCGCGTCCTCCGCGTCGGGATGGTCGGAACTAATCGCGTTTCCGACAACCTTTCGGTGGTTGATTGCTGATTTGGTTGAATTTTCTGCATAAAAGGTCGCTTTTGTTGCAGGGAGACGCGCCTGCGGGCGCGCAAGGGGGCTTTCCGATCGCCCCCTTGACCCCTTCGG
>OGOU01003373.1_pt1 | contig 10324 bp, 8 predicted proteins | sample 1552721 | NCBI WGS metagenome assembly OGOU01 (sample SAMEA2580176, study PRJEB22360) | human gut metagenome | biome: human gut; feature: human-associated habitat; material: faeces | place: Denmark | collected 2008/2010 | reverse complement strand
CGCAACCGGCATCCAGCAGTCCAAGTACAAAGCGACCGTTGGAAGTGCGGAGGAGAGATCCAGAGCAATAATAGACGATGCTCTTAAGACCGCAGAAAGCAAAAAACGCGAGGTGCTTCTTGAGGCGAAGGAAGAAAACCTGAAAGCTCAAAATGAACTCGAAAAAGAGATCAAAGAACGCCGAAGCGAATTGTCCAGAATGGAAAAGCGTGCTGTCAATAAAGAAGAGGCGCTTGACAGAAAGACAAGTATTTTAGAAAAGCGGGAAGCGAGCCTGAATGCAAAGGAAGAAAGCCTGAACAGAAAACATGCAAAGGCTGACGAACTTACGGCACAGATTTCTCAGGAACTGGAACGTGTTTCAGGTATGACCTCCGAACAAGCAAAAGAGTTTTTATTCAAGAGCGTGGAAAACGAAGTAAAACTTGACACTGCAAAGATGATTAAGGAGATGGAGGCAAAGGCAAAGGATGAGGCATCCGCGAAGGCAAGGGAATATGTAGTGACTGCCATTCAAAGATGTGCTGCCGATCATGTAGCAGAGACAACAATCTCAGTTGTTCAGCTGCCAAATGATGAAATGAAGGGAAGAATTATCGGACGTGAAGGAAGAAATATTCGTACCCTTGAGACGCTTACCGGAGTAGAGCTTATTATTGATGATACACCGGAAGCAGTTGTTTTGTCCTCTTTTGATCCTATGAGAAGAGAAGTGGCAAGAATCGCTTTGGAAAAGCTGATCCTTGATGGCCGTATTCATCCGGCAAGAATCGAGGAGATGGTGGAGAAGGCGCAAAAAGAAGTTGAAGTAATGATTCGTGAAGAGGGAGAGGCAGCACTGCTTGAGGTGGGTGTTCATGGCATTCATCCAGAGCTTGTAAAGCTTTTAGGACGCATGAAGTTCCGCACAAGCTACGGTCAGAATGCGTTAAAGCATTCTATCGAGGTTGCACAGCTGACTGGCTTACTGGCTGCTGAAATTGGTGAGGATGTCAGAATGGCAAAGCGTGCAGGCTTATTACATGATATAGGTAAGGCAGTAGATCACGAGATGGAGGGTTCACATATCCAGCTCGGTGCCGAATTATGTAAGAAATACAAAGAGTCACCACTTGTGATTAATGCAGTAGAATCACATCACGGTGATGTTGAACCGGAGTCACTTATTGCATGTCTCGTGCAGGCAGCTGATACAATCAGTGCGGCACGTCCGGGTGCAAGAAGAGAGACTTTGGAGACATATTCAAATCGTCTTCAGCAGTTAGAGGACATTACAAATGGTTATAAAGGGGTAGAGAAATCTTTTGCTATTCAGGCAGGTAGAGAGATTCGTATTATGGTAGTTCCTGAGCAGGTCAGCGACGCCGACATGGTTATCATGGCCAGAGACATATCTAAGCAGATTGAGTCTGAGTTAGAGTATCCGGGTCAGATAAAGGTTAATGTAATACGTGAGTCACGTATAGTGGATTACGCAAAGTAGAGCATTAGCGTATTGTCGGTTTGACATAATAACATGTACATTTGAAAAGGCTTCGTATGAAGCCTTTTCTTTTTGCTAAAATGTATGAAAACATATGAAAAATACAAATGCAGCCGATTTTTACAATGTAGTGCTTATGGTATGAAATAAATTATCGGTAACTGTTCATTACTACTAAAGAAATTTGTATATATTGCATAAAATTATATGTATAAAATATCTTGTATTCACAAAAATAGATAATGGTACGTGACAAAATTAGTAAAATGTTATAAAATGGTAAGTGTAATATTTAGCAACTATTTAGTATTTGATGGCTGCAATATTTATAAATATTACAAGGGAGAAACTATATAATAAAATATCATATGGAGGGTTTTACAATGCAGAGATTTACATTACCAAGAGATTTATATCATGGAAAGGGTGCGCTTGAGGCATTAAAGAGCTTTGAGGGAAAGAAGGCTATTATCTGTGTGGGCGGAGGCTCAATGAAGAGATTTGGCTTTTTAGACAAAGCCGAGGCTTATTTGAAGGAAGCAGGCATGGAGGTAAAGCTTTTTGAGGGAATTGAGCCGGATCCGTCAGTTGAGACAGTCATGAAAGGTGCGGCTGCCATGGCTGAGTTTGAACCGGACTGGATTGTAGCAATTGGTGGTGGCTCACCTATAGATGCAGCAAAGGCTATGTGGATTAAGTATGAGTATCCGGATATCACATTTGAGGATATGTGCAAGGTATTTGGTATTCCAAAGCTTAGAAAGAAGGCACATTTCTGTGCTATTTCATCTACATCTGGCACAGCAACAGAGGTTACTGCGTTCTCAATCATCACAGATTATGAGAAGGGTATCAAGTATCCGATCGCAGACTTTGAGATAACACCGGATGTTGCAATCGTAGACCCTGAGCTTGCAGAGACAATGCCACAGAAGCTTGTTGCACACACAGGAATGGATGCCATGACACATGCCATCGAGGCATATGTATCAACAGCCAACAGTGACTTTACAGATCCGCTTGCACTCCATGCAATAGAGATGATACAGCATGACCTGATTGATTCATACAATGGTGATATGGAAAAGAGAGATGCGATGCACAATGCGCAGTGTCTGGCAGGAATGGCATTCTCCAACGCACTACTTGGAATAGTTCATTCCATGGCACACAAGACAGGCGCAGCTTTTGCAGATTATGGTGCACATATCATCCACGGAGCAGCCAATGCCATGTATCTGCCAAAGGTTATTGCTTTCAATGCAAAGGATGAGGCAGCGAAGAAACGCTATGGCGTAATAGCAGATTTCATGAAACTGGGTGGAGAGACGCTTGATGAGAAGGTTGAGCTTCTTATCAAATACTTACGTGGCATGAATGATGATCTGAATATCCCACACTGCATCAAGAATTACGGAGCAGACAGCTATCCAACAGAGCAGGGCTTTGTACCGGAGGAGGTATTCCTTGAGAGACTTCCTGAGATTGCTGCAAATGCTATCCTTGATGCTTGTACAGGCTCAAATCCTCGCCAGCCAAGCCAGGAGGAGATGGAAAAGCTTCTCAAATGCTGCTATTATGACACAGAGGTGGATTTCTAATCAAAACGGTAACTCTGAATTTAAATTATTTAGAAGGTAAACAGGAAAAATGATTGAAGAAATGAAACGGCAAAAAAGAGAGCTTGTATATAAGGGCTCAATACTTGATATATACAAGGATACAATGCAGTTTGCAAACGGTAAGACTGAGGAATGGGATTTTGTTTCACACAGAAAGGGCGCTGCGGCAGTGCTTCCGGTGCTTGATGACGGCAGGATAATCATGGTGCGTCAGTATAGAAACGCTCTCGAGAGGGAGACAATAGAGATTCCGGCCGGCTGCAGAGACTTTGTGGGAGAAGATACCAGACTGTGTGCAGAAAGGGAGCTTAAGGAGGAGACGGGCTACAGCTCTGATGATATCTCGTTTTTACTTTCACTTCGCACAACAGTTGCCTTTTGCGACGAAGAAGTAGATGTCTATCTTGCCAAAAACCTGAAAAAGGGCGAGCAGCATCTAGATGATGCCGAGTCAATCGATGTAGAAATATACACCCTAAAGGAGCTGTGCGACATGATTTATGCCGGGAAAATCCAGGATTCCAAAACAGTCAGTGCAGTTCTTGCTTATAGTAATATGATTAAATAATAAACCGACAAAATAATGCAAGCCACAGGATATATACTCCTGTGGCTTGTGTTTTGTAAAAAAATGTGTGTATAATTTGTGGCTTAGGAATTCATTTCTGCAATGTCGTAGATAAGCTTCTTTGAATCTTCCCATCCTAGACATGGATCGGTGATGGATTTTCCGTAGACATGCTCACCAATCTTCTGGCTGCCCTCCTCAATATAGCTTTCAATCATAAGACCCTTGACAAGTGATTTTATATCAGAGGAAAGCTGTCTGTTGTGCATAACTTCCTTGGCAATACGAATCTGCTCCTTGAACTGCTTTCCGGAGTTGGAATGGTTGGTATCGATGATAGCTGCCTGGTTGACAACATCCATCTTGTCGTACATTTCATGCAGACGGATTAAGTCCTCGTAATGGTAGTTTGTTATAGTGTTGCCATGCTTGCTGACAGCACCTCTTAAAACAACGTGAGTCAGAGGATTTCCTGATGTCTCAACCTCATAGCCTCTGTAAACAAAATGATGTGGGTGCTGTGCTGCGTAAACAGAATTGAGCATGACGGAAAAATCACCGCTTGTAGGGTTTTTCATGCCGCTGGCCACATCGAAGCCGCTGACGGTGAGACGATGCTGTTGATCCTCAACAGAACGAGCACCGATTGCCACATATGAGAGAAGATCCTCAACATAGCCCCAGTTCTCAGGGTAAAGCATCTCATCTGCACAGGTGAGTCCGCTCTCTGCGATGGCACGGATGTGCATTTTTCTCATGGCGATAAGACCCTCAACCATGTCGGGAGCCTTTTCAGGGTCAGGCTGTGAGGCAATTCCTTTGTAGCCCTCGCCGGTTGTTCTTGGCTTGTTTGTATATACACGAGGGATGATGATTACGCGGTCCTTTACATCCTCCTGAATATTTGTCAGGCGGCTGACATAGTCACAGACTGAATCCTCGTTGTCGGCTGAACACGGTCCGATAATGACGAGAAATCTATCATCTTTTCCGCAGATAACATCTGAAATCATTGCATCGCGCTTCGCTTTAAGCTCGGTAAGCTCCTTTGACAGAGGATATTCCTCCTTAATCTGTGCAGGAGTTGGAAGCTGGTTTAAAAATGTGAAACTCATAATAGTGCTCCTTATATAAATAGTAACTTTATTAATTAAAATGGTATATTTTTATGGCATATCGGAAAAAATTTCCAATATATAATGCCCAAACAGTTAAATAATAAGATAAATGAAATATATTGTCAAATTTTTATCAATTATAATAGTATGCATAAAAAGTTATAATAAAACACTAAAAGGCTATAATAAGAAAAAAGTAACATTGAAAAAAAGTAAAAGATGTGATATAAATAGTTGGTAACTTTTTTGTGACCGTAGTTTAATGGATAAAATTCCGGACTCCGACTCCGGCGAGTGCGCGTTCGATTCGCGTCGGTCACATAATTTGATTTTGATATGTTAGGTTAATGGAGGAATCACATGAAGGACTTTTTTAACAAGGAAACATTGGATAATATAAAGCAGTTTTGCGCAGAAAATAAAAAATACGTTGGAGTAGCAGGTGTACTTGTAGGACTCATACTCATACTTATAGTAGTTGTCGCAGGAGGCAATAATGGCAGACAATCCAATACTGAAGCCGGATCACAGACAGAGATTTCGGTGAAGGATTTTGAGTTTGAAAAGGATTACACAAATGACGCCAAGGACGATATCAGCACATTACTTGCTGATTATTATAAGGCATACGTGGGTGATGACCTTGATACCCTTGGCAAGCTTGCGACACCTATGAGCGACAACGAGAAGAGCTATATTGGTGTTGTCAGCCAGTACTATGAGTCAGTCAATGACATCACACCTTACACCAAGAATGGTTTGAAAAAGGGAACATACTTTGTGTCTGTTAAAAACAGTATAAAGTTTACGGGAGTTGATACACAGGCACCTACACTTGACTTCTTTTATATAGAGACAGATAAGGACGGAAAGCTCTTTATAAATAATGTATACAGTAATTTCAACAGAACATACTGCGAGAATGAACTCGATGACGATATTATGGAGCTTATTTCTAAGTATACTGCTTCATCTGAGTTTGCAGACCTTCATGAGGAGGTACAAAAGGAATATGAGCAGGCGGTCGGTTCTGATGCTAATTTAAAGACTATGCTTGAGACAACACTCACAGGTGCTATAAAGCAGTGGTACACATCGTCAGGCATTGCCAATTTAAAGAAGTCTGATGCAGACACACAGACTACAGAGGCAGATACACAGCAGGCAGATGATGCATCACAGAGTGGTGACCAGCAGACTACAGATGCAAATGCAGGACAGACTGCAGACCAGCAGACTACGGATGCAAATGGCGGACAGTCCACAGATCAGCAGACCACAGATACAAATGCAGCCAATCAGCAGACAGCCGAGCAGCCACAGGCACCGGCTGAATATCAGGTAGTGACAAAGGATGTTGTAAAGGTGCGTGACGGTGCAAGCACAGATGCAAAGGAGCTTGGTCTCTTAAAGGAACAGGTAACACTTACAGCATATGGCACAGAGGGCGACTGGACTATAGTATCCTACAGCGCCGGAACAAATGGCAGAGCTTATATCAAGACAGAGAATCTCCAGACAGTAGGACAGTAAAAGCAATACAAAGTAACAGATGTGCATACAATAATAAGAAGCAACACGGAGGCTTAAAGGTCTCCGTGTTTTAATCTACATAGCAAATGGCTGCCGTAAAGAGTAGAAAAGGCTTTAGCTTGGTTTATGTATATCGGATAAAGCAATCTAAAAAGAGGATATGGTATGGAAGAAAATGGTGTAAGAATAAATAAATTCCTCAGTGAAGCGGGCGTGTGCTCAAGGCGTGAGGCAGACAGGCAGATAGAAGCCGGCAAAGTAGGAATAGACGGCGTTACAGCAAAGACAGGTGACAGAGTTCTAAAGGGACAGACTGTCACATATAATGGACAGGTAGTATCAAAGGAAGAAGAGATGATACTGATTGCCCTCAATAAGCCGGCCGGCATAGTCTGCACAGCAGAAAAAAGGGAAAAAAACAACGTGATAGATTATCTTAATTACCCAAAGCGCATTTATCCCATTGGCAGGCTGGATAAGGATTCAGAGGGACTTTTACTTCTGACCAACAATGGCGAGATAGTAAACAAGATGATGCGCTCCGGCAACAGACACGAAAAAGAGTATATTGTCACAGTAAACAAAACAATATCTGACAGCTTCATAAGAGGGCTCGCAGGAGGCGTACCGCTTGTAGAGCTTGGTGTGACAACAAGAAAGTGCCATGTGAAAAAGCTGTCCTCAAAGCAGTTTAAGATTATTCTGACACAGGGCTACAACAGGCAGATAAGACGGATGTGTGAATACTTTGGCTACCGTGTGGTCAAGCTTGAGAGAGTGAGAATCATGAATATTGAGCTTGGTGACCTGCCAAGAGGAAAGTACAGGGCAGTAACACCACTTGAATACAAGGGACTCAAAAGACTGATTGCGGATTCCTCAAATCAGCCGGTTATGCCTGATACGAATAAGAATCATTCTGATAAGAAACATACAGATAAGAAATATCCGGATAGAAGAGCGAAGTAAAGCAGACAGGGGATTATTACAGCATGGAGAATAACAAAATAAAAGATAAGATAGATGAGCTTGTTGAAAGTCTTAACCGCGCATCAAAAGCCTATTACAATGGCGCAGATGAAATAATGCCAAATTACGAGTGGGATGCACTGTTTGATGAACTTACACAGCTTGAGGAAAAAACAGGATATATCCGTCCGGACAGCCCGACACATAATGCAGGCTATGAGGCAGAGGCAGGAAATCGTGAGCCGCATGAGTATCCGGCACTTTCACTTGCAAAGACAAAGAGCATTGAGGAGCTTAAGAAATGGGCAGGCAATATGCCAATATGGCTTTCATGGAAGCTTGACGGTCTGACACTCGTGCTCACATATGACGGTGGCAGGCTTGTGAAAATACTGACGAGAGGAAATGGAACTGTAGGAAGTAACATCACATTTTTGCAGGATGCTATAAGCGGCTTTCCAAAGGAGATACCATACAAGGGACATATGGTTGTAAGAGGGGAAGCGACAATTTCCTACACGGATTTTAAGCTGTTAAATGATACAATCGAGGACGATGATGAGAAATATGCCAATCCAAGGAATCTTGCCTCCGGTACATTAAATCTCGATGATGTGGAAGAGGTGAAACGCAGACATGTTGTGTTTTATGCATTTACACTCGTGCATATAGATGATGATATCATATCATGGGGTGACAGAATGAACTATCTTAGTGATATGAAATTCAATGTTGTCAAAAGGGAGGCAACTGATGCGGTGCGCCTTGAGGAGGCTGTAAAACGCTGGACAAGGGATGTCGAGAGTGGAAAGATGGATGTGCCTGTGGACGGACTTGTCATATGCTATGATGACACTGCCTACGCTGCAGGTGGAAGCATCACGGGACATCATGCTACGAGAGCCGGCTTTGCTTTCAAGTGGCAGGATGAGGCAGTAGATACGAGGCTTCGCTATATTGAGTGGTCTTGTGCGGTTTCGACAATATCGCCGGTGGCTGTTTTTGATCCGGTGCAGATAGAGGGCACGACGGTTTCGAGAGCCTCACTTTGCAATCTGACTGAAATAGAAAGGCTTGGAGTGGGAAAAGAGTGTACACTTTCCGTGATAAAAGCCAACAAGATTATTCCGAAATGCATAGCTGTAAAGGATGCGGTGGGAGCAGTTGAGATACCGAAGGAATGTCCGGTGTGTCATCATCCGACACGCATATTTGTAAGTAAAAACAGCGGTGTAAGGACACTGCACTGCACTAATCCTGACTGTACAGCCAAGAATGTCAAAAAGTTTTCAAGATTTGTCAGCAAAAGCGGAATGGATATAGATGGACTTTCGGTACAGACAATGCTAAAATTTATAAATGAGGGATTCATAAAACAGTTCCCTGACATATACCATCTGCCAGAGCATTTTGATAAGATAAGCAGCATGGAGGGCTTTGGAGAAAAATCATGCATGAATATGCAGACTGCCATCGAAAAAAGCAGACATGTCCACCCGGTCAATCTGATATTTGCACTCTGTATACCTCTTATAGGTACCGATGCAGGCAAGAAGATTGTCAACGCAATAGGTTTTGATGGCTTCGCGGACAGAATGAGAAATGCCACAGATTTTGTGGATATAGACGGTATAGGCCAGGAAAAATCAGGCTCCATACTTGAATGGTATGCAAATTCCAAAAATAGCGCGATGTTTGAAGCACTGATTAAGGAGCTTGACATAGAACAGGTCGATATAAAGGATATGTCAGAGGGCAGCTTAAACGGCAAGACCTTTGTCATCACAGGCGATGTGCATGATTTCGCCAACAGAAGCGAGTTTAAGGCCTATGTGGAGTCACAGGGCGGTAAGGTGACAGGAAGCGTGTCAAAAAAGACAGACTATCTGGTAAACAACGACACTGAATCTACTTCATCAAAAAATAAAAAAGCAAAAGAATTAGGAATACCTATCATCTCGGAGGATACATTTATAGAGATGTTTGGGCATTAGAAAAGAGGTTATAAAATGCCTATAAAGACACAAAATGATTTACCTGTAAAGGAAATACTTGAGAGAGAAAATATATTTGTGATGGACGAAAACAGGGCATCACATCAGAACATCAGACAGCTGGAGATTGCGATTGTAAATCTCATGCCATTAAAGGAGGACACAGAGCTTCAGATACTGCGCTCGCTGTCAAATACCCCTATACAGGTCAATGTAACGTTTGTGACCACATCTACTCACGAGGCCACTCACACATCACTCAGTCATCTGAACAAATTTTACGAGACCTTTGACGATATAAAGGACAGATACTTTGACGGCATGATAATCACAGGGGCACCGGTTGAGCTTATGGAATACGAGGAGGTAGACTACTGGGATGAGATATGCAGTATAATGGAGTGGAGCAAGACACATGCTTTCTCCACACTTCATCTGTGCTGGGGTGCACAGGCAGGATTGTATTATCACTACGGCATACCAAAGCGTGTGCTTCCAAAGAAGAAGTTTGGTGTGTATGCGCACCACGTAAAGAACAGAAAAGTCCCACTTGTCAGAGGCTTCGATGACGTGTTTTACGCACCACACTCAAGGCATACCGAGGTCTTAAAGGAGGATATATTAAAGCATCAGGAGCTCACCATACTTGCAGAGTCGGATGATGCCGGAGTATTCCTTCTGATGGATCAGGACGGTAAAAAGATTTTTGTGATGGGACATCCTGAGTATGACAGATATACTCTTCACAATGAGTACGAGAGGGATAAGAAAAAGGGGCTTGATATAGATATGCCGGTGAACTACTATCCGGATAATGATGATACACAAAAGCCGCTTTTACAGTGGCGGTCGCACGGCAATATACTTTATTCCAATTGGCTTAATTATTATGTGTACCAGGTGACACCGTATATTTTGTAAGAAATAGTGCGGGAATACGCATAAAACAAGGCTTTGATGGCTTAGACGCTTGATTTGTGGGAAAAGGCAATCTTGCATTTTCCCATCCCGAGTGTTAGAATACCTCTAACATAATT
>OGOU01003371.1_pt1 | contig 10337 bp, 8 predicted proteins | sample 1552721 | NCBI WGS metagenome assembly OGOU01 (sample SAMEA2580176, study PRJEB22360) | human gut metagenome | biome: human gut; feature: human-associated habitat; material: faeces | place: Denmark | collected 2008/2010 | reverse complement strand
CGGGGTAAGATGGTGTGATATATGTCGGCGGCTTTGTTGCGGCTGCCGGCGACAAGGCTATCCGATTTGGTGCAGGTTGCGGCTTGTCGTGCGGGAAAGAGGTTTTCCTTCAGATTGTAATTATTTTATAATAAAAAATAATGTATTTATTGTTTGTTTATGTGAAAATTATTATAATTGTATTGGGTTATTTTGTATAAATCAAGTAGATTGGAAGATGATAAGGAATATATTAGTTGTATTTTTATTGCTTTTTGTTGGTTTTTCATGTGATTTGAAAAATAGAAAAACAAAAAATTTAAGAGATATTTATGGCCAAAATCTTATTTTACCTGGTCATGCGACATGGAAAATAGAAGGTCGTGATACGGTAATAAACATAGAAAATTTAGCACCTAAACTTGTTGTATATTATAGTAGTGGAACATGTGCGCCATGTTCATTAAAAGGCTTGCATCATTGGGGGAAAATAATAGATAGTGTAGAATTAGTGGGACCCTCACTTGAAATAGTCTTTATTATTAAGGCGAATAGATACGACTCTTTGTTTTTTCATAGTTTAAATTCAGAGCATTTTATATTTCCTGTATTATGCGATAAGGAGGGGGAGTTTGAAGAAAATAATCTTTTACCTATAAATAAGGAATATAATGCCTTTTTGTTGGATTCAAATAACGAGGTTGTATATGTCGGGTCACCGCTATTAGGACGAAAAATGCGAAGTTTATTTATAAGTATAGTAAAAGTTCTGAATAATGATTATCGTAACGGTGTCAATAGTGACTTGCCATCATCTGATACCATAGATAATATAAGTAGTTAATCAAGCGGTGAATGGCATAAAATAATAGGATTTATACATATTCATTTAATATGTTTTATATATAAAGATTGATTCTATGAGAAAATATATGTATTTGATATCTATTTTGATATTATCATCATGTCAAGTTGCAGATGTCCAAAATGGTACAGAAAAGAAAGATAATTTTTTGCAGGAGGTTGGTCGCTTAAGTGATTTTGTATTGTCTCAATCAAAAGTTGGAGGGTATCTGTCTGAAGAAGATGCTGTAATTTTAGATAATTGGTTAAAAGAGTTGTCTACTCGATATGATTTTCAAAATAATTTTGATTATTGTGGAGATATTTATACTCGTTCTGATTATGAACCAGATTTTTATGATTATTTGAATTGGATTGAAGAAAATGCTACTTCTGGTTTTTACCAAATTATTTATCGTTGGCTGGTTGATGAAGAATTTGATGATGATTTAAATCAAATTCTTGCAAACACTATTTTGTTGCCGAATGAACAGGTTGCAATAGCTGTTGTTTATCCATTGGTACAAAATTCTTTGGTGGAATTTGAAAGCCGAGGGGGAGTTGATCAATGTTACGATCAATATAATAGTGATATAAAACGCTGTAAAAGGGATTATCATATAACTATGGCTGTGGTGACTGCCGTTTCGGTCTTATCCGGAGGAAGCGCTGCACCGGCTGCTGCGGTATCCCTCGTTGGAAATACCGTTGCTTTGAAGAGTTGCATGGATGGTGCTGCCCGAACTTTTGATATTTGTGTGAAGTATGCAAAATAGAGATTCGAATTGGAGACATTTTCTGGGAGACCGCTGTCGGATCGTGCGATGCGATCCGGTTCCCGGGCGGATATTCACTTCCGAGAGGCTGCTGTGGGCTTTGGCGGTTGTGATCGGAATCGAGCTGCTTGTTTCCCAGGTCATCTCTTGGGAAGTATCGGTTTGGGTAGCGATGTGTGGTGACGGTTTGCTTGCACTCGGGACCTTGGGGTTGTTCCTGGCCCGAATATACCGCAACCGGGAGGTGGACTGGTTGTTGCTTTTCGTTGCCGTGATGATGGTGCTGTTGGCCGCTAATCATTGGGAGATAGCGCAGAGCCATCCGATCGCGGGGTGATACGCCCCGTTGTTTCTCTAACGCCGAGTCGCCGGAACCTGCAAAAGGCCCGGCGATTCGGCGTCAGAGGTGAATCGCTGTTTTTTATTTTTCGGTGTCCGTACCGAAAATGTTGAAACGCCGGAGCAGCGGGTTGCGGCGGTCGAGCAGCAGGAACTCCAGCAAGAGCAGGACGAGGGCCGCTCCGATCAGGTATTGGAACTGTTCGTTGAACTCCTCGAAGCGGAGGGCCGCCAGGTCGCCTTTTTCCATATTGTTGATCGTGCGTACGATTTCGTCCAGCCCGATCGACTGGTTGGTCGAGCGGATGTAGGCTCCGTCGGTCGCCTGTGCGATCTTTTCGAGCAGGGGTTCGCCCAGTTTCGATACGACCATCTCTCCCTTGTCGTCCTTGATGAACTCGCCGCCGATCTGGATCGGAGCGCCTTCCGGCGTGCCGATGCCGATGGTGAAGATGCGGATGCCCTGTTCGGCGGCCCGTTCGGCCGCTTCGATGGCGCCGGAGTCGTGCCCTTCGCCGTCGGTGATGAGCACGATGACGCGTCCTGCGGGGTTATCTCCCTTTTCCGAAAAGGACATGGTGGCCAGCGAGAGGGCCTGACCGATGTCGGTGCCCTGCACCGAAACCATCGAAGGGGATATTCTGCGGGCAAAGGCTTTGGCCATGCGGTAGTCCGAGGTGATCGGCAGTTGCACTACGGCGTCGCCCGCGAAGACGACCAGTCCCACGCGATCCTGCTTGAGTCCGTCGAAGAGCTTGTCGATGGCGTATTTGGTGCGTTCGAGGCGGTTGGGCTGGAAATCCTCGGCGAGCATCGAGTTCGAAACATCGACCACGAGCATCATCTCGATACCCCGGCTCTCCACCTCGCGGAGTTTCGAACCCAGCTGCGGCCGTGCGAGCGCCAGGGTGAGCAGGGCGAATGCCGTGAGGAACAGGATGAATTTCAGACGCCGGCGCCCCGTAGAAGCGTCGGGCATGAGCGGACGGATGGTTTCGAGCCGGCCGAAACGGCTGAGGCGCCGGCGTGCGAGCTGTCCGGCGGCCGCCCATACGGCGACGAGCAACGGGAGGAGCCACAGCAGCCAGAGGTATTCGGGATATGCGAATCTGAACATTACGGCAGGGATTTTAACCAGAGGGTACGCAACAGAAATTCCACGAGCAGCAGGGCCAGAGCCGCCGCTGCCCAGCGGAGGTACTCCTCGGTGTAGGTGGTGTATTGCGATATTTCGACCTTGCTCTTTTCGAGCTGGTTGATTTCGTCGTAGATGGACTGTAGTTTGGCGTTGTCCGTGGCGCGGAAGTAACGGCCGCCCGTGAGATCGGCGATCTCGCCGAGTATCTTTTCGTCGATCTGCACCTTGGCCTGCACGACGGTTGGGTTCCCGAAGAAGTCCACCGTCGGATAGGGGGCCGTGCCGCGTGTGCCGACACCGATCGTATAGACGCGGATGCCCTGGTCACGGGCGATCTCCGCAGCCGTGAGGGGAGCGATTTCGCCCCGGTTGTTCTCTCCGTCGGTCAGCAGGATGATGACCTTGCTCTTGGCGTTGCTCTCGCGCAGGCGGTTGATTGCCGTCGCCAGTCCGTTGCCGATGGCCGTGCCGTCCTCCACCACGCCGCTGCGCAGGCGTCCCAGCAGGGTTTGCAGCGTTCCCTGATCGGTCGTCAGCGGGCTTTGGGTGAAGGCTTCGCCCGCGAAGGCCACCAGTCCGATGCGGTCTCCGGGGCGGTCGGTGATGAAGTTGCCGGCGACCTGCTTGGCTGCCTGGATGCGGTCGGGCTGGAGGTCCTGGGCCAGCATCGAGGTCGAAATATCGATCGCCAGCACGATGTCGATGCCTTCGGTGTTGCTCGTCGAGCCTTCATCGACCGATTGGGGGCGGGCCAGCGCTACGATGAGGAGCGCGACGGCCGCGCAGCGCAGCGCGAAAGGCAGATGCCGCAGGTAATAACGTACGGTGCGCGGTGCTTCGGCGACACCGTCGATGGTCGATACTTGGATCGAAGCGCCGCCCTGACGGGTCCGCCAGACGTAATAGACCACCATGAGCGGAATGACCGCGAGCAGCCACAAAAAGTATGGAGAGGCGAATTGCATAGCCGTTTCAGAATTGATTCGTTACCAGTTTTTATTGCCGCGTACCACGACCCCGGCTTTCTCCTTGAGTTTCTCCTGGGTCTTGTCCTCCTGGGTCTGGATCGCATCCAGCATCCGTTCCTGTTCTTCCGGGGAGATGCCGTTTTCGCGGGGTTGGCCGGGCTGCCGGTCGTCGCTGTCCGGCTTGTCGGAATCCTGCGGCTGTTCGTCGGGATTTTGTCCGTTCTTGTCGGGATCATTCTGACCGTTCTGCCGGTCTTGTTGATCCTGTTGCTCGCCGCCCTTGTCCTGCTGCCGGTCTTTGTCCGAATTATTATCCTTGTTTTTGTCCTGATTCTGATCCTGACCGCCGCTGTTCTGCTGGTCCTTGTTCTGATCCTTGTTCTGGTCTTTGTTTTGATCCTCGTTCTGCTGTTTTTGCAGCAGTCGCTTGGTGTAGGCGTAGTTGTACTTGGCCTCCTGGTCGGCAGGATTCATCCGCAGGGAGTTCTTGTAGCTTTCGAGCGCTTCCGGGTATTTTTCCTGTTTGAATTGGGCGTTGCCGAGGTTGTAGAAAGCCTCGGCCCGTTCCTGGTCGGTGCGGGTGGAGTCTGCGGCGATGCGTTCGAGCGTCTTGGCCGCCTCCTCGTATTTTTCGGTACGGTAGAGGGCGCCCCCCAGGTTGTAGGCGGCCTCGAAGTTTTCGGGGGCCGCTTCGAGCGCCTGCGTGTAGCGTTCGATGCTGCGGTCGTACCGCTCCTTCGCGAAATCCCGGTTGCCCTTGCGCACGAGGCTGCGCTCAGGGTATTTCTGGGCCGAGGCGCTGCCGATTCCGAGCAACAGGGTGATGAATATCAGTAGGATTCTGTTTGGCATGGCGTGTCGGATGCTATTGGGTGTCGTCCTGTTCGGTGCCCTCCTCCGCGATTTCCGCAGGCTTGGTCTCCTCGACGAAATAGTAGGCGTTCAGGTAGTTGTCTTCGTTGGTCGTCCCTTCGGGCTGGGCTTTGGCAAATTTCACCAGGTCGGCGTCCCGGAGGATCGCCTGCAGGTCCATGACGCATTTCTGCGGCAGGTCGTAACGGCGGACTGCCGCGAGAATTTCGTCGGAGGTCATCTCCATCGCGCCGAAGCCGTATCGTCCGGCCAGATAAGTGCGCAGGATGTCCGTCAGGCCCGAGTAATACTGTTTGTGGCGTCCGCTCTGCCAGAGTTTCTGGTTGTGGAGCGTTTCGAGCGCTTGGATGGCCGCGATGTGGGGCGGCAGGGGCGGTGCGGGACGGAAGATGTCGCGTACCTTGCGGGCGTAGCGGGCCATCAGGCGGCGGCCTGCGTAGATCGCGCCGCCCAGGACGATCAAACCCAGCAGGCTCCAGAGGACGTAGCCGCTGATTTCGCCGTAGCGGAAGGGCAGCGTGCGCTGGGCTTTGATGTCGTAGATCGTGTGCGACGTGGAGTCGATCTGAAAGGTTCCCACCTGCAGCCGCAGGGTGTCGGCGGTATAGAGCGTATCGGTGATGTTCTTGTCCAGATAGAGCACTTGTGCGCGTCCCAGGCCGAGGTTGCCCTCCTCGAACGCCGCCAGCGTGTAGCGTTTGCGCAGGCTCAGGTGGCGTCCGTCGCGCCGGAGGGTGTCCACCGGATGCGATTCGACGACCTCCAGTCCGCTCTGCGGAGGCGGGTTGAAGGTGGGAAATTCCACGACCTGCACCAAATCACGATCGACGTCGATCACCACGTCGAAGCGGTCGCCGATTCCGATGCTGTCGGGTTCGACGCGGGCGGTGATCGTCGGCGGTGCGGCGTACAGAACGGTCGTCAGCCCCGTCAGAAGAGCTGTCGCCAGAGCTGTTTTTACTCTTTTCGTGATGGATGTCCGACCGGCTTTCGGACGACCCGAAGACCGCAGGCCGACGGGCACCGCTTCCGAAGGAGGTGTTTGCGCGGCATTTTGCCGCTCTGCGGCGGCGGACGGTTGAATACCGCCGTTGCGTGCGAACGGAGAGCAGGTTGATGCCGGGTTATTTGGGATCGACTTCATCGCTGTTTGAATAGTTTGATGAGTTCCACGACGTAATCCCCGTCGGTCGATACCTCGGCCGTGTCGATGCGGTGGTGTTTGAGCGCCGAGAGGATGGCGGCGCTCCGCTCCTGCCAGACGCGGGCGTAGTGCTCCCGCACCCGGGCCGAGGAGGTGTCCACCCACGCTTTTCGGCCCGTTTCGGCGTCTTTCATTTCGACGATCCCTACGTCGGGCAGTTCGGCTTCGCGGGGGTCGCTGACGCGGATTCCCACCAGGTCGTGTTTTCCGGAAGCGATCTTGAGCGCGTCCTCGAGCGCCGTACGGTCCTTGCCGGGATCGAGAAAGTCCGAGAGCAGGAAGGCCGTGCAGTGTTTTTTGGTGACGTTGGTCAGGAAACGCAGCGCTTCCGAAATACGGGTCCCCCGCGATTGCGGCTCGAAGCCGACCAGTTCGCGGATGATGGCCAGGATATGGCTGCGCCCCTTTTTCGGGGGGATGAATTTCTCGATCCGGTCGGAGAAGAAGATGCAGCCCACCTTGTCGTTGTTCTCCGAGGCCGAGAAGGCCAGCACGGCGGCGATTTCGGTTTGCAGGTTTTTCTTCAGGCGGTCCGTGGTGCCGAACATCCGGGAGCCGCTGACATCCACCAGGAGCATCATCGTCAGCTCGCGCTCCTCTTCGTAGACCTTGATGTGGGGCGTGCGCGAGCGGGCCGTGACGTTCCAGTCGATGTCGCGCACGTCGTCGCCGGCGCGGTATTCGCGCACTTCGGAAAACGACATGCCGCGTCCCCGGAAGGCCGTGTGATACTTTCCGGCGAAGATTTCGTTGGAAAGCCCCCGGGTTTTGATCTCGATCTTGCGGACTCGTTTCAGGATATCGTTTTCGGTCTCCTGCATTATTGCATTTTCAATTAGGGTACGATTACGTTGTTCAGGATGTCGGTGATGATCTGCTCTGTGGTGATGTTCTCGGCCTCGGCTTCGTAGGTGAGTCCGATGCGGTGACACAGTACGTCGTGGCAGACGGCCCGCACGTCCTCCGGAATCACGTAACCCCGGCGGCGGATGAAGGCGTAGGCCCGGGCAGCCTTGGCCAGCGAGATCGACGCACGGGGCGAGCCGCCGTAAGCGATCAGGGGCTGCAGTTTTTCGAGGTTGTATTCGGCCGGTTCGCGGGTAGCGAAGATGATGTCGATGATGTATTTTTCGATCTTTTCGTCCATATAGACCTCTTCGACTACGCGGCGGGCCTTGACGATGTCTTCGGGCGAAGTCACTTTATTGACCTTCGGGAGTCCTTCCCCGGCCAGATTCATACGCATAATGTCGCGCTCCTCCTGTTTCTGGGGGTAGGAGATCTTGGCTTTCAGCATGAAACGATCGACCTGCGCCTCGGGCAGCGGGTAAGTACCTTCTTGCTCCAGCGGGTTCTGCGTCGCCAGCACCAGGAAGGGCTCGGGCAGCGGATAGGTTTCGTCGCCGATGGTCACCTGCCGCTCCTGCATGGCTTCGAGCAGTGCCGACTGCACCTTGGCCGGGGAGCGGTTGATCTCGTCCGCCAGCACGAAGTTGGCGAATACGGGGCCTTTCTTGACGACGAACTCCTCGTTCTTCTGCGAGTAGATCAGCGTACCGATCAGGTCGGCCGGCAGCAGGTCGGGGGTGAACTGAATGCGCGAGAAATCGGCATCGACCGCCTTGGCCAGCGTGGTGATGGCCAGCGTTTTGGCCAGCCCCGGCACGCCTTCCAACAGGATGTGCCCGTTGGAGAGCAGGCCGATCAGCAGGGTGTCGATCAGGTGATTCTGTCCGATAATCACCTTGCCCATTTCGCTGCGCAGCGTATCGACGAAGACGCTTTCGCGTTCGATCCGTTCGTTGAGTTCCTTGATGTTGATGACTTCACTCATTTTTCGGTGTGTATTTTCGATTTTTCGTTGTTTTCGGTATTTATGCAACGCATACCCTACAAAATTATTGCAAAATATGTATTTTTTTCGAAAATCGAAAATCCCGACCGCTCTTTTCGCCCTGATGCGGGGCGGTGCCCCGGTTGAAAAACCGTACCCGGGCGCCGCTTCGGGGCGAAGATCGGGCGGAGGGGGTCCCGCAGGTTCGCCTTCGGTTGCGGCGCTCCGTCGTATTATTCGGCTGCGGACGCTCCGTCGTTGCCGGGAAATCGCTATATTTGCACGTTATGGAATCTCAAATATTGAAAGGCCTGAATCAGGCCCAGCGGGATGCGGTGGTGAACTACGATTCGCCGTCGCTCATCATTGCGGGCGCCGGGTCGGGCAAGACGCGCGTTCTTACTTCGCGCATCGCCTATATGATCGAGCAGGGGGTGGCTCCGTACAACATTCTCGCCCTCACCTTCACCAACAAGGCCGCCGAGCAGATGCGCGAACGCATCGCCCAGATGCTGCCGGACGGACGGCACCGCTATATCCGCATGGGAACCTTCCACTCGGTTTTTTCGCGCATTCTGCGCGACAACGCCGAACGGATCGGCTTCCCTCAGAGTTTTACGATTTACGAGCCGTCGGACTGCAAGAACCTTCTGAAAACCATCGTCAAGGAGTTGAACCTGGACGATACCAAGTATAAACCTGCGATGCTCGCCTCGCGCATCTCCTACGCCAAGAACTGCCTGGTGACGCCGGGCGCTTACCTGGCCAATGCGGGTGCCGCAGCCGAAGACCGGCGGATGCAGATTCCCGAGTTCGGCAACATCTACAACATCTATTGCGCCCGCTGCAAGCGGAACGGGGCGATGGATTTCGACGACCTGCTGTTGCAGACCAACATCCTGCTGCGGGACTGTCCCGACGTGACGGCCCGTTACCAGGAGCAGTTCAAATACATCCTGGTCGATGAGTACCAGGATACCAACTATGCCCAGTACGTCATCATCCGGCGCCTGTCGCAGCTCCATTCGAAGGTCTGCGTGGTGGGCGACGACGCCCAGTCGATCTATTCGTTCCGGGGGGCCAAGATCGAGAACATCCTTTCGTTCAAGAAGGATTTCCCCAACGCGATGATCTTCAAGCTGGAGCAGAATTACCGCTCGACGCGCACGATCGTCGAGGCGGCCAATTCGGTGATCGAACGCAATTCGAAACGCATGGAGAAGAAGTGCTTTTCGGAAGGGGATATGGGCGAAAAGATCCGCGTGCTCCGAGCCTATACCGACCGCGAGGAGGCCGAAATGGTGGTCAGCGACCTGCGCGACAAGGTGCGGGCTGCGGGCGATGAGTGGGCCGAGGCAGCGATTCTGTACCGCACCAACAACCAGTCCCAGGCGCTCGAAGACGCGCTGCGCCGCAAAGGAATACCTTATCGTATTTACAAGGGCAATTCGTTCTACGACCACAAGGAGATCAAGGATCTGCTGGCCTATATCCGGCTGGTTATCAACCCCCGCGACGACGAGGCCTTCAAGCGGATCGTCAATTACCCTGCCCGGGGTATCGGCGATACGACCGTAGAGCGGATCGCTTTGCTGGCCAAAGCTCGTAATCTGTCGATGTGGGAAGCGGTGGATGCGCTGACGGCCGAGCCGGTGACGGATCCCGTGCAGAAGACCATCGTCCGCAAAGTGGCCGAGTTCGTGGCCCTCGTCCGGGGGCTGTCGTTGGCCCGGGCCGAAAAGGGGCTGTACGACCTGGGACTCGAAATTGCGACCCGTTCGGGTATCATCGGCGCTTACCGGGCCGAGAACACCCCTGAGGCGACCAGTGCGCTGGACAATATCGAGGAGCTGCTCAACTCGATGCAGCTCTTCAACGAGCAGCGCGAGGCCGAGATCCGGGCCGGGGAACGTCAGCAAGAGGAGCGGGCTACGATCGAGGAGTGGCTGCAGGGGGTGATGCTGATGACCGATATGGACAAGGATGATCCCCAGGACCGCAACAAGGTGACGTTGATGACCGTACATTCGGCCAAAGGGCTGGAATACAAATTCGTGTATATCGTCGGATTGGAAGAGAACCTCTTCCCGTCGCAGCGGGCCGTGGAGTCGCCCGACGGTTTCGAGGAGGAGCGGCGGCTCTTTTACGTGGCGCTGACCCGGGCCAAGGAGTTGGCTACGCTCTCCTATGCCGAGATGCGTTTCAAGTGGGGCAATATGGAGTTCTCGCGTCCGAGCTGCTTTCTGCGCGAGATCGACAGCCGTTACCTGGAAACGGATGCGATGCAGGAGGAGCGGGAACCCGTCCGCCGCTCGGCCGGGCGGGGAGAGGGCTCCTCGGCGCTCGACGAGCTGCGCCGCCGTTTCGACTACACCTACCAGCA
>OGOU01003359.1_pt1 | contig 10356 bp, 6 predicted proteins | sample 1552721 | NCBI WGS metagenome assembly OGOU01 (sample SAMEA2580176, study PRJEB22360) | human gut metagenome | biome: human gut; feature: human-associated habitat; material: faeces | place: Denmark | collected 2008/2010 | reverse complement strand
GCAATGAACCCAATTACAGTTATGGGCTTGCGTATTCACTCAATTCAGATGGTAAAGGTTATACCGTTGTCGGTATGGGTGATTGTATAGATAAAGATTTAATAATACCTTCAACCCATGAAGGCTTGCCCGTAACCGCAATAGGTGAAAATGCCTTCAATGGCAATACCGATATTACGTACGTACTCATAGATAGAGCCGTAACCTCAATCGGTCAGGGTGCATTCAACCTTTGCAGCTCGCTTATAAACGTCTATTATAACGGCACTAAAGAGGAGTGGGAAACGCTTTGCTCTTCAATAGGGGTTAGCAACGATTATCTCATTGACGCAAAAGTTTACTATTTCTCTCAAACTCAACCTGAGGAGGGCTTCTTCTGGCACTTCGATACGGATGGCAAAACCCCCGTAAGCTGGGGCGTGGAAAGTGATTATAGCGTAGGGCTTAAATATTCACTCAATACAGATGAAAAAGGTTATACCGTTGTCGGTATCGGGTATTGTAATGATACAGACCTTGTTATCCCTGCTACGTATAGGGGGTTGCCCGTAACGGCAATAGGTTCCAAAGCGTTTGAATCCGTCAGGTCTTTTAAGAGTGTATCAATACCTGCAAGCATAACAACTATCGGTGAGAAAACATTCGCACATTGCGGTGTTACAAGCGTAACGTTTGCCACAAACAGTCAATTGACTACTGTTGATAGGTATGCGTTCTTTAGTAGTTCTTCTTTACAAAGCATTGCTCTCCCCGACGGTGTAACGACTATAGGTGAGGCTGCGTTCAACGGTTGCAATAATATTACAAGTATATCTATTCCCGATAGCATAACTACAATCGAAAATAGGGCATTAGACTTTAATTCGAGTGCTTTTACAGTGTACAATAACGCCAAGTATCTTGGTAATAGTACCAACCCCTATTTAGTACTTGTCAGGGCAATCGATACGTCGATAACAACTTGCAATATACACACAGATGCAAAGCTTATCTATGCCTTTGCGTTTGAGGATTGTACTTTGCTTACAAGCGTAACCATTCCCGACAGTGTAACCATAATCGGCAACAGTGTGTTCTATAAGTGCGATGCGCTTGAAAGCCTAATTATTGGTAGCGGCGTAACTTCAATCGGCAACGGTATAATCTATTATGAGTCTTATGACGCAAAGCTTAAAAGCGTATATTATGGCGGTTCGGCAGAAGAGTGGAATACCATTGCAATAGGTGAATATAACGGTAATTTAACAGATGCAGCGAGGTATTACTACTCCGCAACTGCACCTTTAGAAGAAGGAAACTTTTGGCACTATATAGAAGATGTTCCTACAGTGTGGACGTATACAACCGTAACCTTTGATTTAAATGCCGAAGCGGACAGCGACACGTTGGAAAGTGCAAAATATTACTATAGCGCAAGCTGTACCTTGCCTACACTTGAACGACCGGGCTATATCTTCAAGGGTTGGACTTTGGATAACTCGGTTGAAACTCCTGTAATATTCACCGACGCCGTATGGCAGATTACAGATGATACCGTAGCGTTTACTGCCGTTTGGGAAGTTGATTTGCAAATGTCAGTCTTTTCCTTTACAACAAAAGCGGTAGTTGTAGGCGGAGGTACTCAAAATAGCTGTACGATCACGGGATATATGGGCAGCGGAGGAGACGTTGTAATTCCGAACGGCGTAACCACAATCGGAAATGGTATAAAATTGCCAAAGCTGATTTCAAGGGAACCGACGAAGACCCCTGGGATGAGATGGAATCGGGTGAAGCGTTTAAGACAGGCTATTATTATTTAGTTGGTATGTTCTTAGATACGAACCTTGGCTACAAGATAAGCGAAACCACAACCGGCACCGTCAACGGAATGCCTCTTTACAATGATATTTATTACGGCGAAAATAACAGTGCTTACCTTTGCGGCATGTTTGTACCGTTGCACGAGCATACTTCGGGAACAGAGTGGAAGTCCGACAGCAACAACCATTGGCACATTTGTACCGTTGATGGTTGTGGCGTCATCATTGAAGACAGCAAAGCGGCACATACCGCAGGCGACTGGATCACCGACACCGCGGCAACGGCTACCACTGATGGTACGAAGCATAAGGAATGCACCGTTTGCGGCTATGTAATGGAAACCGCAACGATCCCGGCAACCGGCATCGAACATACACACAACTATAGCTCTGACTGGAAATCCGATGCTGATAAGCACTGGAATGAATGCTCCTGTGGAGATAAGGCAAATAAAGCGGCGCACGCAGACGAAAACAATGACGGCAAGTGCGATATTTGCGATTATGCAATGGGCAATGCCGAAAATCCGGGCGGAGATAAAGAACCAGAAAAGACCGGACTTTCCGGTGGCGCGATCGCAGGTATTGCCGTTGGTTCGGTAGCGGTAGCAGGCGTGGGAGGTTTCTCTCTCTTCTGGTTTGTTATCAAAAAGAAGAAATTCGCCGACCTGATTGCGTTGTTCAAGAAAAAATAAAACAGGTTTCACATCGCATTATGGCGATTTGAGATAAAAAAACATAAACTAAAGGAGTTATGAACATGAAAAAGAAAATTATCGGTATGCTTTCTCTTATGCTTTGCTTATTGCTCAGCGTTTCTCTTGTTGCTTGTAACAAGAACAAGCATGAAGCAAAGTCTGAGTGGAAGTACAACGACACACAACACTGGCACGAGTGCGCAACCAAAGGTCACGACGATAAGTTGGACGAAGCAGGGCACGTTTGGGACGAGGGCGTAATCACCACCCCGGCAACAACAACGACGCCCGGTGTAAAGACCTATACCTGCACCGTCTGCGATAAAACCAAGACCGAACCGATTGCCGTTTTGGATAAGACAGCGGGTACGGTTTCCATCCACGCATCTTACGCACCCGACACAATCGGTTCCGCACCGTACGCACCCGACAAACCCTATGACAAGACTCCTGTTGCAGCTCCCGTTCTTGCTGACTGCACCACAAATAACGCCGCAGGCGCGTTCTCGATTGCATGGTATCAGAAAGTTGACGGCGTTTACGGCAGTACGCCTCTTGCGGCAGCCCCTGTCAACGCAGGCGATTATAAGGTTGTGGTAAAGATTGCGGAAACGGACGATTACACCGAAGCAACCGCGGAAAAGGAATTCACCATTGCCAAGAAACAACTGACCGTCACGGGCACGACCGTCGCCGATAAGAACTATGACGGCAATACGACGGCAAACGTCACGGTAGGCACGTTGAACGGCGTGGTGGAAGGGGAAGACGTTACCGTCAGCGCAAGCGGCACGTTTGCAAGTGCGGCAGTGGGCAACGATATTACCGTGACCGTGACTTACCTGATCGGCGGAGCGGATATCGCAAATTACCTTGCACCCGAAAACGACGTGACTTTAACCGCCGACATTCTCGATTATGCGAAATTCATCATCTCCAACAGCAAACTTATTTCCGGAAGAGGAATGGCGGTAGAGGGAACCGTTGACATCGGTACTATCAATGTAAACGACAATTTCACTCTCTTTATGGCGTCGGGCGGAAGCTTAACCGTAATGGTATCAGCTATTACTGTGGATGGCAAAAATGTTGATTCGGTGACCGCCGAAACCAAAGGGACTGTCGCTTTGTTGCTGAGAGGCGTCGCTTCGGACACTACCATTGCGGCAGGCGACTATCTCGTCAAGGGCAACGTCATAGTAAAGGGATAATTGGTCATAATCGGTTTTTATCTGAAAACCGAAGATGAACGTGGGCGAAACACGACTTTTTTCGCACGCAAAAGTCAAACGTACAGGGTGTGACGGACAATGAAATTTCCGTCTTGCCGGATGCTATGATCAAGGAGTGCGGCGGACAAATTTTGTCCGTCGCATTGCCCGTTAAATATGAAATAGCTTGTCTGCAAGTGGTGAAACTGTAGAATTTGATTTACACAACTATAGCACAATCGGTTCTTACAATGGTAGCACCGATAAAGATACTAATATTGATTTGTTTGCTAACAATCAAACATCTAAAAATGCATCAGATGGTTCAAACTACATCAAATTGGTATTTACCAATCCAAGTAATGCTATGTTTAAAGTAACATTTATTGGATATTATAACAAATAATTATTAAATCAAAATCAATAATACAATTTATATACAATATTTAGTCAAGTACCACCGGCTGAGCCGGTGGTACTTAACTCTTGCCTTTCGGCGGGAAATAGGTAGCATCGGAAAAAGCAAATGGAAAGAGGTAGTTAAAGTCGCAAAACCGGAAGTCAACGAAAAAGGAGAAATTGTTGCGTAAATGAAAAAAGAGCCAAACTTTTTGTTAAGTCCGACTCTCTGTTATCTATATGTTTTCAGTAACAATTTATCCCGTTTACTTCCGATTTTTACTGTGCTACAACGTGGAGACGAAAGGCGAATAAATCGGAGGGATTCCATCTCTACCCAAAAAGTATTCTCCATCTGGGCAACGGGAAGAAGATTCAATATATGAAAAAATCCGGGCAATCGCTTGCCAGGATTTCCGTTTCTTTTCGTTTTCATCGGCTTACCTTTACGCCGAAATAGTCATTATAAAGAATAATACGAACTCCGAATTGTCCTCGGTGTTCGTATTATTCCCTTGTGGCGGAGAGAAAGGGATTCGAACCCTTGCGCCAGTTTCCTGACGACCGCATTTCGAGTGCGGCTCGTTATGACCTCTTCGATATCTCTCCAATCTGATTACGTCGGGGAAATGCCCAACGTGTGTAATATACAACATTTCGCCGGATTTGGCAACCATATTGCGGCAATTTTGCAAAAATCCTTTAATTAAAGCAAAGGCAAAAATAATAAGGTGTAGAACAATTATTATATTGTAATAAAACTTGTTTTGTGATAACATTATTATATTAAGAGGAGGGAATATGAGGAACTCACGTTGCTATTATTCGGCAGATCTTTTTCAATTTTTACACGAAAATCCACAAACGATACTTGGTATAATTTGCGAAAACGATAGTTTTTCTGAAACAACGCTTTTGCAGAAGAATACATGGTCAGAAGAGATAAATATTTTACAGAAAGAATTTGCGCGTTTTGATGAAGGGCGTATTATATTTGAATATACTATACCGAGGATTTGCAAAAGAGTGGATGTTGTTTTTTTGCATAAAAATGTTGTATATTTGCTTGAATTTAAGTGCGGAGAGACCGAGTATAAAAAAGGCGCAAATGAACAGGTGTTGGACTATGCACTTGATTTGCAAAATTTTCAAAAAGAAAGCCATGACAAAATAATTATCCCTATTGTTGTTGCAACAGAAGCAAAAACGATTGAAAACTCTTTCGTAGTAAAAGGTAATATAGCAGAGCCGCTCTTTTGTAATAGAGGCAATATCGGGGAAATTATAGCGTTAATAGATGAAAAAATTTGTTGCAACAGTTTCAATTACGAGCAGTGGGAAAACTCGGAATATCTTCCTACACCTACAATAATTGAAGCAGCGCAGGCGTTATATAATGGGCACAAAGTTGAAGAAATAACAAGAAGTGACGCAGATGCAAAAAACCTGAGCGAAACAACGCGTGCAATTGATGAAATAATTGCATATAGCAAGGATAACAAAAGAAAATCCATATGTTTTGTGACGGGTGTACCCGGTGCAGGGAAAACATTGGTAGGGCTTAATCTTGCCATTGAACATGCAAATGCACGACAAGGGGAACATGCGGTGTTTTTATCAGGTAACCAACCCCTGGTCAGTGTTTTGCAAGAAGCGTTAGCGCGTGATAAGGTAAAACAAGCAAGCGAGGAAGGAGAAAAAATCTCAAAAAGAGAAGCATTACGAGAAACAAGTGCCTTTATTCAAATCATACATAAATATAGGGATAGTTTTGTTGGAAATGATGATGTTCCTCCCGAAAGGATTGCTATTTTTGACGAGGCGCAACGGGCGTGGACAAAAGAAATGATTTCAAAATTCATGAAAACCAAAAAGGGTGTCTTGGATTTTGATTATAGCGAGCCAGAATTTTTAATAAGTACATTAGACAGGCATAATGATCGGGCGGTTGTTATTTGTTTGGTCGGTGGCGGACAAGAGATAAACACAGGAGAAGCAGGTCTTCCTGAGTGGTTTGACTCATTGAGAAAGTCTTTTTCAGAATGGGATGTTTTTGTTTCGCCACAATTAAACGATACGGAATACACAAGAGGAAGAAAATGGGCGGAGATGATCGAAGACTTAAACATCAATCAGGATGTAAATTTGCATTTAGCGTCATCAATACGGTCATTTAGGACGCCAGATGTATCTGCATTTGTAAAAGCTATTCTTGACAATGATTTACAAACAGCGCAATCATTATATCAGAAAATAAAAAACAAATATCCCATTCTTTTAACAAGGGATTTAGAAGAGGCAAAGACATGGGTAAAAAATCAATGCAGAGGAACAACGAGATATGGTTTAGTGGCAAGTAGCGGTGCATTGAGATTAAAACCAGAAGGTATATATGTTAAAAATGATATTGATGTTGAAAACTGGTTTTTGAATGACAAAGATGACGTTAGGTCAAGCTATTATTTGGAAGATGTTGTAACAGAATTTCAAATTCAGGGGTTGGAGCTTGATTATACAATAGTTGCCTGGGATGCCGATTTTAGGTATATAAATGGCTGGACATACAACAAATTTAGCGGCACAAAATGGCAAAATATAAACTCAGATGATAACAAAAATTACCTTAAAAACGCTTATCGTGTTTTACTAACAAGGGCAAGACAAGGCATGGCTATTTTCATTCCAAATGGAGATGATAGCGACGAAACAAGATTACGCAAGTTTTATAATGGAACATACAATTATTTGAAGAATATAATGGATAATTAAGAAAGTTTTTACAGGTCGGACGATGAAAAGAGTCCGACTTTTTTTGTCATAAGGAAGCGAAGGGCGCGGAGAGCGCCGACGGCGTAAACGTCCTTGCAACAGGCTTCGTGGGTGAGAGTCAGGGTTTCGTAATTGCCGAAAAACGAGATTTCGTGTTTACCGACTGCTGTGCCGCCGCGGATCGAATTTATCGAAACGTCCGGCGTGTTTTCGTCAACGCAAGACGACTTTATAACGTCCGCGAGCATTTTGGCTGTGCCGGACGGGGCGTCGAGTTTTTTCTTGTGGTGGATTTCCGTGACGTTGACGTCGAAGCCGTCAAGTAGTGACGCCGCGAGCGCAACAAGGCGCGACAAAACGTACACGCCGTGGCTTAAATTCGCCGTCTTGAAAACGGCTATTTTTTTGGCGGCAGCCGCGATTTTTTCGTTTTGGATTTCGGAGTGTCCCGTCGTTGCGACAAGGAGTTTCGTATTGTTTTTTACACAAAAATCAAGCACGTAGTCAAGGGCGGCGGGCGTTGAAAAATCGACCACTGCGTCAGCGGGAACGGCAACGTTTTTAATGTTTTTATACAGCGGAAAACCCGTTGAAATTCCCGTGCGGTTTACGTCGACGCCGGCAACGATATTTACGTCCGCTGCTTCTTTTGCAACCTTTTGAAACGTTGTGCCGAGCCTGCCGCACGCGCCGTTTAATATGACGTTTATCATACTTTAACTTAAAAAATCGTCAATTAAAACGTCTAATTTGTCAGAATTCGCTTTTGACATTTTTGTGAGCGGCAAGCGCAGAATATTCTTGCAAAGCCCGAATTTATTGAGCGCGTATTTTATGGGGATGGGGTTGACTTCCGAAAATAATCCGTGTATCAGTGGGTTGAGTTTCAACTGCATTCTCGCCGCTTTGTCGTAGTTGCCGAGAAGGGCGGCTTTTGTCATATCTGACACGAATTTCGGGAACAGATTCGCCGCGACGGAGATAACGCCCGATGCCCCCATACACATTGCGGGGACGGTAAGGTTGTCGTCGCCTGAAAAGACGTCCGCGTCGCCCGACAGCATTATCGTGTCGGACATTTGCGAAAGATCCCCCGCCGCTTCTTTGATGGCGACGACGTTTTTAATTTTTGCAAGTTTTCGGAAAGTTTCCGGCAGAACGTTGACGCCGGTGCGCGCCGGCACGTTGTAAACGATAACGGGTTTATCGACGGAATTTGCGATTTCCGAGTAATGCGCGACAAGTCCGCTTTGCGTGCATTTGTTGTAAAACGGCGTAACGACAAGCAGGGCGTCCGCGCCGAGCGACGAGAAAAGTCTGCTAAGTCGCACAGCCGATTTCGTGTCGTTCGAGCCGCTGCCGACGATGACGGGAACGCGCCCGTCCGCGGCTTTTACCGAAAACTTCACGACGTCGATTTTTTCGTCTTCCGACATCGTTGCGGCTTCGCCCGTGGTGCCGAGTATAACAAGAGCGCCCACGTCGTTTTCAATCTGAAAATCGATGAGGCGCCCGAGAGAATCGTAATCGACGCCCGAATCGGAAAACGGGGTAACAAGCGCGGTAGCGCAGCCTTTGAAAATTGACATTTTCGCCTTGACCTTCTTAAAAGATTATTACCGATTCGGGTTATTAAACTTTTGTAAAATCGTGAATTAAACGAGATTTTCCTTTATAAGCAATTCGGCAATCTGAACCGTGTTGGTTGCGGCGCCTTTTCTTATGTTATCAGCGACGCACCAGATATTGACGCCGCTGTCAACGCTGTCGTCGATGCGGATACGACCGACGTAAACGGGGTCGGTATTTTCGATATCGACGGGCATCGGGTACTTGCAGTTTTCTATATCGTCGATGACGACGAGTCCCGGGGCGTTTTCAAGGCATTCGAACACGCCTTTAAGGTCGCAAGGTTTCTCAAACTCGATATTTATGCTTTCGGAATGGCCGTGGAAAACGGGGACGCGGACGGTGGTTGCGGTGATTCGCATATCGGGCGCGTGCAGAATTTTGCGCGTTTCGTTGACCATTTTCATTTCTTCTTTGGTGTAGTGGTTGTCGCAGAACACGTCGATTTGCGGCAGGCAGTTTGCGAAGATTTGGTGATTGAACTTTTTGGGAGGGACGCCGTTTATGCCGTCTTTAAGGTCGTTGTAGCCCTGAACGCCCGCGCCGGACACCGCCTGATAAGTGCTGTAAACCACTCTTTTAATAGTATATTTGTCGTGCAGGGGTTTTAATGCCACCATAGCCTGAATCGTGCTGCAATTCGGGTTGGCGATGATGCCTTTGTTCCATCTGACGTCTTCGGGGTTGACCTCGGGCACGACAAGGGGAACGTTTTCGTCCATACGCCAGCAGCTGCTGTTGTCGACTACGGTTGCGCCGATACTTGCAAAAATCGGGGCGAATTCCCTTGAAACGCTTGCGCCCGCGGAAAACAACGCGATGTCGATTTTTTTATCGACGACGTTTTCTTTCGTGAGTTCGATAACGGTGTGCGGTTTTCCCATGAAATCAATCACCTTACCGGCGCTTTTCGCGCTTGCGTAAAGGTAATAGTTTTCGACGGGAAGGTTTCTTTCCGCTAAAACTTCCAGGAATTTATTGCCGACCATACCCGTTGCGCCGACAACCGCCACGTTATATTTTTTCATAGATACCTCCAAAATCGGAAAGGTTCCGAATAACCTCTTTAATAGTTTAATATGGTAACACACGAAAGAGACTTTGTCAAATGCTGATATATACATAGTATTAATTTTCGTCGATTCGTGTCAAAAGCCGACAAAACTCCGCGATAAATTCTTGATATATTTCTTTTTATAGTGTAAAATGGAAAGACAACAAATGTCGGAGCAAAAAATGAACAAAACTAATAAAACGAACAATAAAAACAAAAAGGAAGAATTAAGCCCTTTGTATAAAAAACTTTCGCTCGGGCCCGAAATTCGCGCTGAAGAACCGAAGGGAGTATATCCCAAGGGCCGCGTGAAACAGGTTTTTGCGGTGATGAGCGGCGAAATGAACTCGCTCATGAGAGTGAACGCGTGGTTTTTGCTGTTTGCGATCCCGCTCTTTTTCGTGCTTTATTGGTGCAGTAATTATTTCACGAGCCTTGCGACGTCGAAGTTCGATTTTATGGGCAACGTCGGCATGGCGTTCCCGGGCGGGGCGGACACCCTGCAACAGGCGCAGATTGCCGTATACGACGCGTGGCAGATCGTGTTTTATCTGCTTGTCCCCGCAATCACGATTACGTTTATCGGTATGGCGGGCGCGTTCAACTGTCTGAAAGCCTTTATGTGGGGCGAAAAGGTTGAAAAAATCACGAAAACCTTCTTCAAAGGCGTCAAAAAATATTGGTGGAAATACCTTATCGTTATGCTTGTCGATTCGCTTCTCGTGCTTGCGCTCGGCAGCGCGTTCGTATTCTTCCTGAAATTGAAGGTGATGGGTGCGCTCAACGCCGGACAC
>OGOU01003353.1_pt1 | contig 10370 bp, 10 predicted proteins | sample 1552721 | NCBI WGS metagenome assembly OGOU01 (sample SAMEA2580176, study PRJEB22360) | human gut metagenome | biome: human gut; feature: human-associated habitat; material: faeces | place: Denmark | collected 2008/2010 | reverse complement strand
TTAGACCGGCAAATTCTGTCTCTCCGATAATATACTGAATCGGTTCTAGACAAAAAGAAGCGCCGAGCTGCTTGCCATGGAAAAGGAGCTGTCGAAAAGATACCGGGAGTACTACATAGGAAAGGAAATACCGGTGCTTTTTGAAGAAGAAAAAGAAATCGGCGGCATCCGTTACCAGATGGGACACAGCCGGGAATATGTGAAGGTGGCAAAGAAAACGGAAGAAAACCTTTCCAACCGGATTTTGTCGGGAAAAATCGTGGATTTTCTGCAGGAAGATATTCTGCTCATGCAGTAAGAGGATTGCTATTTGATGTAATCGCAGGTTGAATTTTTTGACAAGTTGGGTTAATATAAGTAATAAGTCGTAATAAACCAAAAAATGAACGATAGATAAACATAAGTAAAAACATAAAGATAGAAAATCCGGTGAAAGTGAGGTAAGAAATATGCAGGAACAGGATTTGGGAAATACACAGTTTTTTAATGTAGAGTCAGAATTGGAAACAGGCGTAAAGGTTGTTCTGTATACAGTGTACGAAGCATTGGTGGAAAAAGGCTACAACCCCGTAAATCAGATTGTGGGTTATATCATGAGCGGTGACCCGACTTACATTACCAGTTATAATGGAGCGCGAAGCCTCATTATGAAAGTAGAGAGGGATGAGCTGGTAGAAGAATTACTTAATGAATATATTAAGAACAAATCCTGGGAACGCTAGGAATATGCGGATTCTCGGATTAGATTACGGATCAAAAACAGTAGGAGTAGCCGTCAGTGATCCACTTGGCCTGACTGCGCAGAAGGTAGAGACGATATGGCGCAAACAGGAAAATAAACTTCGGCGAACTCTTGCAAGAATTGAAGAACTCATCGCAGAATATGAAGTAGAGAAAATCGTGTTGGGCTTTCCGAAGAATATGAACAACACGGTTGGTGAGCGCGCGGAAAAAGCTCTTGAGTTTGGCGAAATGCTGAAAAAACGTACCGGGCTTGAAGTTATCATGTGGGATGAGCGTCTGACAACAGTAGAGGCAGACCGGACACTTATAGAGGCCGGTGTGCGCAGAGAAAACCGCAAACAGTATCTGGATGGCATTGCGGCAGTATTTATTTTGCAGGGATATCTGGATTCCCTGTCAGTATGACAAAGGTGACAACATGGAAAAAATCAGATTTCAGTCTCCTGATGGAACAGTAGAAGATTTCTACATTGAGGAGCAGACAAGAATCGGAGGGGTGGCGTACCTCCTTGTTTCTGATTCAATGGATGACGAAGCAAATGCCTATATTTTAAAAGACGTATCGGAAGATACAGATTCCGAAGCTTGCTATGAAATGGTTGAAGATGAGAACGAACTGCAGGCAGTATATAAAGTTTTTGAGCAGATGCTTGAGGACGTAGACCTTGAAATGTGATTGCACACGAAGCATTATGGAGGTGCTTGATTGAGTATAGAAAATAATATGAACGAGAATAAAGCGCATACAACGCAGAGAGAAAGTATGCCGCGAGACAGCAGATTCAAACCGAGAAGATACAATAACCATGACAGGAAACCTGCTGAAAACAATACAAAGAAACAGAACCCGAAACAGAAAAATTTCAAATACAAACAGCAGCAGAAGCCACAGCAGAAAAATAATGGCAAAGCGGCAGTAAAGACCGTACAGAAACCACAGCTTCGTACAGCTTCCCGCAGGGGACGCAGAGGAACATCCAAGCTGAAAGTTATTCCGCTTGGTGGACTTGAGCAGATCGGAATGAACATCACAGCTTTCGAATACGAAGACAGCATTGTGGTTGTGGACTGTGGTCTGGCATTCCCGGAGGATGACATGCTCGGTATCGACCTTGTCATTCCGGATGTTACCTATCTGAAAGAAAATATTTCTAAAGTCAAAGGTTTTGTGATCACCCATGGGCATGAGGATCATATCGGTGCGCTTCCTTATGTATTAAAAGAAGTAAATGTACCGATTTATTCTACGAAACTGACACTTGGACTGATCACCAACAAACTGAAAGAGCACAATCTTGTCCGTTCTACGAAATTAAAAGAGGTTAAACACGGACAGGTTATCAATCTGGGTGAGTTTTCAATCGAATTTATTAAGACAAACCACAGTATTCAGGATGCATCTGCACTTGCAATTTATTCACCGGCAGGTATCGTAGTTCATACCGGCGACTTTAAGGTGGATTATACACCGGTATTTGGTGATGCAATCGATCTTCAGCGTTTTGCCGAGATTGGTAAGAAAGGTGTACTTGCGCTGATGTGCGACAGTACCAATGCCGAACGTCCGGGATTTACCATGTCCGAGCGCAGTGTGGGACATGTCTTTGATAATCTGTTTAACGAACACAAAAACGCACGAATCATTATTGCGACTTTTGCTTCAAACGTTGACCGTGTGCAGCAGATCATTGATACTGCATATCGTTTCGGGCGTAAGGTTGCAGTTGAAGGTCGCAGTATGGTCAATATCATTTCTGTTGCATCAGAACTCGGTTATCTCCGAATTCCGGAAAATACTCTGATTGAGATCGATCAGGTTAAGAACTATCCGGACGAAAAAGTAGTTCTGATCACAACAGGAAGCCAGGGAGAGTCCATGGCGGCACTTTCCAGAATGGCAGCAGATATCCACAAGAAAATCACGATCAAACCAAACGATACGATCATTTTCAGTTCCAACCCGATTCCGGGAAACGAAAAAGCCGTATCAAAGGTTATCAACGAACTGTCCATGAAAGGTGCAAAAGTTATCTTTCAGGATGTTCATGTATCCGGACATGCGTGCCAGGAAGAAATCAAGCTGATCTATTCTCTGGTAAGACCAAAATATGCAATTCCGGTTCATGGTGAATATCGTCATCTGACTGCACAGAAACATGTGGTTGAGGATCTCGGTATCCCGAAAGAAAATATCTTTATTCTCGCATCCGGTAATGTTCTTGAAATGGACGAAAACAGCGCGCAGGTAACCGGATCCGTTCAGACCGGAGCAATCCTTGTAGACGGCCTTGGTGTCGGAGATGTCGGAAACATCGTGCTTCGTGACCGTCAGCACCTTGCAGAAGACGGCATTATGATCGTTGTTATGACACTGGAGCGACACAGCAACGTCGTTCTTGCAGGACCGGATATCGTATCCAGAGGTTTCGTATATGTAAGAGAATCCGAGGATCTGATGGAACATGCAAAAGAAGTTGTTGAGAATGCACTTGATTCCTGTCTGGACCGCAACATCACAGACTGGGGCAAGATCAAAAACGTAGTAAAAGATGCACTCAGTGATTTCCTCTGGAAGAGAACAAAGAGAAGTCCGATGATCCTGCCGATCATCATGGAAGCATAAGACACGAAGCTTTTACAGACAGAAAGGAGCCGATATGGGAGATAAAAAAGACCGGGTAGGCGCAGCAGGAGTCATCGTTGCGGGAGGTTTTTTCAAAATAGCTCTGTATGTATGCGTGGCTGTTCTTGTTATCTGGATCGGAAAAGTCACATACCAGTTTGGATACAATATATTTAACCAGCAGGCAATGAGTCCGGGAGAGGGACAGGAAGTAACGGTTGTGATCAAAGAAGACGCAACGGCTTATGATATTGCCAAAACCCTGAAGAGCAAAGGTCTGATCGAAGATTCGCTGGTATTTGTTGTACAGGAAAAGCTTTCCAATTACAGCGGCAAAATGAGACCGGGAACTTATCTTCTCAGCACTGCATATACACCGACCAGAATTATGGGTATTCTTGCGGGAGATGCGGAGCAGGAGGGAGTAACTTCGTGATCGTAGAAGAAAGAATGCGAACATTTATAAATTCTCTTGATACAGGCAACACTCCATTTCTTGATGAACTGGAGTGTTCTGCTCTTTCTGAGGGAGTTCCGATCATCCGTAAGGAGATGCAGAGTTTTATCAAAACATTGCTGGCACTTGCAAAACCGCAGAAAATTCTGGAAGTGGGGACGGCCGTAGGCTTCTCCACACTTCTTATGTGTGAGTATGGCAGACCGGATCTGCATATCACAACGATTGAAAATTATGAAAAACGAATTCCACTCGCAGAAGAGAATTTCAAAAAAGCAGGAAGAGAAGACCAGATCACATTCCTGAAAGGAGATGCAGGAGAAATTCTGAAAAAACTTGAAGGTTCCTATGATCTGATTTTTATGGACGCAGCTAAAGGTCAGTATATTCACTGGCTTCCGGATGTTGTAAGACTTCTTGCACCGGGCGGGATCCTGATGTCGGATAATGTGCTGCAGGAGGGAGAACTGATCGAGTCTCACTACCTTGTGGAGCGCAGAAACCGTACAATTTATAAACGAATGAGAGATTACCTTTTTGAACTGAAGCATCATCCACAGCTTACGACGAGTATCATTCCATTGGGCGACGGTGTTTCTGTGAGTGTTAAGGAGGAATTATGAGAAAAATTGAATTGCTGGTTCCGGCAAGCAGTCTGGAAGTCCTTAAGATCGCTGTTGTATTTGGTGCAGATGCCGTTTATATCGGTGGTGAGGCATTTGGACTTCGTGCAAAGGCGAAGAACTTTTCAAAAGAAGATATGGCAGAAGGAATCGCTTTTGCACATGAACATGGTGTAAAAGTCTATGTGACAGTCAACATTCTGGCGCATAACGATGACCTTCCGGGAGTACGTGAGTACCTGCAGGAACTCAAGGAATTAAAACCGGATGCGCTGATCATTGCAGACCCGGGAATCTTTACTTATGCCCGTGAAATCTGCCCGGAGATCGAATGCCACATCAGTACGCAGGCAAATAATACAAACTACGAGACTTATCGTTTCTGGTATCGTCTCGGAGCCAAACGTGTCGTAACAGCACGTGAATTGTCGCTGAAAGAAATTCGGGAAATCCGTGCCAACATTCCGGATGATATGGAAATCGAAACATTTATACATGGTGCAATGTGCATTTCCTATTCCGGAAGATGTTTGTTGAGTAATTATCTGGTGGGAAGAGATGCCAATCAGGGCGCATGTACGCATCCATGCCGCTGGAAATATTCTGTAGTCGAGGAAAAACGTCCGGGCGAATATATGCCGGTTTACGAGAACGAGCGAGGAACCTATATCTTTAATTCGAAAGATCTCTGTATGATCGAGCATATGGACGATGTCCTGAACAGCGGGATCGACAGCCTAAAGATCGAGGGACGTATGAAAACTGCACTTTATGTAGCGACAGTCGCGAGAACTTATCGTAAGGCGATCGATGACTATCTGGAATCTCCTGAGAAATATAAAGCGAACATGCCATGGTATCAGGAACAGATTTCAAACTGCACATACAGACAGTTTACGACCGGATTCTTTTATGGAAAACCGGATCAGAATACACAGATCTATGACAACAATACTTACGTAAAAGAATATACTTATCTGGGATATGCGGAAGAAATTGATGAGAAAGGATTTGCGCATATTACCCAGAGAAATAAATTCAGCGTTGGCGAGACCATTGAGATCATGAAACCGGACGGAAGAAACTTATCTGTGAAAGTTCGGGCAATTTATGATGAAAATGGTGAGTCTGTGGAGAGTGCGCCACATCCGCAGCAGAAGCTTGCAGTAGATCTTGGTACAGAGATAGAAAAATATGATCTCTTAAGAAGAGCAGAAGCATCAGAAAATTAAATTACAGCTACAGTTATAATAAAAAGATCAGATACCTTATTTTTCGGTATCTGATCTTTTTTACTGCATGAAACAGAATCAGCGGCTCAGTACCGGTGCAGTAAGTTTAAATTTTGCTCCGGATTTCCAGGAAGCTCCTTTTACAGGTTGCGCAAGAATTTGTATTTTTGTAACTTTTTTACGATATTTCCATTTGGCAAGAGATGTAGATAAATGTACAGTTCTGTCTGTGGGAATCGCCTTGGTACATTCAAAATATTGTTTTCCACTGAAAAAGCGTAGTTTGATCTGAACAGAACTTTTATTTGCACCGGTCACACGAAGTGTGGTGCAGAAACGTGGAGAAGAAGAAACATTAAGTTTTTTCTTAAAGCTTTGTGTATATCCCCACGAAATATTCTGATTACGGGAGGTATCCCTGTATACAGTGTAATTATTTCCCTTTTTACTGAATTGTCCGGAAGCGCCATAGGATATCCAGGTGTTTGAAACAGAGCCGGTTTTTTTGTAACCGTTCACTTGAGTCAGTTTTCCAATTGTGCAGGAAACCTTATTGTACAGTTTGCTGCTGTAGGATGGAATAAGCTGCTTCCAGCTGGTGACACCAATCGAAGATACCAGAGATTTTGTTGTGGAATTGGAACGGCTGGTATCCATATATTTGTAAATGCTCCAGGAGAGTTTTTTTGATTTTGCATCCTCAGGAGATGAAGAACTCGCAGAAGTTGTCCATAACCCAAGATTTAATCCCTGGCTGATTTCAGCTCTGTGATCGACCTGACGGTGAATAATAAGAGAGTCGATCATGTTATTGGATTCAGACAGCAGATAGGAATAAGCGATTGCCGCTGCCTGAAGTTTCTCTACATTTTTGCCGTTCTGTACAGATGTATAGCCCTGTTCTGAAAGGATGATACGCGTTTTAGAACCGTATTTCTGACGGATATAATTCGTCAGAATCTGAATATTTCCCATATTGATAACAGGGGAGGAAAGAGATTTTGTAAGCTGCCTGTTTGTGTTTGCCCAGAAACGTGGTTCTGTCAGCGGAGAACTGTACGGATGATAGGCAAGATTCCAGAAAATATTACCGCCGGCACGGAGTTTGGAGGCAAACTTGTCCAGCATTTTCCTTGATGCAAAGGTACCACTTACGTTGTTGGTATTCCACAGATGATCAAGTGAAATGTAAACTCTTGCATTGGAATAAACGCTTGTCAGAGTATTGTATGCCAGACGGAACTGGTCAGCATAGATTTTTGCATACTGATTCAGCGTTTTAGATCCTGCATAATTATACGTCCGGTAATTATTGACTTCATTTCCGACGATCCAGTTTACGATACGTCCGTATTTTCCGTTGGTACTGCTATAACGTCTGGCAAGAAAATTAAGGGTAGCCTGTAATTGATTTCTTGCAGAAGAATTGACGGTGTTCCATGCATAAAAACTGTGTCCCTTATAACGTCCCTGTGGATAAATCAGTCCTTTCAGATCATCACGCCAGCTTAAAAGAAGAACGGCACTGTTGACGGAGGACGTGGACTTTAATGACTGAAGCTGCCGGTCATAATAGGAAACAGAGTCCTTTACGAACCAGTAAGTCTTGCCGTTGTATTTCCATGAATAAGAATAATTTGAGTTTTGTAAAACAGGAGGTGCAAGAAGCTGGCTGAAATCGATATTGATGACGGAGTTATGTACATTCAGCTCTTCAGCATCTTCGAGCATATCTGCGTTGATCTGCAGCCCTTTTTTGGAAACCGCTTTGGGAAAACGGTAGCGGTAACCGGCAAGGGCTCCGGGATTGGAAATATAACGCTTACTGCTGATAATGGTGTATTTTCCCCTGCTGTTGCGTGAAGCAATTGCAAAGCTATGATAAAGAAGACTGGTGCCGTTTTGCGTGGAACGGCAGGAAAAAGTCATCTTTTTTGATTTGCGGGCAGATGCAATCGGACGTGCAGAAGAGGAAAGACTGCTGCTTCCGGGAGCCAGTGCAAAAAGGTAACATCTGGAGCCATGTATTTTTTTTGTGTTAGTGGCAGTAGCAGTGACTCGTATCCTGCTTTTTCCTTTTAGTTTGCAGGAAGTGATGGAAACCGGTCTGGCAGCCGCGTTTACGGTGACTGGTTCGGTGAGCATACCACATAAAGTCAGGCACAGCAGTAAAATAAGGATACAGCCTGAAAGCCTGCGCATGTGTGAAAGAAATGAGCCGTATCTGTTGGTTTTCATAAAAAATAATCTCCTTCCGGTCATAGATTGATTCATCGTAACTGTGAGGATACCAAACAGTTATGATTCTTCTATGATTTGATTTTAGAAGATTTTCCGGAGAAAATCAATGGAAGAGCGTTCGTAATTTTTTTAGAGCATTTTTTTCAATGCGGGAGACGTAGGAGCGACTGATGTCAAGGCGGGCGGCAATCTCGCGCTGCGTCAGCTCAGGTTCATTAAAGATGCCGTATCGGTAGCAGATGACCTGATATTCCTTTGGAGAAAGAATGCTCTTTATAGAAGAAAGAAGATGAAGAATGTCCTGTTGTGTGGAATAATTTTCGATGATGTCTACCGGTGGGCTTTCGATGATATCAAGCAGACTGATCTCGTTTCCTTCTTTATCCGTCCCGATCGGTTCATACAGAGAGACTTCTCTGGAACATTTTTTGCGTGAACGGAGCATCATCAGAAGTTCGTTGTCAATGCACCGCGCAGCATAAGTGGAAAGTCTGGCGGAACGGTCAATATCAAAAGTGGAGATTGCTTTGATCAGTCCGATCGTTCCGATGGAAATCAGATCTTCGAGATCTTCACCGGTATTCTGATATTTTTTTGCAACATGGGCGACCAGACGAAGGTTATGTTCAATAAGAATACGTTTTGCTTCAGGATCCCCTTTCCGGCAGCGTTTGAGGCAGAGCTTTTCCTCTGCGGAAGTCAAAGGTTTTAAGAATGTTTTCAAATGTCCACCTCAAAGGGGATTTCTATATAGTTTATGTTCAAGACAAGTTTCCGGTGCTTTTCCCAGAAAATAAAAAAATAATGAAAAAATTACCTGCACCGGGCGTTTTCTTGCTTCTCGCTGGGATGTAGTGTATAATAATTTCAATACGTAAATACGATTTCAAGGATGATCAGGTGAACCAGATTGAAAAAAAAGATAGAACAGATACTGAACGGAAAATTTGAATATGAGCAGCCGGAACTCCTTTTCTCGAAGGAACGGCTGGAGATTACGCTGGAAGCCGGAAGCACAGCACAGGGCGAACTCTACTTTGGAACAGAAAACAATGACCGGATTCAGGGATATGTGACGTCTTCGAATCGCAGATTTGTACCGGGCAGCAGTCGTTTCTCCGGCACGACAGTGCGGATGCCTTATGGAATAGACGGTTCAGGTATGCAACCGGGAGAGGTATGCAGCGGCTGGCTGTGCGTGACTTCAAGCACAGGTGAGTACAAGGTTCCGTTTCGGATTCAGGCCGTAAAAGAAGAAATGCGAAGCTTTGGAAGTGAAGTCAGGGATTTGGAAGCTCTTACGGAGATTGCACATAAGGATTTCAGAGAGGCTTACAGGATTTTTACAGATAAAAATTTTGCCACTGTGATCGCAGAAACAGATCCGAAACAGAAGGCACTTTACGCAGGCCTTTCAAGGCAGCCTGTGACATGGCAGAATCTGGAAGAATTTCTGGTTGCCACGAAACAAAAAGAGGCTGTTTCAATTTCGCTTAAAACAACGGAAACAGAATTTTACAATGTTAAAGAAACCATACAGGAATCTTTTGAGATCCAGAGGAGTGGGTGGGGACATCTCCGTCTGGATATAGAAAGCACAGGCGGATTTCTTGAGCCGGAACGTAAGATTGTTACAGATGAAGAATTCATCGGAAGCTGCCTGAAACTGAACTACGTTATTCATGCAGATCAGTTAAAATCCGGTAACCAGATTGGAGAGATTGTTGTAAGAAGTCCGTATCAGGAACTGCGATATCAGGTAACTGCGTCAAAGAGTCCGCAGATTCGTATTGACATTCACAGAGAAGAAAAGAAACACAAAGCAGAGCTTATACATGATTATATAGAATACCGTATCGGACATACAGATCGTGAGACATGGCTTTCACGTGCTGAACGGGTTCTGGATCAGTTGAAAGTTTCTGGATGCGAATATCCGGAATATCATTTTTATCAGGGATATATTGCACACATAAAAGGTGATGACCAGACTGCGGCAGCCCTGTTGAAACAATATCAGCTCAGAGAGTTTACCAGAGAAGAACTGGAGCAGGCAGGTGTTTATCTGTACCTTTGTACAGCATGTGGTTTATACCGTGATAAAGGACAGGCGGTTTGGCGGCTGCAGAATTTCTTTCGTCAGAAAGAAGACAGTTTTACACTTTTGTGGCTGCTTCTTCAGCTGGACAGTACATACAGAACGACACCGTCGAAAGTACTGTTTATGCTGGAAGAACTTTATGAAAAGGGTTGTTTCAGTCCGCTTCTTTATGTGGAAGCGTGGAATCTTATCAGTGAGGATGTTTCGCTGCTGCATCGTCTGAGTCCATTTTGGATGCAGGTGTTTTGTTTTGCCGGAAAGCATGGACTCCTCACGGAAGAACTTGTGATGCGTCTTGCATATCTTTCCGGATATGAGAAAGATTATAACGAAAGTATTTATCAGGCAT
>OGOU01003346.1_pt1 | contig 10383 bp, 15 predicted proteins | sample 1552721 | NCBI WGS metagenome assembly OGOU01 (sample SAMEA2580176, study PRJEB22360) | human gut metagenome | biome: human gut; feature: human-associated habitat; material: faeces | place: Denmark | collected 2008/2010 | reverse complement strand
ATTTATCCGAGCGGATAGTATCATAAAGGAATAAACTTTAGTACCCGACAACTGCTGAATGGCTTCCTTTTGAGCAAATAAATCCCGAACAATAGATGAAAAAAGCTCGACAAACGCTGAGTGTTCTATATAAATTAAAAACTCAATACAGGCAATTCAGGTTATGCAAAACTGATTTTTGGCTTAAAAAGCACTGAATTAAAGCCATACTATCAGCTCAGTCTAAAAGGCAGCGGCTTAAATTACCGCTGTCTTTTGCTGTTTATAGGCTATTAAGCTTTTCTTACATTTTCTATAAATTTCTTTATCTTAGCATAGTCCTTGCCGCTTTTGTCGGCAAGCTCAACGCCCGAGCTTACATCTACCGCAAACGGGTGTACGGACTTCACCGCCTGAGCTACGTTTTCAGGTGTAAGTCCGCCCGCCAGAAAAAGCGTTTTATCAGTCACCGAAATTTCGGTAATTAACGACCAGTCAAACACCTTTCCGCTGCCGGGCAGATGGGAATCAAATAGTATTCCCTTTATGTTACGGCAGGAATTGATATTGCTCAGGCTCTCGGCACCGCTCACATTTACAGCTCTGATTACAGGCAGTCTTGAATAATCTATAACCTCTTCGCCCACATTTCCGTGTATCTGTACATAGTCAAAGCCTAAATCGTAAATTTCGTCAAGCTGTTTTTTAGTAGGTTCAACGGTAACGGCTACGCTTTTTATTCTCCTGTCAAGCTGTGAGAGAAGTTTTTTTGCAGTATCGGCTGAGATGCTTCTGTGGCTTTTTTCAAAAAACATCACAAAGCCAGGCAAAAGCTCGTTTAAATATTTTATATCGGCGGGATTTGTAACTCCGCAAATTTTTATTTTAGTCATACAAGCCTCCGTTTTTTAGATATATCTTACCACGCAAAACGGAAAAGTCAATAAACTAGGATATTAAACTGTATAAATTTATAAAGCTTTTTACTTTGTTTTTAGTCTAAAGATTTTTACAATAAATGTTTTGCACAGATATAGCAGTTTTTGTTAAAATATTATAAAATATTGTTGACTTTAAAGACGAACGGGATTATAATTAAATTGGGGAAAGTGCAGACAAGCCTCTCTCCCATCAGCCCCTTAATAAATGAAACATCGTATCCCGGCAAAGGAGAAATAATTATGAGAATTGCAGTTGCCTATGACAATGGAGAAATTTTTCAATATTTTGGACATACAGAGCATTTTATGTTTTACGATACCGAGGATAATAAAATAATTTCATCAAAGCTTGCAGACACCAACGGCAGCGGTCACGGAGCTCTTGCAAATTTTTTGCAGGACAACAAGGTTGACGCTCTTATTTGCGGAGACATCGGCGGCGGCGCTCAGTCTGCACTTGCAAGTGTGGGCATTATGCTCTACGGCGGTGTGAGCGGAAGTGCCGATGATGCAGTTAAAGCCCTGATTTCAGGCAATCTGGAATTTAATCCGAATATAAAATGCAGTCATCACGATAACGGCGGCAATCATTCCTGCGCAGAGCTTTCCTACTTTGGCGAAGCCTGCAATAAGCGATAAACCTGTTTGTAAAATTAACTGTATGACTGAAATTTTGCTGATTTAATATTTTCTGATTAACACAAAAATCCACTTCTTTGGCAGCTTGCTTTGCTGAAAAGTGGATTTTTATTTATTAAAATTTTATTTTGCTTTACCTATGGAGTCGGATTAAATCCATTTTTAAATATCACTCTTTGCCATATTAACGCTTGCGCCGTGAATTGCTAAGCTGTTTTCAACCTGTGCATTGGGGCAAAGCTTTTTTATAACCTTTACGCTTCTGCCCATACCGCTTCCCTCGTGGGTACAGAAGGGCTTTATTACCTTTTTGCCGAAATCAAATTTTTCTAAAAAAGTAAATACAGCCATCGGCATTGTACTCCAATAATTTGGAAAGCCGAGATAGATTATATCGTACTCGTCAAGCGAGTCGGGATAATTTTTAAGTTCGGGACGAGCGTTGCTGCGTTGATCAAGCTGTGCCTGTGAAATGCACTCGTTGTAATTTTTTGAATAAGGTGTTTTCTGCTCAACCCTAAACATATCCGCTCCTGTAAGTTCGCGGATTATTCCGGCTGCGACCTCGGTATTGCCTGCCTTGAGCGTTTTAATCATACCGTTTACATAGTTTTCATCTGCTCTTGAATAATAAGCAATTAATTTTTTCGACATTTGAAAACCTCCGTCCGTTTTATAAATAAATTATAGCATAGAGTTTCTTGACGAAGAATATCCAATATGTTATCATAGCATAAACTAAAAATTTATGCCAAAGCTTTGAGAGGAACATTATGTACAACTCTTTACTTATTACCTTTATAGCTGTTGCAGATTGCAAAAGCTTTACCAAAGCGGCTGAACAGCTTTATATTTCTCCAACTGCCGTTATGAAACAGATGAATGTGCTTGAAAATCATCTTGAATTAAAGCTAGTGGAAAGAGGTTCTTCGGGAGTACGATTAATGCCGTCGGGCAAGGTCATATATAAGTACGCAAAGTTTATGATAGATTACTCAAAAAAATCTATAGCCGCAGCAAAAGCCGCAATGCACACCTACAATACCACATTCTGCGTTGAAACTTCTCTGCTCAACCCTGGAAATCCATTTATGGATTTGTGGCATCAGATAAACAAGAGCTTTCCGGATTACAAGCTCCACCTCGTTCCCTTTGAGGATAACCACTTTGTGTGTGATAAACTATTATATTGATTTGCCATAAATTTTCTCCTTTCTTCTACAATAAGGTCTGAACATCCTAATTGTACCAAGATTGGAGAATTTTTTGTATAACATTTGACGCACACCCGCATAGCGGGTGGTTGTTTGTTCTGCACTATCGTGCAGAACTGCCTGGAAGGCAATAAAACAAACAGCCACATATAGCCGCTGCAAATTTAAATTGTAATTTTTTCAAAATCGGAGGCGGGGTGCTTGCAGAGAGGACAAATAAAATCAGACGGAAGCTCCTCCCCTACAAATACATATCCGCACACTGTACAGCGCCAAGCGGTTTTTCCTGCCGTGGTTTTTTCAGGTGACTTGGGCTTAATATTGTTTTGGTAATAATCATATGTGGCTGACGGTGTATCTGAAAGAATTTCCATATCGTCAACTGAGGCTATAAAGAGTATGTGAGAGCCCAGGTCAACTGTCTGTTCTACCGTTGCACTGATGTAGGCGTTTGTACCCTTAGTTATATAATAAAGTCCGTTTGCACTGCGTTTACACTCTGAGTAGTCGGCAAATTTATCGTTATCCCTGCCCGACTGAAAGCCAAAATGGCGAAACATCTCAAAATCAGCGTCCTCGCTGAGAATGGATATATTAAATTTACCGCTTTTTGCCACCATTTCCTGAGTGAAATTTGATTTATTAACCGCAATGCTTATGCGGTTCGGTTCGCTCGTTACCTGAATAGCCGTGTTAATTATACATCCGTTATCCTTACCGCCAAGCTCTGTAGTGAGGACAAACAGACCGTAGCTTAACTTATACATAGCTTTTTTATTCATTATGAAAACCTCTTTTCGTGTTTAGTTTATATGCTTTTACTGAAATTATAGATTGATAACAATAAATTTTATATTATTATAACACAATTTTAGTGAGAATGTCAACAAATAAAGAGCAGAATTTATTTTTACATCAAAATTTCTGTTCCGTATAATAAATTTAGCTTTCCTACTTTTGCGGTGAAGCGGTTTTAATGCTCCTCATAAATGCTATTGTAACCCCTGCCGCCGCATTTCCGAGTGCACTCAGCTCACTGTTCCCTATAAAAATCTGGTCAACAATGTTATAGAGGGCGCTTACTAAGAGGGATAATACACAGGGAACGGAAAATTTAATCATCAGCTTAGAGATTTTTTCTGTTCCTAAATAATTACTTGCTTCTTGTTGGTTCATAAAATCCTCCTGAAAATATAGTATATCGGAGTCTTTGTCAGAGTAAAGCTACCTGAAAACTGCGAAGAACAAAAAAGAGCGCAGAATCGTCGTGATTCTACGCTCTTTTGCTGTTCGACCATATTATTATACAAAGTAAATTTTAAATTGTCAACTGAAAACCATCGAATTTTTTTAGGCTTTTACTGTGTTATTTTATAAATAAAATAAAACGGATTAAAACACGAGCAATATTTTAAAAAATTTAATAAATTATTAATATTCTTTTATTGACGTGACAGCATATTTTAATTATACTGTATTTATTAAACAATTCGTCTTAAATTTAATAATTTAGTGAGGAAAACGGAAATGACTATAGAACATATTGCGGTTTATGTAAGAGATTTAGAGCAAAGTACAAGTTTTTTTGAAACCTACTTTAATGGAAAACGGGGTGAGCTGTATCACAATAAAAGAACGGGATTTTCTTCATATTTTATAAGCTTTGATAATTCTGCAAGGCTTGAGCTTATGACCCTGCCGACTGTATCGAATAAAAGACCTGCTATGCACATCGGTTATGCGCATATTGCCTTTAATGTTGGATCAAAAGAAAAAGTAAACGAGCTTACAGCTCGCCTTGAAAAAGACGGCTACAGAGTAAAAAGCTATCCGAGAACCACGGGTGACGGATATTATGAGAGCTGTGTGTATGACAGCGAGGGTAACGAAATTGAAATCACTGCCTAAAAATTGCCCTCCCTATTCCAAATAAATATATTTTAGGAGAACATTATGAAAAAAGTTTTAAAAATTTCGCTGAGGATACTGCCGGTACTTATAGTTGCTGTTATTCCGGCTCTGCTTACCTGCTTTATTATTCATAGCGTCAAAAGCAATAATGAATATAATGAATTGAATGAAATGGGATATATAAATAAGTACTCCGCAGGTTAATACGACCTTAATATATATCGTGTCGGAAATAAAGAAAGCAAACATAAGCTGATAGGAATATCAGGAATGGGAGTAAGCGATTACAGCGTTGAGATGTCATTTGTGAATGATAAATTAAATGATGACTACGAAATCGTATATATTGATAGAGCGGGCTACGGTTATAGCGACGATACCTCAAAGCCGCAGACGGTTGAACAGGTGGTATCGGATTACAGAACCGCATTGGAAAACGCAGATATTGACGGCCCGTATATTTTCTTCCCCATTCACTCGGCGGAGTTTATGCTACATACTGGGAGAGCACATATCCGGATGAAATTGAAGGCGTTATTTTAGTAGATAAAAGCGAGCTTGGTTTAGATGTGTGGGATACTGATTCAGAAGAATATTCCGATTGCAATTATTTTAATTATTATGCGTGTCAAATCGGACTGCACCGCTTATTTATAGACGACTATGTTTATCCGTTGCCTGCTTATTACTAAGAATCAGATCAAAAAGCAGCCGAAATTTTAAACACACATTCGTTGCTGACAAAGGCAAGTATTTCTGAGCTTGAAGAAACAAATAGCAATATCAACAAGGCATACGCAGGTATTAAAAGCAATGATATTCCAAAAATTTACATATGCGCAGGTAATGGCTTCAGAAACAAAGACGACTTTACGGAATACACGGAATGGATTAATGACAGGCAAAAAGAACTTGGTATGGAAATAATTTCCGAAGAACCGAACGATGAGGTTATTAACAATAACATAGAAGCAATGAAACAGTGGCATAACGAGAGAATAAAACCATACACTGATTTGCTCGGCAATACCGAAATAGTTTTACTTCCCGGCGACCATATGATTTTCCAGCAGAAGCCCGATGAATTGGCAGAAATAATCAAAAGCTTCATTGAGGTTTTAGATAAAAACCGAACGGCTCAGCAATTACCTGTCGAGAAATAGAGGATTCTTTCTCTGTTTCTTTGCGAAACATCACTGTATTGCCATGATGCATTGCATCTGCAACCGAAGTTCCGATACCATGAGCCATAAGATATGCAGAACCCATTTCATCCACAAACTGAGACTCCAAAATTCATCCGCCATAATGCTGCATTTTTTCTGCTTCTGCTTTGAGTATTTTCAATCTGCTTAATTTTTTCCTAAAGATTCTTTTTATCATTCATTTCGGCTGTAATTTTGTCATTCATAAGCAACCCTCCGTAAATGAGTTATTATTAATAACATAATAGCAAGTTAGACAATTTATTGCAATATTTTGGTAAAAATATATTTGTTATGTATTTACTTAAAAGCATTGGAAATTATAGTTGCAAATAATTAATTTATTTGCTATAATTATGTTGTATAGGAATACTCGGAGGCAAATATGGATTTTTTTAAATATAAATGCCCTGTCTGCAATGAGCAGTTCAAGCAGGGAGACGATATAGTTGTTTGTCCGGAATGCGGTGCTCCACACCACCGAGAATGTTACGAAAAAAGCGAACACTGCTTTTATCAGGACAAACACTCAAAAGATTTTTCCTTTGAAGACGAGGAAGCTAAAAACAAAACCGAAAACCAGCAGGACACTGAAAATTCAGGCGATGACGGTGAAATAATCTGCAAATTCTGCGGTCATCCAAATGACCGTACATTATTTTACTGCAAGAATTGCGGTGCTCCGCTTTTCAAAGATAATAGCCAAAACAACAGTGGGAACACAGGCAATGAAAACGGGCAATTTCCGCCTGAATTTAACGGATACCCGTTTGGTCAGAATCCGCAGAATACCGGAATACCTTTTATTGCCTTTGACCCAATGGCAGGCTTTAAGGCTGACGAAAAGATTGCAGACAATGTTACCGCAGGAGAACTTTCCAAGTTTGCAGGCAAAAATACAAACTATTTTATGCGTGTGTTCGGCTCAATTATGAGGACAGGCAAGTCTAAATTTAACTTTTCATCGGCAATTTTGCCGGGTGCGTATTTGCTGTACAGAAAAATGTACGCTGTCGGAATTTTTATTTCCGTTATCGTAATCGCTCTGCTTGCAGGCACACTCATTGTTGAGTCAACATCTGAATTTGAAACCGCTTATAACATTTATCTAGAAAACTACAATTCAATTATGACGGGAGGATACAATTCAACTGCGAATTTTTCAGACCTGTTCAGCGGAATGACAACTTCAAATCTTTTGTTCTTTTTTATACCGTATGTACTGAGCGCATTGAGGCTTGTAATTATGCTTTTCTGCGGATTTAAAACAAACAGGCTGTACTTTAAGCATTGCATTAAAAAAATTACTTCAATCAAGGATTACGCTTCAAAGTTTGATAAAGAATCAGAGGTTGAAGAAGAAAAAACAAAGGAAAAAGTCAATGAACAAATTGAAAGCAAGGGCGGCGTAAATCTATCCATAGCAGTAATTACAATATTTGTATTTTTAGCGATTGTATATATGCCGCTGTTTATTTAATACACTATAACAGACTATAACGGAGGAAAATATGAAAATTTCAAAAGCAGTCATACCTGCGGCAGGTCTTGGAACAAGAGTTCTGCCTGCTACAAAATCTATGCCTAAAGAAATGTTCCCGATTGTTGACAAGCCAACAATTCAATATATTGTTGAAGAAGCAGTGGCAGCAGGCATTACGGATATTCTCATTATCACAAACAGAGGCAAGGGCATTATTGAAGACCATTTTGACGCTTCGCCTGAGCTTGAGGCTATCCTTGAAAAGAGCGGCAAGCTGGATTTTCTTGAAACGGTAAGAGGAATTTCAAATCTTGCAAACATAACCTTTATCCGTCAAAAGGAAATGAAGGGTTTAGGCCACGCAATTCTCAAGGCAAAGTCCTTTGTCGGCAACGAGCCGTTTGCGGTGCTCTTCGGCGACGGTGCAATCATCAGCAAAAAGCCTGCAATCGCTCAGCTTATGGAGCATTACGGTGATTTTGGCAAGGGCGTTGTCGGAGTTAAGAAGGTTGACGCCAAGGATATTCACAAATACGGCTCACTCAAGGTTGAGAATATTCACGACAATGTTTTTAAATGCACCGATATGAAAGAAAAGCCTCAAACTCCCGAGGAGGTTCTTTCTCTTTACTCTATCATAGACAGATGCGTACTGCCTCCTGAAATCTTTGAGATTCTCGAAAGAACTCAGCCCGGCGCAGGCGGTGAAATCCAGCTTACGGACGCAATGCGTGAAATCGCAGTTACAAAGGGTATGACAGCAGTTGAATTTGAGGGCAGAAGATACGATATGGGCAACAAGTTCGGAATTCTTCAGGCTCAGATAGAGGTAGGTCTTAATCACCCCGAAACTAAGGAGCAGCTTAAAAAATACATAAAAGAGCTTGCTGAAACATTATAATACAAATCATAAAAGGAACAGACTTTCAATGCAAAACGAAGGTCTGTTCCTTTTTCTTTATGATACTAATCTCAACGGCTGCTAAACAAAACCTCATAATATGTATATTAACAGTCATTATGGTGAAATTTAATGGTTGAATATTTTTTGTGCTGCGTTATAATATAATCAATACGGTATCTATTAAAATATACGGTATTGATTAATTAATATTCTAAAGGAATAAATATCGGCTTGCGCTCCTGATAAATCACATAATGCTTAAATCCGCATTTCACAGCGAGCTTTGCTCCCTCCTCAATTCCCTTCCCTACATCACCTGCACAGTGAGCGTCACTTCCTAAGGTAATCAAATCCCCGCCAAGCTCTCTGTAGCGTTTTATTTGAATTTCATCAGGCAAGGCTCTGCCGATAGGCTTAAAAAAGCCCGAGGTATTTATTTCAAGAGCCTTATTATTGCTTATCAGGGTTTTATAAATATCATCAATCACGCTCTGATATGGCGAAAGGTCGGGATATTCTCCCGTCTTTTCAAAAATATATCGCAGCGGATAGGTTAAATGTGCAAGACTGTCAAAATCAGCAAAGGTTGCCGTTTCTGCAAGTTCATTAAAATATAATTTCAAAATTTCAGAAACTGAGCAATTATTGAAATCTATATAGTAAAAGTCATTCATATTCCTTAAATTATGCAGAGAAGCTAAAACAAAGTCAAATTTTCCAAAAGAAAGGGCTTTTTTCGTGCACTCGGTATCGTGCATTGGCTCGCCGAGCTCAATTCCGCATAAAACCTTAATTTTACCGTCAAATTTCTCTTTTGCCCTTTTAGCCTGAGTGAAAGACAACGGCACTGTTTTATTAAAATCACCGAATTCCTCATTATAGCCGTACTTTATCATCGGCGCTTCGCAATGGTCGGTTACAGCCACGGCATAAAGCCCCTTGTTTACGGCTGAAATGCAGATTTCCTCTGCCGTGCTGTGGGCGTCAAACGAATTGTCTGAATGAGTGTGAACATCACATAAAACCATTACTATCAAACCTCCTCTGCAAATAATATCACATCAGACAAATTTATGCAACATAGGACTTTACTTTATTTTGGTTTAGATATATAATAGGATAGTGATAATTTAAAATCATTTAATACTTTTGCAGGATTTGTATTTAATTCCTGCAAATTACGGAGGTAACTTATGAAAGCTATTATTACAGTAATCGGTAGGGATACAGTCGGAATACTTGCCAAGGTATCTGCTGCCTGCGCCGCTGACAATGCAAATATCGTTGAGGTAACTCAGAGCGTACTTCAGGATATGTTTGCAATGGTAATGCTTGTAGAATTCAATGAAGATAAAATTGACTTTGAAAAGCTCAGAAATGACCTCAATGCAGTGGGCGAAGCTACCGCTACTAAGATTCACGTAATGCACGAGGATATTTTTAACAGTATGCATAAAATATAATATGCCTGCTGATATTGAATCGAAAGGATAAACTTTATGCTTGAAACCAAAGATATACTTGAAACCATCAATATGATTGATAATGAAAACCTTGACGTAAGAACAATTACAATGGGTATTTCACTTTTAGACTGTATTGATGAGGATATTGACAAGGCGTGTGACAAGGTATATGACAAAATATGCCGTTCTGCAAAGGATCTCGTAAAAACAGGCGAGGACATACAAAAGGAATACGGCATACCTATTATAAATAAAAGAATTTCAGTTACTCCTATTGCAATGGTGGCAGCACCCTGTCAGAGCAAGAGAATTGTAAAATTTGCCCACACTCTTGACAGAGCCGCAAAGGAGCTTGGAGTAAACTTTATAGGCGGCTACTCGGCTCTTGTTCAAAAGGGCTTTGCAAGCGGAGATTATGCTCTTATAGAAAGTATTCCCGAGGCGCTTGCAACTACTGATTTTGTATGCTCATCTGTGAACATAGGCTCAACAAAAGCGGGCATTAATATGGACGCAGTAAAAATGATGGGCAAAACAGTTTTGAAGGCAGCAGAAGCTACCGCAGACCGTGACTGTATCGGTGCTGCAAAGCTTGTGGTATTCTGCAACGCTCCCGAGGATAACCCGTTTATGGCGGGAGC
>OGOU01003345.1_pt1 | contig 10384 bp, 10 predicted proteins | sample 1552721 | NCBI WGS metagenome assembly OGOU01 (sample SAMEA2580176, study PRJEB22360) | human gut metagenome | biome: human gut; feature: human-associated habitat; material: faeces | place: Denmark | collected 2008/2010 | reverse complement strand
GCGGTCATCTAGAGAGGCACCACCCCCCCCTCCGTTAGCGCCCCCGCCGCGAACAGCGCCATCTTCATTCCCAGCGCCTCACCCTTGGTTACGCTCTTTTCCGAAGACCTGACTATAAGCCCCATACAAAGGCACAGCCCTCCCATGAAGGACAGGGCTATTATCGGTATACCAATAAGCCCAGGCCAGTCCTCTATCACGGTTCGGGTAAAAAGACCCATTAAAAACGATTTTATCCATAACGCCGTTGTTTTAAGGATACTGCCCGGCAACACGTCCTTAGCTATCGCCGCCATCGAGTACAGCATAGCCGCAGACAGCAGCCCATATCCCGACAGCCTCAAAAGCCCGGTTCCGCTCATCTCGCCTATGGCGCTTATGGCGGCAGCCGTATATCCCTCGCATTGCCACTCCATCGAAGCTCCGGCTGCAAATGCCATAACCGCTGCAAAGGCATATATGTACCACCGCCGTCCAAGGTAGCGCATTAAATCACCCTTCCTTTCAACTCATAACAAAATATATGAGCGCGGGACGGGATTTAAGACATATTGTATTTATGTTCTTTAACTGTGGCGCAGATGGGTAACTATTCTGTCAGTTATGTTCGCTATGAATTCCTTATTGGTAGGCCGGCCGTTTGACTGGCTTACAGTGTTGCCAAAGTATCTGTGTTGGGCTTCTATGTTTCCGCGGCTCCACGCCGCTTCTATGGCGGTTCTAATGTTGCGCTCCACTCTTTTAGGAGTAGTTACGAAGCATTCCGCCACGTACTGATATACATCCTGCGACAGATTTATCTGATAAAGGCTGTTTTCCACACAGTAAAGTATGGATTTGCGGAGCTGGGCATATCCAATAAGGTTTACAGGAATGCCTATCACTCTGAAGAAGTTGTTCGCCATGTTCTCCGCCATTACCGCGTATTCGCATTTTCGCTGCTCGTCCCTTATAGTTCTGCCTGCTTCGTCGTCCATAGTAAGGTCCAGAATCCTATGGTAAACCATTGCAGGAGGATTGCTGCTGTGTATTATAAACGCCGCGCCCAGTGCCTGATAAATATTTATCAGGCTGTCATCCAGTATGGGCGTTATAACTACCACTCTGGTATCTTTCGTCTCAGGGCAGTTGCGTATGGTGCTTAGTATCTCTATGCCATCGCTCCCTGCCATAGTCGCATTGAGTATCACGAGATCAGGCTTGTTTTCTTTTAAATTGTCAACAGCAGACCTCGGGTCATGCACCGGCGGCAGCACATCAAAGCATCCCGAATCTTTCAGCAGCCCTATTAACTCAGTGCAGTAATTAGCGTAATCTTTTACTACAAGTATTTTTGTTTTACTCATTTTCATACAACGAAACTTCCTGCAAAAAAATAGACCTTAACACGTGTAATTCCAATATAGCACATTGCGGCCATTTTTTAAACAGCAAACCGCAATTATTTTCCAATTTTTACAGTATCTTTTCGCTAACCCTGTTCATCCACCAAGAATATATACAGTAGCCGCACTTCGCGTCGTTCACAAACACATGAGTAACAGCGCCTATCAGCTTTCCATCCTGCATTACGGGGCTGCCGCTCATGCCCTGAACGATCCCTCCCGTCTTTGCGATGAGTTCCCTGTCCGTTATCCTTATTACCATACCCTTGCCGCTCATCTCCTTTTGCGGATACAGCTTGATTATCTCGCACTCGTAGGCGCATACTCCGCGATCGTCCACGGTGGACAGTATCTCAGCCTTTCCGGTATGAACCTCGTCAGGGTATGCCAGCTTTACGCCGTTTGGGTATATTGGGTTCACGGGTATTTCGTCCATTTCGCCGTACAGACCGTATTCGCAGTTTAGCTCTATGCTGCCCAACTGTCTGCTTGCCGTTGAAAACGAGCCTATTACCTCGCCCGGTATACCGTTGCTGCCAGCTGATACGCCTATTATGCTTGATTCAACTATGCTGCCGCTGCCTACATCTATTATGGCGCCTGTATCTATATCCGTTATAGGGTGGCCGAGCGCTCCGTATCTGAGGGACGACATATTGCAAAAGGACAGCGTACCAATGCCCGATGTACTGTCCCTCACCCACATACCTGCCCGGTATGTGTCGTTTTCCGGATCCTTAACGGGAGTAAGCGCGACAGTCAGCTGCTGCCCGTCGCGGCGAACAGTCACCATCAGCTCCCCGCCTTTAGAGCAAAGCTCGCTCAGATGCAGCGAATCCCGCACAGTCTCGCCGTTGACCGCAGTTATGACGTCTCCGGCCCTTATGCCGGCAGACGCCGCCGGGCATATTTGCGCAGTTTCGGATATGCTGCCCAGGCCCACCACCAGCGCCCCGTCTGTATATATGGATACGCCTATGGGCATCCCTCCCGGCATTACGGTTATGTCCTGCCGTTCGCCGTACTCTATGGTCTTTATTGGTATAGCGCCGAAAAGGCGAATGCTGGCGCTGCCGCTTTTTCCGGAGAGCGTCTCGGAAAGGTTTTCCGAAACATATACATCCCTGTCGCCCATACTGAGGCTTAGCGGTCCGCTCAGGCTCCGGCATATATTTTCCAGCTGATCGGTGGATACGCTGTTGGACAGCCCGCGCACATAGCTCATCTGCTCGCCTGAATTAAAGCAGACGAGCGTCACACACAGCGCCAGACCTATGCATTTCGCAAGATTTTGCCAGAGTCTTTTCATATATACACCGCCTTAAAGAATAAAAATAAACACCGCGAAGCAACTTCGCAGTGTTTATGATTTGTAATGCCGATGTATTTTATTATTTATTTTTACGACGCTTTTGCTTGATTTCTTCAGAGTGGGTTATCAGTTCCCTGGCGTGCTCGTAGGCTAGCTTTGAATCCTCCATGCCGCTCATCATACGGGCGATGTATTCGTACCGTTCCTCCATTTTCAGCCGCTTCAGGCTTGTTCTGGTAGTCTGTCCATCGTCCTGCTTCTGCACCATAAAGTGTACGTCCGCAAGGGCCGCTATCTGGGGCAGATGTGTCACGCAAAGCACCTGATGATTATCCGCTATGCTCACCATCTTTTCGCCCACCACCGCAGCTATGTGGCCGCTTATGCCCGTATCTATTTCGTCGAATATCAGCGTGGGTATGGAATCCGCATTGGCGGCAATAGCCTTGAATGCCAGCATTATGCGTGACATCTCTCCACCCGACGCTACTTTTTCAAGGGGCTTCAGGCTTTCGCCCGGATTGGCGGAAAGCATGAATTCCACCCTGTCCATGCCGTTCTGTCCCGGCTCCGTGAGCGGGTCAATTCTGACCTCGAACCGCGCCTTTTCCATGCCAAGATCCTTCAGGTGGCTCAGCAGCTCACCTTGCAGCCTTTCTGCCTCTGTACGTCGTATATCCGTAAGCGCGGCCGCTTCAGCCCTGTAGAGCTTTTCCTTATCCGCAAGCTGTTTTTGCAGTTTTTCCCGCTTTTCCTGCGCGCCCTCCAGCTGCCCGAGACGTTCCGACGCCCGCTCGCCGAAGGCGATAACATCTTCTACCTCTGGACCGTATTTCTTTTTGAGGCTTGAATAGATCTCAAGCCGCTGCTCTATCTGATCTATCCTGCCCGGCTCAAAGTCGAAGGAGTCACGCATGTCCCTGAGCGTATAGCCTATATCCTCGATGGTATAATACGCCTCGTTGAGCCGCCTTGACAGCTCGCCGTACTCTGTCGATATGCCAGATATATCCTTCATGGCAGATACGGCTTGGCTGAGAAGCCCCACGGCCCCTTCATCGCCGGAAACAGCCTCGGAGCTCTTCTGCAGCGACGTCATTATACGTTCTGCATTGATAAGCACCGCCCGCTCCTCCGTGAGCTTCTGCTCTTCATCGGCAGTGAGCCGTGCATTTTCTATCTCGTTTATCTGATATCTTAATATGTCCGCTTCCCGGGCCCGCTCGTCCTCGGAGCCGAAGCCGCCCAAAAGCTCTGACTGTATAGCCTTGCATTCGGAATAAAGCCCCGCCACTTTTTCGCGTTGAGCCCTATCCCTTTCCCCTGCGAAAGAATCCAGAAACCTTATATGCCGCGACTGCATGAGCAGCGACTGGTGTTCATGCTGACCGTGAACATCCACCAGCAGGTCTGTTATCTGCTTAAGCGTAGCAAGGTTAACGAGCGTACCATTTATGCGGCATACGTTTTTGCCCGAAGCCGACAGCTCACGGGATATTATCAGACCGTCGTCCTCCAGCTCATTCTGCCGCAGCATGGACTTTACGGCTTCCTCGCCTTCTATATCGAACTCCGCCTCTACAGACGCCTTTTCAGCCCCCGTGGTTATGAGCTCCCTGCTTGCCCGTTCTCCCAGCGCCAGATTTACAGCGTCGATAATGATGGATTTACCGGCTCCGGTCTCGCCGGTAAGCACGTTAAGCCCATTGTCGAAATCCATATCCAGCCGCTCTATCAAAGCGACGTTTTTTATAGACAGCCTTTTTAACATTAACCTCTCCGCCGCAGTTAGGCCTTGAGCATATCCTGAAAGCGCTTTATAAGCTCAGGGGTGACAGCCGGGTCCTTTACGGCAACAAAAATAGTATTATCTCCGGCCATAGTGCCTACTATGTCATCGAGACGCATAGAATCTATAGCTTCCGCCGCAGCAGGAGCCGTGCCGGTAATGGTCTTTATGACTATAAGATTTCCCGCTTCGGCCATGGATACAACCGAATGGGCAAATATGCTTATGAATCTATCCTTGAGCCCCGCCTCTGCCTTATCGACCGTAGCATATTTATAGGAGCCGCTTTCGGTCAATACCTTTATAAGCCTCAGATCCTTTATGTCGCGGGATACTGTGGCCTGCGTCACCTTTACTCCTCTGTCATTGAGCATTGAGGCAAGCTCATCCTGCGTATTGATATCGTACTGGTCAATAAGCTCGAGTATCATGGAATGCCGTGCAGATTTCATTACTTCACTCCTCCGTAAGCTATGATTTTTTCTCTTGTATATCGTATATTCGCGATTGTCCGCTTCGCGAAAAATAAATACGTATTTATCAGGAAAGCTTATTTCGTATGAGTGAATAAAGATTCCGATCGCCGAGCCTTATAAAGCGTACGCTGCGCCGGCTTCTGCATATTCTTACCATGTCCCCGGGCACTATGCGCTCCGTGGATACGCCGTCCATTCCCAGGAAACCCTCCTGTTTTATGGAAAGCTCTATTATGGAATCCCCGGGCGCAATTATAGGCCTGAAGGCCAAGGTATGAGGGCATATTGGGTTGATTATCACAACATCGGTGTTCGGAGCGATTACCGGACCGCCGGCTGAGATGGAATAGCCCGTAGAGCCGGTCGGCGTAGCTACTATAAGGCCGTCGCAGGAGACCGTTCCAGCATCTATGCCGTTCACATTTACAGTAATCGATACTACGCCGGAGAACTTTTTTCTGTACAAAACCGCCTCGTTAAGGCAGTCCTTAGCGGCGCAGCCATTCACGCTGCACGAAAGCATCATGCATTTATCCGTACGGTACTGCTCGCTCTCTATAGCGTCCAGCGCGTCGGATATGCCCTCTACATCTATCTCGCTCAGGAATCCTATGCGGCCAAAGTTTATGCCAAGTATGGGTATGTCGTGCTCGGCGGCGTATCCTGCCGCATGAAGTATTGTGCCGTCTCCGCCTATGGCTATCATGAGGCCGGGAACCTGCTCCTGTATCGTCTCATAGCCGATGAATTCCTCCATATTTGCGAAGGATCTGTCTATAAAGCACTTAACGCCCCGGCTCCTTGCTACGCCGTAAACAGAGCTTACTGCGGCCAGTGCGCCTTCATTATTGGGGTTTGCAAATATGCCAATGCTCTGGATTCGCATTTAACTTTAAAGCTCCTCTGTAAATTGAAAAAGTGTTTTTATAAATCGCGACGATTGGCATATGGACTTTTTATGATAATATGCTCGTCAGCAAAAGAATAATTTTAATGTACATTAATTGTATGCATATTATCGTCATATTTCAAGTATAAATATTATTTTCTTGAAAAAAATATGCATCAGGCCAACTCACCGTGCGCCATATCCACAATATGCGGTATGTCGGCCAATACCTCTGTACCTCCTGCTGTGCCGCTTTTTTCCAACAACAGCAGGAACTCTATATTCCCCTTCGGCCCGGTTATGGGAGAATAGTCTATCTGACGTATAGAGAACCCTGTGTCCAGGGCAAAACGGGCGGCATCCTCCACTACCTGACGGTGTGTATCCTTATCCCTCACCACGCCGTTTTTGCCTACCCGGCCTCGGCCCGCCTCAAACTGCGGCTTTACGAGTATGACTGCCTGTGCTCCTTCGCGAAGGCTTTTATATATACCGGGCAGTATCAGCTTAACTGATATAAATGAAACGTCCATTGAGGCAAAGTCAGGAGCCTCTGTAAACCAGTCCGGTTCCATATTGCGGGCGTTTGTGCGCTCCATCACTACGACCCTCGGATCGTTTCTCAGCTTCCAGTCCAGCTGTCCGTAGCCCACATCTATGGCGTATACCTTTTTTGCGCCGTTTTGCAGCATGCAGTCGGTAAAGCCGCCGGTAGAGGCTCCCACGTCCATGGTCACCATATCGGTAAAATCAAGGCCATATTTCCTTACAGCCTTATCGAGCTTCAATCCGCCGCGGCTCACAAACGGTATTGCCTGTTCCTTTACGGTAAGCAACGCGTCTTCTGGCACAGCCGTCCCCGGCTTGTCTATCCGCAATGTATCGATGAACACCTCGCCCGCCATTATAAGCGTGCGCGCCTTTTCACGGCTGGGCGCCCGCCCCAGCTCCACAAGCCTTACATCTGCCCTTACTCCGCTCATTTTATTCCCTCCATGGCCATCAATACCCGCACCCTGACGGCCGTTTCGTCCATGCCGCACAGCCTGGTCTGCTCGTCGCAGGTACCTTGGCCCACCGGCTTTTCACTCACTCCCATGCATTCGACCTTTATGCCCGTAAGCCGCTGGGCTATTCTGCTGCCCATGCCCCCCTGGGCAATACCATCCTCTATCGTTATGACGTAAGAAGCCTTCTGTTTTATTATATCCAGCATAGCCTCGTCCATAGGACGTATGAACCTTGCGTTCACCAGCCCGACATCGAGGTTTTCAACTGCCCTTTCCGCTATCTCCACCATACGGCCCGTAGCTACCACCGTAACCTTGGCTATGGGCTTTATCTCAATCCATTTGCCGTACTCTACCGCCGGGTATACTCTATCCGGCAGTGTACCCTTTCCGTACCGTACAGCAGCAGGGACGTCGCCCTCCACCGCCATTTTGAGCATTTCCTCAAGCTCGCCCTTAGAGGCCGGGGAATATATCTCCACATAAGGCATAGTCAGACAGTAGGCAATATCGTACACGCCCTGATGGGTTTCGCCGTCCGCGCCCACAAGGCCCGCCCTGTCTATGGCGAAGACCACGTGCAGCCTTTGCAGCGCCACATCGTGGAGCATTTGGTCGTAAGCCCTCTGCAAAAATGATGAGTATATTGCTACCACAGGCTTCATACCGCCCATAGCAAGCCCTGCGGCCATGGTTACGGCGTGCTGCTCAGCTATGCCAACGTCAAAGAATCTTTCCGGGAACGCCTCTCTGAAGGGCTCCATGCCGGTACCCTCACTCATGGCAGCGATTATGACTGCAAGGTCCTTCCCCTGCCTGCCAATGCGGCACAGCGTCTCTCCTGCGATGGCCGAGTTGTCCCTTTTAGCCGTGCCGGGACTCCTGCCGGTATCGGGGTCGAATTTTCCTATGCCGTGGAATCTGCTCGGCTCCTTCTCCGCCGGGCCGTAGCCCTTTCCCTTGACGGTCAGCACGTGCAGCAGCACGGGATTTGGCACTTTTTTTGCAAGATTCAACGCCTCTGTAAGACTCTGTATGTCGTGACCCGACACTGGGCCCAGATAAGTAAAGCCCAGCTCCTCAAACAGCACATTAGGCAGCAGAAGGTACTTTATCCTGGACTTTACCTTTGACAGCCAGGCATGTATACGCGGCCCAGCCTTTGTCATCTTATCCAGCATATTCACCATGCCTCGCTTGAAGGCGAGATAACCGCTGCTGACGCGCATACTGTCAAGATGCCTTGGCAGTGCGCCTACATTCTTGGATATGGACATATTGTTGTCGTTAAGTACGACGATAAGCGGCAGCTCGCTCTGCCCCGCGTCGTTGAGGGCCTCGAAGGCCATGCCGCCGGTAAGCGCCCCGTCGCCTATCACCGCCACGACACGTCCCGGCGTGCCCTTTATGCGCATGGCGCGCAGCATGCCCAGCGCCGCAGAAATGGAAGTGCTGGAATGGCCGGTATTGAAGGTATCGAATTCGCTCTCCTCTGTCTTGGGAAAGCCCGCAAGGCCGTTCATCTGCCTGAGCGTAGGGAATTCGGCCACACGGCCGGTCAATATTTTGTTGACATAGGTTTGGTGGCCCACATCGAATATGATCTTATCCTTTGGCGTATCAAAGGCGCGTTGCAGCGCTATGGTAAGCTCCACCACGCCGAGATTGGAGGCCAGGTGCCCGCCGGTCTTGGATACCGCACGCCCCAGGAACTCCCTTATCTCCGCGGCAAGGCAATCAAGCTCATTCTCGGGAATGCGCCTGAAATCCTCTATGGATCTGATGCTGTCAATGTACTTAGTGCTCATTATATTCCGTCAATGTTCCGCCATTTATCAGCTTTTGCGGTTTACCGTGGCATTCGTCAGTTCTCGCAGGAGCCACGCCTTTTTTCCGAAGATTTCCAGTGCCGCCAATGCGTTTTCAGCCGTCCGGCCTGCGATTTTTTTTGCTTCTTCAAGTCCTGCCAGCGAGATATATGTAAGCTTTCCCTCCTGAGCGTCCTTTCCCAGCGTCTTGCCCATGCTTTCAAAGCTCCCCTCCACATCCAGTATGTCATCTGTCATCTGGAACAGGTCGCCGTAGGCATAGCCAAAATCGCCCAGCGCCTTCATCTGAACCTCATCGGCATCTGCTACGCAGCCGCCCGCAAGCAGCGACGCGCGTATCATTGCGCCGGTCTTGTTGACATGTATAAAGCGCAGCGTATCCATATCCCGCGCACCGGACTTTTCAGAAGCCAGGTCTGCCACCTGACCCGCTACCATGCCCTGCACGCCTGCGCCCTCGGATACCGCCTGCGCGGCTTTTATTTCGCCTTGACAGGGGTTATTTGCTATTGCAGCAAGCATGGTATCAAATGCCAGCGAAAGCAGCCCGTCCCCCGCCAATACGGCGTTTGCTTCGCCAAACACCTTATGGTTGGAAGGCATGCCCCGTCTGTAATCATCGTTATCCATGCATGGCAGGTCGTCATGTATGAGAGAATAGGTGTGTATCATCTCAAGGGCACAGGCAAACGGCAGCGCGCGCCGTTTGTCGCCGTCAAGCATCTCGCATACGTACAGCGTCATTGCGGGGCGGAGCCTCTTGCCGCCCGCCTCGAGGCTGTAGCGCATGGCGCTTTTAAGATCCTTCGGCGCGCCGCAGCCGTCCACTATCGCAAACAGTTTTTCTTCGACTATGCCCTTATACCGGGCCAGCTCATGCTTATAACACATATATCAGACCTCCGAAAGGGAACTGTCTACCTTTTCGAGGCGTCCCTCGTACTGGGCAAGCAGGCCGAGGCAATACCTGGAAAGCCCCGCGCCTTCCTCGTAAAGCTTAACCATTTCTTCTATTGGCAGATTGCCGTCTGAAAGCTTTTCCACTATGCCGTCCAGCTTTTCCTTGGCCTGTTCGAATGTCATTTCCTTCTTTGCCATGGCGTTTCCTCCGCTTGCAGTATGTTTATGCTGTCCACAGTAATATTCGCGGTACCGTCTCTCATTATAAGCCTTGCAGCCAAGCCTTCTTTAAGCTCCGCTGCGCTGCCTACGTACCTGCCTTCGGCCTGCACCATACCGTAGCCTCTCTCCAGTACCTTGCCCGGAGACAGCGCTTCAAGGCGCGCAGCCAGGCTTTCTATGGAATGGGCGGCGTTGGCAGTCTCTGCCCTCACATTGTTCGCCATGGCGCTCTGCTCTGCCGCTACCTCGCTGCGCAGCAGCGCTATCCGGTGGTGGGCAGATTGGAATGCGGCAGATTTGTCCATATCCGAAAGCTCCGCCTTTATCCGTCCAACATAGCCCGCAGCGGCCGAGCGCAGCCTTTCGAGAGCCATTCTCACGTCTCCCTCCAGCCTTGCCCGCTCCGGTACGCAAAGCTCTGCCGCCGCAGACGGTGTGGGAGCCCGCATGTCAGCTGTAAAGTCGGCTATGGAAAAATCCGTCTCGTGCCCTACGGCGCTTACAACGGGTATCTTGCTCTCATATATGGCCTTTGCGACTATCTCCTCGTTGAAGGGCCAAAGATCCTCCAT
>OGOU01003335.1_pt1 | contig 10406 bp, 9 predicted proteins | sample 1552721 | NCBI WGS metagenome assembly OGOU01 (sample SAMEA2580176, study PRJEB22360) | human gut metagenome | biome: human gut; feature: human-associated habitat; material: faeces | place: Denmark | collected 2008/2010 | reverse complement strand
GGCTTAAATAGAGAAGACAAATATGATGGCGGACAGCTTATCGCTGTTTACAAAGACTACCTTATGTCAAAGGACGAAGACTTGTTACATAATCTTCTGCTTCACAATGAAGATGATTTACTTGGTATGAAATATCTTCTTCCGCTCTTTTCCTATCGTCAGATTTTCCTTGAGGACATCACTTTACAGAGAATCGCACCCGCCAATAAAGTGTTTGAACGTGGAAATGGCAGCATTGCTATCTCCTGCAGACTTCCTCTCCCTCTGCCACAGCCATTAGAGGTATCTACCCCTATAGGAGATCTCTTTTCTGACAAAAAAGATTTGTCCATACTGACAATCACCCTTCCTTTTGTTGAGGACGTGTTAAAACATTTTTACAAAGACTATCACAATTATTATTATCTTCCAAAAGAGGAACGGGCGATTCATAAAAGTGTCGGCTGCTATGTTGAACGCCAATACCGCCGGGCAGCAAAAGCTTCTACCTGCTATGTCAAAAAAGAAGGAATCTTCCTGCCGCTTCCAAAAGCGCAGAAACATTTTGGAATACAGATAGAGAATTATCCTTATGAAAAGACTTTTCCTTTGTATAAGAGAGAATATAAGGAACTTCGATGGTTTGCAGAATTTGATGATGTATTCTCAGAAAAAAATACGGGGATTTCTGTATATTTGCGGGATATCATAAAAGAACTGCTGATTACTCGTATGGAATGTGATTTATAGGATAAGTAATTCTGCTACAGCCAAAGACAGAACCAGGAAAGAGAAAGAATCCCTATTTGTGACCTCGAAGCAAAAATTGGATGCAAACGTTTCCACGAACATTCAACCTGCCGCGACTAAAGTCACAAATAGGGATTTTTTCTCTTTCTTATTTCGTCAGCTTTGCCTAAAACGACTATTTCATCTCTTTTGCAAGAGCCACAATCTGCGCTTCGCTTGTTTCATCTACCGCAGAGCGAATTGTCACCGTTGTATCTGCAAATGTAATATTCTTGCTCTTCTCAAAAGCAGCCTTCATAATCTTTGCTGCCATCGGGGTCCAGCTTCCGTTCTCTACAAATCCAATCGTACGGTTCTGATAGCTTCTCTCTGTCAGATGGTTAATGAATTCTTTCATAAATGGGAAAATATCTCCGTTATATGTCGTTGTGGCAAGAATTAACTTTCCGTAACGGAATGCATCTTCTACAGCTTCTGCCATATCATCTCTAGCAAGATCTGTAACAACAACTTTTGGACAGCCTTCTTCTTTTAACTTCTCAGCTAACAGTTCTACAGCCTTTTTTGTATTGCCATAAACAGAAGTATAGGCAATTACTGTTCCCTCTGTCTCCACCTGATAGGAAGACCAGATGTTGTATAAGTTCAGATAATGCTCTAAGTTCTCAGTTAATACTGGTCCATGTAATGGGCAGATTGCCTTAATTTCAAGGGAGCCAACCTTGCCGAATAACTTCTGTACCATTGGGCCATATTTGCCAACGATACCGATATAATAACGGCGTGCTTCACAATCCCACTCTTCCTCTACATCTAATGCACCAAACTTACCAAAAGCATCTGCAGAGAAGAAAATCTTATCTGTTGTATCATAAGTCATCATAACTTCTGGCCAGTGAACCATAGGAGCCATAACAAAAGTAAGGTTATGCTTACCTGTACTTAAAGTCTCTCCCTCTTTTACGATAACCTGACGGTCTGCAAAATCTGTTCCAAAGAACTGCTTCATCATAGGGAAAGTCTTTGCATTACCAACAATCTTTGCTTCTGGATACTTTTCAGCAAAGTTAGCAATATTAGCCGCATGGTCTGGTTCCATATGCTGCACGATTAAGTAATCCGGAGTTCTTCCCGCAAAAGCCTCCTCCAGATTTGCAAGCCACTCATCCTTAAAATGTGCATCTACCGTATCAAATACTGCAACCTTCTCATCAAGAACAACATACGAATTATATGCCATTCCGTTCGGTACATCATACTGACCCTCAAATAAATCTACTTCATGATCATTCACACCAACATAAATAATATCTTCTGTAACTTTAAACATGTAATCACCTCATATTTCTGATTATTGTAAAAAAATATCACTACGTAACCACCACAATTTTCTATGTGGCACAGTTCCTATTATATAAAATTTAATAGAAGTATACAAGACAAATTTTACCTAACTTGCAAACTGACTGTTATACAGCTTCGCATAGAATCCATTCTGCTTTAACAACGTCTCGTGATTTCCCTGCTCGATAATATGCCCGTCTCGCATGACCAGAATCACATCCGCATTCTGAATCGTAGATAAACGATGTGCTACGATAAAGCTTGTTCGTCCGGCCATCATTTTCGCAAACGCATTCTGAATCTTTTGTTCGGTACGGGTATCAATGGAGGAAGTTGCCTCATCAAGAATCAGCATAGACGGAAGGTCAAGCATTACTCTTGTGATACAAAGAAGCTGTTTCTGCCCCTGACTCATTCCTGCTCCATCTTCTGTAATATATGTGTCGAGTCCCTTTGGCATTTTTTTAATAAAGCTGTAGGAATGAGCCTCTTTTGCCGCAGCGATAATCTGTTCGTCACTAAAGCCTTCTCGTCCCATCGTTATATTATCACGGATTGTTCCACTTCGAAGCCAGGTATCCTGTAATACCATACCGTAGGAAGTTCTAAGGCTCTCTCTCGTAATATCACGGATATCCGTTCCCTCTACCATGATTTTCCCTTTATTTACATCATAAAAACGCATCAAAAGATTAATAATTGTTGTCTTTCCGCACCCGGTAGGTCCGACAATCGCAATACGCTGTCCTTTTTTCACATTAAGATTAAAGTCTTCAATCAGGCGTTTCTCTGTGGTATAGGAGAAGTTTACATGAGAAAGTTCGATATTTCCCTCTGGATTTGCTAGAACAAGGGCATCTTTCTTATCATCGGTTTCCGGTGTTTCCTCAATGAGTTCGAAAATACGAGCCGCACAGGCTAATGCGTTCTGCAATTCCGTAACTACACCAGATATCTCATTAAATGGCTTTGTATACTGATTTGCATAGCTTAACAGACAGGTAAGCTGTCCAACGCTAAGTCCCCCGCCAATGGCAGTGAGTGCACCGCTTAATGCCACGCTTGCATATACAAGGCTGTTGACAAAACGGGTAGACGGATTCGTAATAGAAGAAAAGAAGATAGCTTTTAAAGAATATCCCTGTAACTTATCATTTACAGCTGCAAAACGTTCTCCGGCTCTCTTTTCATAGCCAAATGCTTTTACAACCTTTTCTCCTTCAATCATTTCCTCAATTAATGCTGTCTGCTCTCCTCTTGTCTCTGACTGCAATTTAAACATAGAGTAAGTGTGAGTTGCGATAAAACGGGCAACTAATAAAGAAATCGGTGTCAGACAGACAACCAAAAGAGCAATTCCTACATGGATGGAAAAAATAAATCCAAGCGTACCGAGAATCGTCACAACTCCAGTAAAAAACTGGGTAAATCCCATTAAAAGCCCATCGGCAAACTGATCAACGTCGGCAATAACACGACTTACTACATCTCCATAAGAATGTCCATCAATATATTTAAGTGGCAGCTTTTCAATCTTTTTCATTGCCTCATTACGGATGTCTCTTGTTACATGAAATGTAATGTGGTTGTTACAGATATTCATGATCCACTGTGTGATTCCCGTAAATAAAATAACTGTCGCACCTTTTTCTAATATTTTTGCAATCGCCGCAAAATTTACCTGTCCTTTTTTAATAATAAAATCAATCGCATCTCCGACAAGGATTGGTACATATAATGTACCAGCAACGGTAAGTGCCGCCATAAGAATCGATAAAATCAGAAGGAAACGGTAGTTTTTTAAATAATGCCACACTTTTTTTATTGTGCTTTTTCTTTTGCCGTTTGTATTTTGCTGTGCCATTTACGCTTCCTCCTTCTTAAACTGTGTCTCATAAATTTCACGGTAAATATTACAGGACTTAAGTAACTGTTCATGCGTTCCCTGCCCTGCTATCTTTCCATCATCAAGCACTAAAATCATGTCAGCATTCTGGATGGAGGAAGTTCTCTGTGACACGATAAATACAGTCGGTTTTCTCTTCATATCCTGAATTGCTTTTCGAAGCCTGGCATCTGTTGCATAATCAAGGGCAGATGCACTGTCATCCATAATGAGGATATCTGACTGTGGCACTAACGCTCTTGCTAAAGTAAGGCGCTGTCTCTGTCCACCAGAAAGGTTTTTACCGCCCTGTTCTATCTTCGCATCAAGTCTTCCTTCTTTTGTGTCAACAAATTCCTTTGCCTGCGAGATAGCAAGTGCCTCTTCTATCTGTTCTTCTGTTGCATCCGGGCAGCCAAAAGTCAAATTATCCCGAATCGTTCCGGCAAAAAGCTGTGCCTTTTGTGGAACAACAGAAATTGTGTTTCTTAAAGATCCATAAGTATAATCCTGTATATTTTTCCCTGCAATATCTACCTCTCCCTCACTCACGTCATAAAATCTTGGAATCAGATTGACAAGTGTAGACTTTCCAGAACCAGTACCTCCAATAATTCCAATGGTCTGTCCTGGCATTGCCTTAAAGGAAATATTCTCCACAGCATGATCTCCGCCTCCGGCGTAAGTAAAGGAAACGTTTTTAAATTCTACCGCAGGAGTGGTATTGCCTGCAGCAGCAACTGTTTTTGTTCCTTCTTTCATAGATGACTCAATATGAAAAACATCCTGAATACGATTAAAACATGCCATCGCTTTTGTCACGGAAATAATGAGGTTTGCCAGCTTGATAAGCTCTACAAGAATCTGGGACATATAGTTATAAAGCGCAACAACCTGTCCCTGTGATAACGTACCAAGACTTACACGAACCGCACCGGTATGAATCAATACCAAAATAGCAAAGTTGATAATAATAAAAGTCAGTGGATTCGTAAGTCCTGATATTTTTCCAGCAAATTTCTGTAAAGAAGTAAGTTCTTCATTCTCCGCTAAAAACTTATTATATTCTGCCTGTTCCTGATGAAAAGCACGAATCACACGCACACCTGTAAGATTCTCTCTTGTTGTTCCAAGAATCGTATCGAGTCCTGACTGTACCTTTTTATAAAGTGGCTTTGTAATAAACATGACACCAAATACAACGATAGACAATAAAATGATTGCCACAACAAAAATCATCGCAGCCTTCACATCAATCGTAAATGCCATGATCATCGCACCAAATACAATAAATGGAGACCGCAGGAACAGACGAAGTACCAGATTGATTCCGTTCTGCACCTGATTAATATCACTTGTCATACGAGTAATCAATGTAGATGTTCCTACCATATCCATCTCCTCATAGCCTAATGTCTGAATATGGGTAAATAATTCATAACGAATCCCTGTTGCCGCTCCAACAGCAGACTTTGCCGCAAAATACTGTGCGGTAATAGAACATGTCAATCCCACTGCTGCTAATACCAGAAGAAGCAGACACATTCTTATGATATGCCCAGAATCTTTTGAAACAATACCATCGTCAATGATTGACGCAACAACCAATGGTACAAATAATTCAAAGAACGCTTCTAACATCTTAAATAAAGGAGCCAGAACACTTTCTTTTTTGTAGTCTTTCATAAAGTATAATAGTTTCTTCATAAAATCTTTCTTTTTCATCCTTTCTCTTCAAAATTTTATGACTATATCAATCCCATGTACAAAATCGTATCTATAATAAGTATTCTCCTTTGTATTCATGGTTATCTGCCATAAATCTCCCGTTACAGTGTAGCATTTTACTCTTTCTTTTTAAAGGATTAATAATGATAAAACTTTTTAATACCTTTGTTTGAAAAATTGTCGCTAATATGTTATACTAATAACAATAAGTGAATTTATACGTTTATTGAGGTGATTATTTTGAAGGAAAAAAACAACGAATCTGCTGAAAACTATTTAGAGACTATTTTAGTTCTCAGTAAAAGACTTCCTGTTGTTCGTTCCGTTGATGTCGCTAATCAGCTTGATTTCAAAAAATCAAGTGTAAGTATCGCTATGAAGAATCTTCGCGAGAAGAATCATATCACTGTAACAGATGCCGGATATATTTATCTTACAGAATCTGGAAAGGCAATTGCGGATATGATTTATGAGCGTCATCAATTACTTACATCATGTTTAGAAAAATTAGGTGTTTCTGCCGAAATTGCAGAGAAAGATGCCTGTAAGATAGAACATGTTATCAGTAAGGAAAGCTTTGAGGCAATCAAAGAGTATGTGAAGGCGAACATTAGGTAAATGCTGAATGAATGTCAGTGACTGCCGAACCCAGAGAGAAGGAATAATAAAAAGCTATTGCAGTGTTTATAGTTAACACTGCAATAGCTTTTTTATTATTTATAATATTTTTTATTTCATATAAGTACTGCAATGTATTCACTCCATTCAGATATCTATGAAATTAAAATAAATTTATATAATTTAGCACAAGATTGTCTTATTTAATATAATAAGAGTTTCCTTGTTTAGTTGGGTTATTCGATACACATTGCTGTGTAAAGACGCTCATATTAACGTTGGTGTAATGTTACATCAAGATATTCGCCTCTGGCAGACCAAACAGTTAGAAATGCACATGGATGAAGCCCAGCAGTTTCTTCAAAGTCAGCATATTGATAAAGATCAATGATGTGTCTTCTTGTGTATGGTTCATTAGTAAGTCCATCTAATAACTTATTCATTAAGTCATATTTTTTTACTGTAGCACCATATCTTTGGCCAATGGTATTTGTGTTATCCACTTCCCAGTCTCTCCACCACATGATGTTATGCTTTTCTTCTAAAACAGATAAATCATTGCTTTGATCTTGATATATCCATAATATTTCCTTTATAGCAGATTTTATAGCTATAGGTCTAAGAGTTGTAATAGGAAATTCACCTTTACTAATATCATATTTTTCTACCACTTGGTTAACGTAGATTGTATGAGCAGGCGTTCCATCTTTATAAACTGGTCTGATTTTATGTCCAACAGTACTTGTTCCATTATTTAAAATGTCTTGTATGTTTTCTATAAAAATCTTATCAGCTTTTGATACATAATTTGTTATCATATGTTCACCTCAAAAATATTAAATTTTAAAATTTAAGTATAACATTCTTTTAAAAATTTGAAAATTTCAGCCGTATTTTTTGATAGAATATTGCCTAAAATTATAGATAATATGGTAAATTGTTTCGGGTAAAAGGAATTATTTCTTTTCACAAAAACTAGTGTATAATAATAATTAAAGTTTATAAAAAAAGAGAGGTAAGAGATTTGGCATATACTGCTTTATATAGAGAATGGAGACCAAGTACATTTTATGATGTAGTAGGTCAGGAACATATAACAACTACGTTAAAAAATCAAATACTTAATAATAGAATAGCCCATGCTTATCTTTTCTGTGGAACGAGAGGTACTGGTAAAACATCTACAGCAAAAGTTTTTGCTAAAGCATTAAATTGTTTGAATTTGCAAGATGGAGAGCCATGCAATGAATGTGAAATGTGTAAAAAGATAAATAACGGACTTGCTATTGATGTTACAGAGCTAGATGCTGCTTCAAACAATGGTGTAGATAAAATCAGAGATATTATTGATGATGTTAAATATCCTCCGCAAGAAGCACGTTTCAAGGTATATATAATGGATGAGGTTCATATGCTTTCAGCAGGAGCTGTAAATGCATTTTTAAAAACTTTAGAGGAACCACCTGCTAATGTAATATTTATTTTAGCTACAACTGACCCTCAAAAGCTGCCTATTACAATTCTTTCAAGATGTCAGAGATTTGATTTTAAGAGAATTAATAAAAATGATATAACTGCAAGACTTAGAAAGATAGTTACTGAAAAGGGAGTTATGGCTGATGATAAGAGTTTAAATCTTATTGCCAGAGTTTCTGATGGAGCTATGAGAGATTCCTTAAGTATATTAGATCAAGCAATATCTATGGGCAATGGAGCTGTAGAGTATTCATCTGTTGTTTCAATGCTAGGACTTGTAACTAATGAATATCTTTTTACTTTAACTAATAATGTTATAGAAAGAAATATTGAAAAATGTATTTCAACTATTGAAGAAATAATTACTTCAGGTAAGGATGCTTATTTATTCATTAAAGATCTTATTGAACATTATAGAAATCTTTTAATGGCAAAAGTAACTAATAATGCAGAAGAAGTTCTTGATATGTCAGAAGAGAATATTGCTCTTATTAAGGAGCAGACAGCAAGACTAAGAGCAGAAGAAATAATGAGATGTATACGAATATTACAAGAAGCAGAAGGTAATGCTAAGGTTAGCAAGCAGGCTAGGCTTTATTTAGAACTTTCCATAATAAAGATGTGCAAGATTGAATATGATACATCAAATGAAGTTATTTTAACTAGGCTTAATAGATTGGAAGAAAATTTAAAGAACGGAAATATAGCTGTAGCTGTGAAAGAAGGAGTTAGAGCTGAAGCTGCTAGTATGAAAAAAGCAGCAACACCTGCAAGTAAAGCTACTAGACCTGTAAATACAGAATCACCTGCAGTTGGAAATGCTAGTTCTAAACTGACTATAAATGAAGTGCAAAGAGCTTGGAAGGATGTATTAGAAAGGTTCAAAGCTAAAAGAGCAATGATTATTTATGCATCTATATTAATGGGAAGACCTATTTCATGCAGTAATGGTATTATAACAGTTGAATTTGATGAAGATTATAAGCTTAGTGCTGATAGATTAAACAAGCCAGATAATAAGGTAGTAGTAAATGAAGTATTTTCTGAAGTATTCCAAGAAAAATTAAATGTACAGTTTGTATCTAAAGAAAAAAGAAACAATGAGCAAAATGCAGAAGATGTTTTGATGAATGCCTTTGGTGAAGGATTAGTAGATATACTTGATGAATAATGGTAAAAAAAATAACATAAATACTTTATTCTAGTAAAAATTATAAAAATACTTTATAATATGAATAGACTTTTTATTTAAGAGGAGGATTTTTTATGGCAAGAGGAGGATTTCCAGGCGGCTTCGGCGGAGGAAACATGAACAACTTAATGAAGCAAGCACAAAAGCTTCAAAAAGAAATGGAAGAAATGCAAAAAAACTTAGAAAACAGCGAATATGAAGCTTCAGTAGGTGGCGGAGCTGTTGTCGTAAAAGTTAGCGGTAAAAAAGAATTAACATCAATTAAAATAAAAGAAGAAGTTGTAGATGCAGATGATGTTGAAATGTTAGAGGATTTAGTTCTTAGTGCTGTAAATGAAGCATTAAAGAAAGCTGAAGAAGCTAGCTCAAATCAAATGGGAAAATTAACAGGCGGATTAAACATACCTGGGTTGTTTTAAATAATATTTTAAATTTATTAAAGGGCATGCAAGGAGACTTGCGTGCCTTAAAAATTATGAATGGAAGGATGAGTTAAATGGATTTTTATCCAGTTGCTATAGAAAAGCTAATTGAAGAATTTGCAAAATTACCTAGTATAGGGAAAAAGACGGCTCAAAGATTGACATTACATATATTAAATCTTCCGGAAGATGAAGTGAAGGAATTTGCCACAGCTTTAGTTAGAGCTAGAGGCACAATAAAATACTGTTCTATATGTGGAAACTTTACTGAAACGGACCCTTGTCCAATATGTAGCAATCCAAGTAGGGATAAGAGCGTAATATGTGTTGTGGAACAACCTAAAGATATTATGACTATGGAAAAGGTTAAGGAATTCAATGGAACATATCATGTACTTCATGGTAATCTTTCTCCAATGCAAGGAAGAGGTCCTCAAGATATAAGAATAAGAGAACTTGTGGCAAGAATGAATGCTGATGTGAAGGAAGTTATTATTGCAACTAATCCTAATGTTGAAGGAGAAGCTACAGCAATGTATATTTCTAGAATACTTAGACCTCTCGAAGTTAAGGTAACGAGAATTGCTTCAGGACTTCCTGTTGGAGGAGATTTAGAATATGCAGATGAAGTTACTTTATCTAAAGCATTGGAAGGAAGAAAAGAAATATAAAATTGAGGCTATCTGAATAAAATTTAAGTAGATGGAAATAAATAGAATAAATATTTTTTTAATTTCTATTTAAATTTTAGGAGGGAGTTATGAATAAGGGCAAAATTTTAAATTTTATACTATCAAGGTATGAATATGAAGATACTTTAGATGATGAACTTTTAGAGTCTATTAGAGAAACAATAGAAGAAATGCAAATAGCCCAGTGTATGTTTAATTACGTAAGTGATCCTAAATTAATTGAAGCTGCCATATATAGAGAAGATGCAGCAAAGAAAAAATTTGAATATCTTTTATCTCTAGCGAAAGAAAAGCAAATGAATAAAAAGATAGACATGTAA
>OGOU01003332.1_pt1 | contig 10408 bp, 9 predicted proteins | sample 1552721 | NCBI WGS metagenome assembly OGOU01 (sample SAMEA2580176, study PRJEB22360) | human gut metagenome | biome: human gut; feature: human-associated habitat; material: faeces | place: Denmark | collected 2008/2010 | reverse complement strand
TAATTTTTCAGAACCACTCCTGTAAATTTTTCCTGTTTCAACTTTTCACTCACAAAGAAAAAATGCATACCATACCATCTTTCCAGCTGAGCCGCAATTTCCTGTAAAGACTCTTTCTCAAAATAAAATTTACCATCTACCCACGAAGTGTATAATGAAACATCTACATCGTATACAGACAAATGTCCATCCTTTAACCGTGCCTGCTGGTTCGGGAAAAGAATTACCCGTTTCGTCACGGCACGATCACTCACCTCTACTTTTCCATCCACCAAAGTCGTTTCATACACACCATCCACACGGTGAGCGTTAATATTAAAACGAGTTCCTAACACCTTTACGCTCATCGAACCAACTTTCACAACAAAAGGATGTTCAGTATCTTTCACAACATCAAAAAAAGCCTCTCCCTTCAAATATACTTCTCGTGTACTATCAGAAAAAGTAACCGGGAACTTCAGCTCACTTCCGGCATTCAAATGAACACAGGTACCATCTGCCAGTATTACCTGGTATCCTCCTCCGACAGGTACAGATAAAACATTATATTTTACCTTTTCATCCATTGAGACCTGTTGTTGGGTTGAATAATCCACCTTCCCTTTATTTACTTGTATTTTCCACGTGTCCTCCCGTAAGCTTACACTATCCTGTCCGTTTAACACAACTTGCTTACCATCGCTCATTCTCAATACAACTTGCCGTGAATCTTCCCGTCTTCCCTCGGTTAAATGAGCCTCAACATCTTCATTATACACCCTTAACATCCAGACACTTCCCAACATCACACCCAACATACAAGCCGCCGCACCCAAACGCAAGCCGATTCGCTGATATCTTGCTCGTCGAATCTTACCAAATGCTTTTTTATAGTCATACTTCCTACGCTTTTTCCACTCATTCTCCAGATCATCAACGAAAAAGAGCCTATGTTTCTCTACTTCTGACATTTCTTCCTTTTCCTCGTCTTCAGTAGCCTCCTTTATCATCTGCAATAACTCTCGTTGAGCTTTCCGATCTATATCTTCCCATTCCATGATTTAATTTTTTGTACTAATAAACGCAAGAATATTAAAAACGGGTGACAAGATTGAGAAAAAACAATTAAAATTCCGATGGTTATTTTCTCTTCACTTATCTACCGAACAAGAAAAATGCATAAATCAATCCATTAACTATTATTTCGGATTCGCATCAGGCGTTCATTTCTCTTTTTTTGCCCCTCCTGCATATATTGTTCCTCTTCCACTTTTGACTTGGCCGCACCCTCGGTATCCCCAATTTTAATTTGTAAAAGAGCTTTAGAATTCATCAATTTAGCCTTAGAAGAATACTCATTTGTTGACATACATAGCAAATCAATCCACTTAATACCCTCTTCTAATAATGCCTTGTCCTCACTCCGAGACAATGCCTCAAAATTACGCTGCAAATATCGTCCTTTACTAACAACACTACGGAACATATTATAACCTAACACCTCCTTCATTTTGTTCAACAATCCCCGGAAATCTCTTTCACGGACATAACCCGCCGTATAAAGGTTTGCTAACCCGGTAGGAGCTGCAACAAAGAAATCAATATTTTGCAAGTAGTCTATTAATGCCCTATTACGGCCTTCATCAAAAGCAACACCCGATTCCGGATCCCAATCTACTAATTGTCCCACAGCCACATTAATACAATACTCCAGCTTATCATCAATTACAACTTTACTTGCCACCGTATAAAATTTCGAACGATTTTCCATCACCTGCTTTAATGGGGCAGACAACGGATCTTTTACATATTGATTGATTAACCCCCATCCTTCTTTCGTCATTAATTCCTCCAGAGACAAGGTATTCAAATATTCCACCGCAACCTTATCAACTTCATCTTTCTGATACGCCGCAGCCAGCGTGGACATATAGGCTATTAAAAACTCCGCACTTCTCTCCCCCGCAGCATAACGTTTCATCATACCACGAAGATTATTTTCCCTGTCTTTCGCCTTTTCACCCTCAGCAATCAGTTCTTCAGCCTTCCGGGCCCCTACGATACAATGAGCAATTTCTTGTGTCTCGGGATCAACGAACACCAGCGTCGGAAAAGCCTTCACTCCAAATTTGTCTTTTAGCATAACACCATCGACATCCTTTTCCATGTCATATTTCGTATTCACAAAATTTTCATTAAAGAAATCCGCAACAGCATCTTGAGTAAATATCTTACTTGCCAACATCTTACAGGGCCCGCACCAGGATGTATAGCAATCAATAAAAACCAACTTCTTTTCCTTCTTGGCTTTTTTTACAATTCTTTTCCACTCTTTCGTTTGTTCAAAATTAATACTTCTATTCTGAGCATTAACACTCCATGTTACTGCTACCAACAACAGCACTAAAAAAACTAATTTTTTCATCTTTCCTATTTTAATCATTACGCCTTTAAACGCAAGAAAATTAAAAACGGGTGACAAGATTGAAAAAAAATTAGCAATCCAGAAACGACTTTAACGATTCTGGCTTATGGCCGAATAACAAGAAAAGTAGAACGGATAAATCTCCTTCATCAAAATGCTCCCTCACAAACAGATATGCTCTTTTTTTCTGTGTCTTTACAGAATTTTCACTGATTCCCAACTGAACGGCAATTTCTGCAACTTTCAATCCCTTCAAAGATGCCCGCAAAACATCCTGTTGTTGTTGAGGCATCAGAGCTAACACCTCATAAAAATGACTAATGATCTCCTCACGTAAAGCCGCAACACGAGCCTCCTCTTCATCGTCCTCAAAACTATCCGGTAAATCCTGCAACACTCGTTCCCGAGTCCATTTTTCACGCAATACACTAATGGACGCATTGTAAACGCTCTTGTACAGCCATGCGGTCAAGGATGCCAATTTAGGAAACTTTATTGGTGCATGCCACATACGAATTAGACATTCTTGGACAATATCCTCTCCCACCGCCACATCACCCGTCAATCGTTCTGCATAGCTGCATAAAGACGCATAATAATAACGATAGAGTTCTTCCCAAGCCTTTTCACTCTTCCTGTTCACTTCATCCAAGAAAGTCGCATCTCTCATATCAACACGCTAATTTTCCGACAAATATAGAAAACAAATTTGCAAGAAAAAAAAGAATCAATATCAAAGAGTGTAAAGCCAAGTAACATTGGGGAGGGAACTCGCTCGCCGCTGTCATCCCCCTTCTCATAGACTTCCCCCTCCTTACCTGCCCAACAAGTCTATTTTTCCAGATAGCTAATATACTACACCACACACTCAAATTACAAATACAATCGTATAAAAAATCAATTTTATCGAAGATAAATGCAGGACGAATGCTCTGTGGTTTAAATGAACTATCAGCAAACAACCAAGAGAAGCATAGATTGGCATAGCTTAAAGCCAGTGTAATACCAAACTTTTACCAAAGTAATAATCTCCTCACGCCCTTTCAACTCCCTTCCATCGCCCTTTCATAACCCATTCCCAATAAGCGAGCAACGGAGCGAAAAGTTGGATGAAAGAATCATGCGAGATTATTACTTCGGTATTTCAAGAGAATTACGGGGGTACATCAGGGATTCAACAAGTCCTTACAATAATAATCAAGAATCCCGTTAATCATATCCAGATAGGCCTTCGCCTTTGTATTTTCAGGATTTATACGCATCACCTCATTCAGATGGTTTATCGCTTGCGTTGTCTCCCCCATGGCATTATACACCACTCCCAGTTCCAACAGCACGAGTTCCCGTTCTCCTTCATTCTGTTCCAACATTTGCCGGAGCATGGCAATTGCACCTTCCCGATCGCCTTGTTTTGCCAGTTGTTTTACTTCTTCTATATTCATTGTTATTTCTACTTTTTATAAATATCCGTCTCAAAGGTAGCAATATTTTTCACGGCATCCTCCACCTTCAAGACAAGCCTGTTTTTTCCTTTCACGAAAACGGGTTCATTTATGTTACCTTCCAACAGGCGATTTTTCGCATCATACGCGAACAAACACCATTTTCCATTCCCCTCCACCCGATAAGAAGAGATACCCGACAAGTCGTCAACCATTCGGAACCGGATTTTCTGCCCGGCCCTCCCCGTGTAAAAAATAACCGGGGCAATCGTGTCCTGACGAACCGTGTATTCACCCAACACCCGGGGGAATGCCTCAAGCCCCTCTTCCGTCCAATGGGTCTTCAAGGCAGAAAAACGATTATTTTTCTCCAGCAAACAGATCACGGACTTTTCCGGGAACTTCCCGCCAACCACCAACCGGGCATTTTTCATCAACGGGTATATTTGTTTCCCGGTAGAAAACACCTCGATTGTCTCTATACTATCTCTCAAGCGGGAAGACACCTCCGGCTTGCACACGATCGGATAGGATAAAGCATCTGCCTCCAACCACAGGGTATATTTTCCTTTTTTCAAGCTATCGTTTTGGTGATTCATCAATAATTTTTCCCCATCTGCCAATACCAATTCCCGCGAGGGAGATTTACCCCATAACTGGAACATGATCCTAGAACGATTCCCATTAATATCCGATAAATCAACCGTAACATCCACCACGCTATCTTTCTCAACCGGGATAAATCCCCCGTTCTGATTACTAACGGACAACAATTGCTCCTGATAGTTCCCAAAAGTCAAGTAAACCAAGCGGTTTTCCCTGTAATGATGAAAATCCTTCAACTCGTTAACCAAAAACGTCTGGTCAAAAGAAAGCTCGTTCATGGTCATTTTAAAGACCTCCTGTCCGTTGGTACTCACGCTCAAATCATATACGCCTAATTTGTTCCAAGAATCTTTCATGTAGTCATCAGATTGTATCCCAATCCCGACCATTCCGGCAGGCACCCCGACCTTTCCTCCCCGGAATACCCGGTTACCCGTATTTTTCACCTCCACCCGACGTGCAGCATTCCGCACCCCCTCGTTTGAAATCGGATACACGTAAACCCCTCGCACGCTCGGTCCCGTTTGATCCTTCACCGAAAGAAAACGTAAAGGATTTAAAGCACGCTCGCTTTTCGTGTCTCGCACCTCGAAATGCAAATGAGGACCACCCGAAGAGCCACTATTTCCGCTATAAGCAATCGTGTCACCCGCACGAAAACGGAGTTCATAGCCCGACATATTCTCGTCCACCTCGAATGACTCCTTATTATATTGTATATTTCTCACGACTTTCGTAATTCGGGGTACAAAACGGCTCAAATGACCATACACCGTGGTTATCCCCCCCTCGTGTTCCAGATACAGGGCATTCCCGTACCCCGTGGCAGAAACCTTTACACGTGCCACGACACCGTCTTTCACGCAAATCACCGGTAGTCCTTCCCGTCCTCCGGTTTTAAAATCCAACCCGGTATGCAGGTGCGTCGCTCTCAATTCTCCGAAATTCCCACTCAGTAGCGGAACATTTTTCAACGGGTAAAGCAACGTGTCAGTTTGCGCGCAAACATTTGATGATAAAAGAAGTAACATCAACAACAAAGCTCCAATCCCTCTCCACATTATTTTGTTTGTCATAAAAAAACCATTAAATCCATTGCAAAATTAATAACACTATTGATATTTAAAAGAAATTATTCTATCTTTGTGGTGTAAAGATTATGTTATGACAGCAAAACAAGATGCCGTTATTAACGAGCTAAACACAAAAGTTGAACGACTGATAAAACTATATATATCCTCACTGGACAAAAACAGAGAGATGGATTCAGAGATGAAAGAACTCAGGATTCAAATCGAGCGGATGAAAAGTGAGAACATGAAATTACATGAAGAAATCAAGACATTGAAGGTGGCTGCTGCTATCTCGACCGGAGAAGGAAGTTCCGAGGCCAAAAATAGAATAAGCCAACTTGTGCGGGAGATTGATAAATGTATTGCTCTTTTGAATAATTAAATATGAATGATAAACTTACTATTACGCTAAATATAGCCGGTAGGCCCTGCGTTCTGACCATAGAGAGAGAGGAAGAAGAGGAGATCAGGAAAGCTGCACAGCTGATTAATAGTAAGATTGCAAAATATAGGGAAAAGTACGCAACTGCTGATCCCGTTGATTTTCTAGCTGTTACCGCGTTACAATTCACGGTAAAGATGCTGGAGGCTGAAAGGCGAAACGACGTGGAGCCGGTATTGGACGAGGTGAAGAAGATTAGTAGCAGGCTCGACGAAGTTGTGAAAGAGTAAAAAAGAAAGAGTTCTTTGAAAAGGAAATAGATATACCCGCATTATTTCGTATTTAACTGGAAAACTCAACACTTAACCAATTAGAGTGAAGCTTAGTTAGCCAAAGACAGGCCTCAACCCTTCGGGGTTCCTTCGGGACGGTGGAAGTTTGAATCTGACGGCAGCTCTACCCGTGTCTAACAGGGGTTTTTTAAAGAAGAAATGATGCGGGTTTTTTGTATAAACAAAAAACACCAAAATATATTATATAACTATAAATTCAAGTTACGAATATGATAACAATAATAATTACCGGTGTTATTGCTCTGATAGTGGGATTCGTTCTAGGATACCTGCTAATCAACATGACCTTGAAATACAGGAGCAAAAACATCATCAAGGAAGCGGAAGCAGAGGCGGAAGTAATTAAAAAAGACAAGATTTTGCAAGCAAAGGAGAAATTCCTGCAGATAAAGGCCGAACACGAAAAACAAGTGAATGCCCGCAATAGCAAAATCCTTCTCGCGGAAAATAAGCTAAAACAAAAAGATGCCGAATTGGCTCGTAAAATGGAAGAATGTCAACGCAAGATCAAAGACGCGGAGACACAACAGGAGACGCTAGAGGCCCAAAAAGAATTACTGGAAAAGAAACACGCCGAACTGGATAAATTCAAAAAACAACAAATCGAGCAATTGGAAGCCATTTCCGGGATGTCTGCCGATCAGGCAAAGGAAAAACTCATCAGTTCTTTGAAAGACGAGGCCGAAACCGAAGCGATGTCATACGTGAACGAGATTATGGAAGAGGCAAAAATGACGGCAAACATGGAAGCGAAAAAGATCGTAGTAAAAACCATCCAACGGGTGGCCACGGAAACCGCTACCGAAAATGCCGTATCTATATTCCATATTGATTCGGATGAAATCAAGGGACGTATCATCGGACGGGAAGGACGTAACATCCGGGCGCTGGAAGCAGCCACTGGTGTTGAAATCATCGTGGACGATACCCCGGAGGCAATTGTTCTCTCCGGATTTGACCCGGTAAGACGAGAAATCGCTCGCCTTTCACTTCACCAATTAGTTACCGACGGACGTATTCACCCGGCACGGATTGAGGAAGTCGTAAACAAGGTGAAAAAACAAATCGAGGAAGAGATCGTCGAGACTGGAAAACGCACCACCATCGACTTGGGTATTCACGGGTTGCACCCGGAATTAATCCGGTTGGTCGGCAAAATGAAATACCGTTCTTCTTACGGGCAGAACTTGTTACAACACGCTCGCGAAACAGCCAACCTCTGTGCCATCATGGCCGCAGAATTAGGCTTGAACGTGAAGAAAGCAAAACGTGCCGGATTATTGCATGACATAGGTAAAGTGCCCGATGACGAACCGGAATTACCGCACGCAATCCTCGGTATGCGCCTAGCAGAAAAATACAAGGAGAAACCGGATATTTGCAACGCTATCGGTGCTCACCACGAAGAAATTGAAATGACAACGATGATCGCCCCGATCGTTCAGGCTTGTGATGCCATCTCAGGCGCACGTCCGGGAGCAAGACGGGAAGTAGTTGAGTCATACATCAAACGACTGAAAGAGATGGAAGACCTTGCACTTTCTTATAATGGAGTGGTCAAGACCTACGCCATCCAAGCAGGCCGCGAATTACGGGTAGTCGTTGGTAGTGAAAAGGTATCTGACACGGAGGCAGAGAAAATTTCATACGAGATCGCTAAAAAGATTCAGGATGAAATGACCTACCCCGGACAGGTGAAAGTCACGGTGATTCGAGAAACACGCGCTATAAACTACGCAAAATAATTACATTACCAATAAAAAAAAGAGGATTGATAATAAAATCAATCCTCTTTTCTTTTACCATATATAAATAAAATCATTTCTTCTTCGGTTGCCAGGTCTCGGCCATATCCCTATATTCATCCATATTCACGTTAATCGAATAAACAAAAAGAACACTCTTTCCAACCTGCACGCATCGGAAAGGAGGGCAATAAATAGGTATATTCATCGTGTACTTTTTACATGTCATCTTAGCTTTTTCATACACCGCTTTTGCCTCGGCTTCTGTTTCAAAACCAACCTCAATAATCCCGAACCCCTCTTGCCAATCGCCATTATCATATATTTTACCACCTAACAGCTCCACAATAAAAACATGATTGGCAGTGAAATCCACCCCTCCAATTTTCATTTTTCTCTTTATTCTATCCAATGTATTAGAAATAGTGATTCGAGATTGTACCCCATCATATAAGCCTTTTGACTTCAAGTAATTCTCCAACTCATAGGCAAAGACTGTACATTGTTTTCTCGAGACATTAAATTTTTCAGTCACACTCTTTTGCGCTTGAGAGAACAAACACGAACTTATCATTAACAATGTGACAAACAGCAGTAATTTAATCTTTACATTTTTCATATCTTACATTATTTAAATTATTAATCTTTAGGAATTAAAGGAGGTTTAACAGCCGCTTCCACATGCACTTTAAATTTACCTGATTTTGCTAACTCCTCATTTGTTTTAGCGTTCGAATATAGCAATAACTTCTCATTTAGTTCTACAAATCTAGCATTACATATACCAACACACCCATACATGCAACACCCAAACTCTGGATCTCTAGGCCCTGCATGTAACAAGTGGCCTCCAAATATTCGCCAAGCATCTCCGGCTGGACTTTCCCCACAATATGCTGGGATAAAATCACTTATGGTATAAGTCTTTTCATCCTGTAATCCTTTAACAACAGGAATATCATTTTCATATTTTACACCAAACCGTATTGCCACATAATCCACCACAACAGCATTTCCAGAATCATCTGTTCCCTCAAGGACCACATTATAAAGAGGAACATAATATTGCTCTGTTGTCGTTCCTATTCTAACGACAGCCATTTCTCCTGTTGTCGTACTTTTAATTGTTAACAGGACATTTCTTATACATTCACACGGATCTTTATGGCAATTTGGACATTTACAAGGGCCTTGGCATATAGAACAACATGTACAAGGATCTCCTGAACATTTTCCGTATGGACATTTTACTTCATCCTGCTTTGACTCGCTTCCTGAATCTCCATCAGAATTTACGATACCCTCGTTCATGTTCACAGCATAAATATCAACATCAGTTACACCATCTATCGACCTTAATTCAAGTTCTAATCGCTCATAACAAGCATAAAATATATTCATTGCTTCATCAAAAGGCATTGTCGCAGCATCTATGTAGGCACATATATAACCATCTGCACCCTTCATAGTAAAACCATACTCGGACATCGCAAATCTATATCTGGCACAAGCCGCATACTGTTCTGAAATACACCTACGATAATCCTCTTCACTATAGTAATAAAACGTTATATCACCTTCAAGGCAAAACATATGTGTATCTTGATATGAAATATGCCGTGTTAATGGCAAATCTTGTATTAAAACTTTGCGATTTTCTTCAAAATTAATTGAATATCCATTGGCTTTCCAAACAGAGAATAAAGTAGATTTCAAAAGTCCTTGTAACAAAATATTGTTTTTTGCCTCTTCTTTGCTTATAATCGTAGGAGATGTTGTTACCAAATTCTTTCCCCCATCAACTAATATGGGATAGAGCGCAATACTCGTAATTTCTTTCTCTCTCACAATCGGCACTATGTAATATGAATTTTGTGAAAGAAAGAATCGAATGGCCGCTTCATTAGGCAACGGGGTACCCATTTTAGTTACAGTTTGCCAATCAGTTTGCCAATTTTCATAAGTAGAAATTAGTGTCATAAACTGTTTCCCCTCTGAATTCAAAGGCTCCATCTCATCAAGAACATCTGTTTGACAAGAAAAAAATAGCAACTGAATTATTACTATACAGAGAAATTTCATTTTCATAAGCATCGTATCAAACTAATACATTAAAAACCTGTCGGTTCCCTAACAAAACATTCCGTATTATTGTTTTTCATAGCAACATACAGACAGAGGCACTCCCAATAGGATCATCTAACAACCGACATATTAGAGATATATGCTCGATTTTCGTCAAGGACGCCCTCGAATGAATATTGCCTCAAACAAGATACTTTTCTTTTGCATAATAACACACGCTAAATAACAAACCTCCTTACAAATATGATAATAAATATTCACTTTATAAAATATTATTAAAAATAATCATTTAACAACACTATGTATCTGCAAAATACA
>OGOU01003326.1_pt1 | contig 10422 bp, 12 predicted proteins | sample 1552721 | NCBI WGS metagenome assembly OGOU01 (sample SAMEA2580176, study PRJEB22360) | human gut metagenome | biome: human gut; feature: human-associated habitat; material: faeces | place: Denmark | collected 2008/2010 | reverse complement strand
ACGGTGGCAACGATCTTGTCAACGTACTCCTTGGGGGTCACGCCGGCATCGGCGGCCTTATCCTGGATCTTCTGGCCGTGCTCATCGGTGCCGGTCAGGAACATGACGTCATAGCCCTGCATCCGCTTGAAGCGCGCCAGCGCATCGCAGGCTACGGTGGTGTAGCTGTGGCCGATGTGCAGCTTATCGCTGGGGTAGTAGATGGGGGTGGTGATGTAAAATGTCTTGTGCTCACTCATGGGGATATGCTCTTCCTTTCTATCGTGGCTGTGTCACAAAAAAACTCCCGCCCTGCCGGATGTGCCGGACAAGGACGGGAGCTGAACTTCCGTGGTACCACCTTGCTTCGCCGCGCTCTTGCGAGCGGGGCCTTGTGGGCTGGTGCCTGACCAGCCCACGCGCAGTAACGGGCGCACCCGTCGCAGGCTCAATCTTCACCTGCGCGGCTCGGAGGCCATCTTCTGCCCAGCGCTGCCTGCCCGCTTCCATCCTTCGGGCTTTCTGTCAGGTGCCTGCTGTGCATACTCTTCTCGTCAAAGCCAGTTTGTGTGTGTCAAAGGGGCATAAAATCCCCTTTGACATTATAATACGCAAAAAAGGCGGGTTTGTCAATGAGAAACGCTCAAATCATCCGCGCGGCGAACAGGCTCTGATCCATGCGCTGGAAGAAAACGTAGTGGTAATGCGTGCCGGTATAGTCGGCGGGGCAGGCGGGAACGGCGGAACGATCCCATGACAGGCCGGTGGATGCGGCATAACTGTTATCCGACAGAAGGAAGAATGCCTCGAAGCCGGAAGAGTCATCGCCCTGCACATCCAGAATGTACCACTGGCCGTCGATCTTTACGGTGTTCCACTGGTGGCTTGGATTGGAAGCCGCCGCGTCCGCATGAACGTAGCAGCATTCCACTCCGATGGAGTCGCAGAGAGCTTTCATGGCGCGGGCATAGCCGGAACACTGCGCCTGCCGGTAGACCAGCGCACCCCACGCCGTGTTGGCACGGTTCTTCGACCAGTCGGGGGCATAGGAGCAGAACTGGATGAGGTAGTCCCGCGCAGCCATGACCTTATCAACGTCGCTCATGGAAGAAAGCGGCAGGCTGGAAGCAAAGCGGCTGACGACACCGGCCACCTGATCAAGTTCAGTCTGGTTCAGCTTGGGGCCGTAGACCGTTCCCGGTGTATAGTTCCCGGCAGGGTAACCGTTGCCCATCTGGGCCTGTACCGTGGCGCTGGCCGCATTCATAAAAGCGATGTCCTCGGTGAGGATGTTGTTGATCTCGGTCAGCGTGCCGGCATCCAGCGTGGCAAGATTCCCCTTTGCGGAGCCAGTGGCGTAGAGGTTATCCAACACAAGGTCAACACCGTCGTAGTAGGCGCGGACAGAATCTGAAACATTCTGTGTACCCAGCATGACCAGATAGGACTCGTGCAGGTCGGCGAAGTTGTTGTAAGCGTCGATCAGTGTCTGGTAGCTGGCCAGGACCGTATCGCCGGTGACACCAGCGGCCTGAACCGAAAGCGGACAAAGACAAAGGAGCATTGCAAGGAAAAGGGCTGTAACATTCCGAAGTGCTTTATTCATGATGCCATCCTCATTTCGTGCTATGGCCGCATCTCCGGGAGGATGCAGCTGGTGTAAGCATGTTAGACCTCGTAATCCAGGCAGACGCGGTTTTTATAGTAGGGGCGCACTTTGCTGCTGGCGACGGCGACATGGGCCGGATGGGTGGAGTAGCCCTTGAGTGCCTCGGCGGTCTCGAAGGTGGTGTCCAGCATCAGGTCGGCGTTGGAAGAGGGGAGCGCGTCGATGTGGACGCGGATGTCCACCAGACCGGGGATCTGACCGGCCAGCCCTTCCAGGCCCGCTTTGATGCCTGCCTTGACAGCGGCTTTTTCGGTGTCGGAAAGCTCATCCTTGAGCTGCCACAGAATCACATGTTTGACCATAAGAAAAATCCTCCTGCGTTTTTTCTCCATTGTAGCAGAGAACGGCAGAAGGAGCAAGAAAAATTTTGGAATGGAACCAGAGCAGAACGATTCAATCGGCGCTATGGTTCCAACTCTCATACGCAACGAGATAAAGAAGATCGCCCCCGATGGCAACACCGAAGAGGATGCGGTAGACCAGCGATGTGACAGGTGTGAAGGCCAGGATCAGAAAGGCGAGAGCGTTGAGCATGTAGAATACGCCGTTCTTTTTCTGCCAGAACGCGCGGTACTCAGGGTCGCGGACGTACTGGTTGAAGGGGAGTTTGATGAGCGGGTCCTTGCCCTGAAAATCCCGGATGCCGGAGATGAACCAGATCGCGGCCAGCACAATGTTGAACAGGGTGGAAGACGAGAAGAACGAATCCATACGATACACCTCCATCTTTTTCCACAAGTATAACATAGGGGGGGTGAAAAAGCAAGGACGGGATTCAACCCGGAACGGAACATTCTGCCCGGAAAATGTGCGAAGGAACAAATAAAAAAACCAGCCGGACGAGGCGGTTGCAAGCCCTCGTCCGGCTGGATACTTACTTCTTCGGAGTCATAAGCCTCTTCTCCTTGGATTTCCTCATTTTCGGAGTAAACGCTTCATAGGGTGACTCTCCTTAGAAACGATCAGAAACTGGGAATCTGGTTCAAGGGGAACTACTCGTTACTCGTGTGCATTGGACTGACCCTTCTCTTAACTGTTGGATTGCGGTAGTGAGATCATGAAGATGAATTTCATATTACCACATTCTTTCGAGTTAGATTTGCGGGGGATTCCATTGCTTAGTACATTGGAGTTGCTCCTTTTTGGTCATTCAAATATTCTCGTCCGCGCAAAAGCTTTCATCATGGGGATCACCTCATGCGGATCTATTTGAATCGCCAGGGGATTTATACTCGACAGACTGTTCTGTTTTCGCATGATTGATGCTCAAGACCGGCTCGTTGTTGTGTTTTTATACGGGGGAAACATCCCGTTTGTGGTGAGCCTCTGTTTTGCCTCTCAGCGAATCCCGACAGTCTGTCCGAACTGTGCGGGTTCCATATCGACCATCGGTCTCGCTCCTTTCTGCTTCAAGTCAGCGGGGTTAGCTCTCGTTTGAGCTTCTGCTGTACTTCTCTGGTTTCTGGCTTTATTATACACGACAAAGGCGGAGTTGTCTATTCGCAGAGTGTACAACAAATGAGACGCATTTTTGCACCAAAAATCCAAAAAACTGGGATACATCAACTGCACCAAAATGTTCGGGCCGTTTGTGGATGATTTGTGGAAAAAAGCGAGAAACCGACGGCGGACCCTTATGTGCAGCGAAAATTTGTGCTATCATAGCAGGCAATGAATGGTAGTCGCGCAAAGAAGTCAGACGAAGGTTCCCTCGTCCGGCTTCTTTTTTGTTTTGGTGCGGTGAACGTTTTCCACAACCGATAAAAAGGAGCTTATAACAATGCCGAAAACTCTGCTTGAAAAGATCGTCTTCACCATTATCATGGCCGCCATCATGGTCTATGGCATGATCGTTTACAATGTGGCGCTGAACACGGGCGGCGTGACCAACGCTACCTTTGCCATGGCGCTGCATGAAATGCCCATCATGGTGCCTGCTGCCTTTATCCTGGAGTTCTTTGTGGTCGAGAAGCTGGCCACCCGGCTGGCCTTCCGCTTTATGCGGCCCACCGACCGGCCCCAGTTCATCACCTATGCCATCTCGCTGATGATCGTCTGCATCATGTGCCCCGTCATGAGCCTGATCGCGACCGTGCTGTTCAAGGAGCCCAGCTTTGGCACCTGGGTGCACACCTTTGGCTGCAACTTCCCCATGGCGCTGTGCTGGCAGATGTTCTACTGCGGCCCGCTGAGTCGTGCCATCTTCCGCCTGCTGTTCCGCCGGGGCGAAAAGCAGTAAACGGCCATATTAAATCTGTATTACAATTATATAAGGGCAGTATCACAGCCGCGTTTGGGGGCTGTATCGCAGCCGGTCCGCCTATATAAATTTGATATACCGGATATACAAATGGTGAATAATGTGCCGATTTTGCCCCGTTTTTGACTCGAAAAACGAAGCGAAAGGAAGAGAATTCACTTGGAAATTGTGCAATTGGCATAAGATAAGATTGAAAATTTGCACAAAATACACAACACTTCTTCGGCCGTTGTGAAATGGAATATAACAAAACGTAGAATGTTAGGCCGGGGGCTACAAAATTCGGCACAATCGTGCTATGATACGTCACGTAAAAAGCGCCGGGCAAGGCGTGAGCGAAGGAGGATGTGGGACGAGGACGTCTCGGCCTCCTGCTTTTTTTCGCGCATTGCAGCACTTTTTCGGAAAAACGATAACAAGGAAAGGAGATAGAGCAAAAGAATGAATGCGTTGACTGCTGCTTTGAAAGAAGAGCTGAACGTGGAGATGGTCTCGGTGTTCGGGCTGCAGATCCCGGAATCCGTGGTCGTCAGCTGGGGCATCATGGTGTTTCTGGTGCTCGGTTCGATCCTGCTGACGCGGAATCTGCGGGTCGATCACATCACCAGGCGCCAGGCCATCCTGGAAACGGTCGTGACTCTTATCAACGATTTCTTTGTCGGGCTGCTGGGCGAGAACGGCAAACGGTATGTGCCGTATCTGATGAGCGTGGCGCTGTATATCGCGTGCTCCAACCTCATTGGTGTGTTCGGCATCAAGCCTCCCACGAAGGATCTGAACGTCACCGCAGCTCTGGCCCTGATGAGCATCGTGCTCATCGAATACTCCGGCATCCACGCGCGCGGCGGGAAAGGCTTCCTCAAGAGTCTGGCGGCTCCTACGCCGATCATGACCCCCATGAATATCCTGGAGATCGCCATCCGGCCCACCAGCCTGTGTATGCGACTGTTCGGCAATGTGCTGGGCGCGTTCGTCATCATGGAGCTGATCAAGCTCGTGGTGCCGGTGTTCGTCCCCGCAGTGTTCAGCCTGTATTTTGACCTGTTCGATGGTCTGATTCAGACGTATGTGTTTGTGTTCCTGACCTCCCTCTTTATGAAGGAGAGCCTGGGAGACGAAGAGTAACCTCTCCGTCTGCTGCGCAGACAGCTCCCCTGGCATTGCGGAGCAGGGACGGAGAAGTCGTACAAAAGAAAAACGATAAAAAGATAGGAGATTTTATTATGAACGGACTCGTAGCTCTGGGCGCTGGCATCGCAGCGCTGACTGGTATTGGCGGCGGCATCGGCATCGGCATTGCGACCGGTAAGGCAACGGAGGCCATCAGCCGCCAGCCCGAAGCATCCGGCAAGATCCAGACCAACCTGCTGCTGGGCGCTGCTCTGGCAGAAGGTACTGCAATTTTCGGCTTCGTCGTTGCACTGCTGATCATCCTGTTCCTGGGTTGATAACGGAGGCATGACGAATGCTGACACTGAATCTGAACCTTTTGTGGACGGTCGTCAACGTTCTGGTCCTGTTTTTGCTGCTGCGCAAGTTCCTGTACAGGCCTGTCATGAACATCATCGCAGAGCGCCAGAAGCAGGTGGACGACGCCCTTGCTGCTGCCGAGACTTCCAAGAGCGAAGCCGCTGCGGCACTGAATGCTGCGCAGGATAAGCTGCGCAATGTGGACGCCGAGGCTGCTGCCCGCCGCACTGCCTACGAGCAGCAGGCCGAAAAGGACAAGCAGCAGCTGCTGGCTGACGCCCAGAAGCAGGCCGACGCCATCCTGGCCGAGGGCAAAGCTGCCGCCGAGGCCGAGCGCCAGCACAAGCTGCGTCAGGCTGACGCCCAGACCACTGCACTGGCCCGCGCCATGTGCGAGAAGCTGCTGGAGCGGAACCTGACTGCGCAGGACGATGCCCGTCTGCTGGACGATCTGTTGGAGAAAGCAGGTGCAGGCAATGGCAACTGAATTCAGCCGTGAGTTCTTTGAGGAGAACCGGATCGTCAAGGCCGACCTGCGCGCTGCCCACCAGCTGCGCGAAGAGGACATCGCCCGCATCAAGAACGAGGTAAAGAAGCTCTACGACGCCACCGAGGTCATCCTGAACGTGGCCGTCGACGAGAGCCTGCTCTCCGGCTATGTGCTGCAGGTCGGTGACCGGATGTTCGACAACTCCGGCCGCCACCAGCTGGACCAGATGATGACTGGCAAGCCCTCTCTGGCTACCCTGAAGACCCGCGTGGAGGATTATAAGCCCGCCCAGACCTCGGAAGAGGGCGGCGTGGTCATCGCCTCCGCCGACGGCATCGTGCAGGTCGAGGGGATGGACCGCGCCGTTTACGGCGAAATCGTCACCTTCGAGAACGGTGCCAAGGGCATGGTCGAGAGCGTGGAACCGGGCCGTCTGGGCATCATGCTGTTTGATGGGGCCGAGTCGGTCGGCGTCGGCACCCTGGTCACCCGCAGCGGCAAGCGCGCGGGCATCCCGGTGGGCGAAAAGTTCCTGGGCCGTGTCATCAACCCGCTGGGCGAGCCCATCGACGGCAAGGGCCCCATCGAGGCAGAGGGCTACAACCCCATCGAGAAGCAGGCCCCCGGCATTCTGGAGCGCCAGAGCGTGGACACCCCGCTTCACACCGGCATCCTTGCCATCGACTCCATGTTCCCCATCGGCCGTGGTCAGCGTGAGCTGATCATCGGCGACCGCCAGACCGGCAAGACCTCCATCGCCACCGATGCCATCCTGAACCAGAAGGACACCGGGGTGCTGTGCATCTATGTCGCCATCGGCCAGAAGGCTTCCTCCATCGCCCGCGTGGCCGAGGATTTGAAGAAGCACGGTGCCATGAGCTACACCACCATCGTAGCTGCAACGGCATCCGACAGCGCTCCTTTGCAGTACATCGCGCCCTATGCGGGCACCGCACTGGCCGAGTATTTCATGGACAAGGGCAAGAGCGTGCTGATCGTCTACGACGACCTGTCCAAGCACGCTGTGGCGTACCGCGCCATCTCGCTGCTGCTGCGCCGTTCTCCGGGCCGTGAGGCATACCCCGGCGACGTCTTCTATCTGCACTCCCGTCTGCTGGAGCGCTCCTGCCGGATGCGCGACGACCTGGGCGGCGGCTCCATCACCGCCCTGCCCATCGTCGAGACCCAGGCGGGCGATGTCTCCGCTTACATCCCCACCAACGTCATTTCCATCACCGATGGTCAGATCTTCCTGGAGAGCGCCCTGTTCAACGCAGGCAACCGCCCGGCCGTCAACGTCGGCCTGTCGGTGTCCCGTGTCGGCGGCGCAGCCCAGACCAAGGCCATGAAGAAGGCCAACTCCAACCTGCGCATCGAGCTGGCCCAGTACAAGGATATGGAGTCTTTCGCACAGTTCAGCTCAGACCTGGACGCAGAGACCCGCCGCCAGCTGGAACACGGCAAGGCCCTGACCGAGATGCTCAAGCAGCCGCTCTATCAGCCCAAGTCCGATGCCGAGCAGGTCGTCATCCTGACGCTGGCCTCCCACGGGATGCTGGACACGCTCCCGCTGGCTGAGCAGCGCGCAAAGGTCAACGCCTTTGTGCGGTCCTTCCACGCCGATGTTTCCGGCGCGATGGATGCCATCGCTTCCACCGGCAAGATCACGCCGGAGCAGGTGGACGCCATCCTGACCGCGTGGAAGACCTATGCGGGAGGGGAGAGCCATGCCGTCCAGTAAGCTGCTCAAGGAGCGGATCGAGAGCATTCAGGATACCATGAAGATCACGAATGCCATGTACCTGATCTCCTCCTCCAAGCTCCGCAAGGCGCGGCAGAACTACCAGAACGTTCTGCCGTATTTCACCCGGATGCGGGACACCATCTCCCGCGTCGTGCCGCATCTGCCGGACGAGCCGGTCCACCCGTTCTTCCATGAGCGGGAAAAGGAAGACCCCATCCGTGCCTATGTTGTGCTGACGGCCGACAAGGGCATGGCGGGTGCCTACAACCAGAACCTGCTCAAGTTCCTGAAAGAGCAGTGCGGCAGCGACCCCAATGCCCGCTTCTACGTCATTGGTCAGACCGGCTACCGCGCCCTGCTCCACAAGGACCCGCGCCTGGTGGAAGAGTTCCACTATGGTGCCACGGCCCCCACGCTGCAGCGCGCCCGCGACATCACGGTGGACGCCATCGACGATTTCAAGTCCGGCAAGCTGGATGAGATCTACCTCATCTACACCAAGATCCAGAACGCGCTGACCAGTGAGCCGGTGATGGAGCGTCTGCTTCCGCTGGACCGTGAGCATCTGAAGCCCGCCCCGAAAGGTCTGGGTGACCCCCGCGGCGAGGTGGAGATGTTCCCGGACGCCAAAACGGTGTTCGAGCAGACGGCCCCCATCTACATGCACGGCATGATCTTTGGTGCCATGACCGAGAGCTTCTGCGCAGAGCAGAGCGCCCGCATGACCGCCATGGATTCGGCCACCAAGAGCGCCACCGATATGATTCACGCGCTCCAGCTGGAGTATAACCGCACCCGCCAGGGTGCAATCACCCAGGAGATCACCGAGATCATCGGCGGTGCTTCTGCTGTGCAAACCAGCGACTATTAAACTTTTTGCACTGTATCCCCTATCGGGATACAATATTCAAACATTTATCTACTTCTGAAATTAAGGAAGAGGCTATCGTATGACACAGGGAACAATTATTCGTGTAGCAGGCCCCGTGGTGGACGTTCAGTTCACCGAGGGCAAGCTGCCTGCCCTGCAGGAAGCGCTGACAGTGACCGCTGAGGGCACCGAGCGCACGATGGAAGTGGCGCAGCATGTCAACGAGACGACTGTGCGCTGCATCATGCTTTCTGCCAGCGAGGGTCTTGGCAAGGGGATGGTGGTCACCGCCACCGGCCACGGCCTGAACGCCCCGGTGGGCGAGGGCACCCTGGGCCGCATGTTCGACCCGCTGGGCCGCCCCATCGACGGCAAGGGCCCGGTGGACGAGCTGCCCCATTGGCCCATCCACCGCAAGGCTCCCAGCTTTGCTGAGCAGAAACCTGCAACCGAGATTCTGGAGACCGGCATCAAGGTCATCGACCTGCTGGCTCCCTACGCCAAGGGCGGCAAGATCGGCCTGTTCGGCGGTGCCGGTGTCGGCAAGACCGTTCTGATCCAGGAGCTGATCCACAATGTTGCCACCGAGCACGGCGGCTACTCCATCTTCACCGGCGTCGGCGAGCGCACCCGTGAGGGCAACGACCTGTACGGCGAAATGACCGAGAGCGGCGTCATCAACAAGACGGCGCTGGTCTACGGCCAGATGAACGAGCCCCCCGGAGCCCGTATGCGTGTGGCACTGTCCGGCCTGACCATGGCGGAGTATTTCCGCGATGTCAAGAATCAGGACGTGCTGCTCTTCATCGACAACATCTTCCGCTTCACCCAGGCCGGTTCTGAGGTGTCGGCTCTGCTGGGCCGTATGCCCTCCGCCGTCGGCTACCAGCCCACGCTGGCCACCGAGATGGGCGCTCTGCAGGAGCGCATCACCTCCACCCGCAAGGGCTCCATCACCTCGGTGCAGGCTGTCTACGTCCCCGCCGACGACCTGACCGACCCGGCCCCTGCAACGACGTTCACCCATCTGGACGCTACCACGGTCCTGAGCCGTGACATCGCCTCTCAGGGCATCTACCCCGCTGTGGACCCGCTGGACTCCACCAGCCGTATCCTCAGCCCGGAGGTCGTGGGTCAGGAGCATTATGAGATCGCCCGTGCCGTCCAGAAGGTGCTGCAGCGCTACAAGGAGCTGCAGGACATCATCGCCATCATGGGCATGGACGAGCTGAGCGAGGATGACAAGCGCACGGTCAGCCGCGCCCGCAAGGTGCAGCGCTTCCTGAGCCAGAGCTTCCACGTTGCAGAGCAGTTCACCGGTATGCCCGGCCAGTACGTCCCGCTGAAAGAGACGCTGCGCGGTTTCCGCATGATCCTGAACGGCGAGTGCGACGACCTGCCCGAGAGCGCCTTCCTGTTCGCAGGCACCATCGACGATGTGTTCGCTAAGGCGAAGAAGGGGTAAACCATGACGACCTTTCATCTGACGGTGGTCACGCCGGACGGCTGCGCCTTTGACGGGCAGGCCGAGCGGGTGGTCTGCCGCGCCATCGACGGCGACCTTGCCATTCTGGCCAAGCACGGCGACTACTGCACCGCGCTGGGCATGGGCGAGGCCCACATCGTGGACGCGGAGGGCCAGCGCCGCCGTGCTGCCTGCATGGGCGGGATGCTCACCGTGCTGGACGGTGAGGTGCGTCTGGTAGCCACCACATGGGAGTGGGCTGAGCAGATCGACCACACCCGCGCCGAGGCCGCAAAAAAGCGCGCCGAAGAGATCCTGGCCCGCAAAGACCTCGACCGCCGCGAGTACGAGATGGCACAGGCCCGCCTCAAGCGCGCGCTGGTGCGCACTTCCATCAAAGAATGATGCAAAACCTGCTGTTTTCCACGAACAGCAGGTCTTTTGTTGAAAAACGGGCAGACATATCGACAATCC
>OGOU01003319.1_pt1 | contig 10439 bp, 7 predicted proteins | sample 1552721 | NCBI WGS metagenome assembly OGOU01 (sample SAMEA2580176, study PRJEB22360) | human gut metagenome | biome: human gut; feature: human-associated habitat; material: faeces | place: Denmark | collected 2008/2010 | reverse complement strand
TCTATTTTCCAGCAGGAGAAAGTGCATTGGCTAAAAAGATGCCGGGATTGGAAAAGGTAAAAGAAAGAAGGGAAAAAGAAAACACTCAGAAATAAATATCTAAATTATCAAGAACATGGATAATGTTAAAAAATATACTCATTCTAACTTTTTCACAAATAGAGACAACAATACCCTCATAAAAGAATTTGAGGGCATACTACACCATAATCCTCATATTTGTAATCTTGATGCAGTTGTCGGTTTTCTCAGAGCATCAGGATATTTTTCTTTACGTCCTTTCCTAGACAACATAAATAAGGTTAGGGTCTTAATAGGAATAAATGTAGATAAATACATTGCACAAGCAACAAGGCAAGGAAAGATATTTTTTGGAGCAGAAGAAGAAGTAAAAGAAGAGTGTCTACGTGAAATTCGCCGAGATATAGAGCATTCGCATTATAGCAAAGAGGTCGAAAATGGAATGTTCCAAATGGTGAAAGACCTTATTGATGGTAAATTGGAACTAAGAGCGCATCCTTCAAAAAAAATACATGCCAAAATATACGTACTTTATCCAAACGATTTTAATCAATACACCCAAGGAATGGCTATAACTGGTTCCAGTAATCTTACTGGAAACGGACTAGGCATCACGGAGGAACGTCAGTATGAGTTTAATGTAAAAATGGATAGATATGATGATGTAAAATTTGCCAAAGAAGAATTTGAATTATTATGGAAAGAAGCCGAAGGATGCGAAATTACGGCTGATGATGTAAAAACATCAATAGATCATACATACCTCAAAGGTGATGCTTCACCTTATGACCTTTATATTAAAATGCTCATGGAGTATTTTTCGGATAGAGTCATGGCAACAGACGATAACAATCCATTTGATATGCCGGAAGGGTATAAGAAATATGATTACCAAATGGATGCTGTGGAAGAAGGTTATCAAAAGCTACTGCGTTACGATGGCTTTTTTCTTGCTGATGTTGTAGGTCTTGGCAAGACTGTAATTGCTACAATGATAGCTAAGAAATTCTTGATCGAGAATGGGCGTGACAAAACAAAAATTCTCGTCGTCTATCCACCTGCCGTAGAACACAACTGGAAAGCAACATTTAAAGATTTTGGCATTGACAAGTATGTTAATTTTATTTCCAATGGCAGTTTGTCTAAGATTCTCGATGAAGACAATTATAACTACTGGAATGCTGATGAATTTGACCTTATTTTGGTTGATGAAGCACATAAATTCCGCTCGCATACAACCTCTGCCTTTGAGCAATTGCAGGAAATATGCAAAATGCCCCGTATAGAAAATGGAAATATTCCCGGCTTTAAGAAAAAGGTAATGCTTATTTCAGCAACACCTATGAATAATACACCTGCAGATATATACACAGAAATCCAATTATTCCAAGATCCACGCCGATGTACGATTGATGGTGTATCAAATTTAACGGCATTCTTTTCACCTCTTATTAAAGAATTTAAACAGCTAAAAAGAGAGCCAAATTTCGACATAAGTCGATTCAAGAAATTAGCAGAACGAGTTCGAGACCGCGTTATCAAGCCATTGACGGTTCGGCGTACACGTACTGACATCGAGAACGTGCCTCGATATAATAAGGATGTGAATGGCTTTCCAAAAGTAGAGCGTCCTATAGAAAGTCGATATGAGCTTAATGAGCATCTCGCTGATTTGTTTGAACATGCTATGCTTACTCTTGAAAAGAACTTGACGTACGCTCGTTATCAAGCTATAGCCTACTTGAAGCCTGAAGTGGCACAAGGACTGTATGATAACGCGGAATTAATAAGCCGCAGCTTAGCTGGAATCCGTAAAAACGGATTGGTGAAGCGGCTAGAAAGCAGTTTTTATGCTTTCCAAGTTTCATTAGACAATTTCCGTCAAGCAAACCAAAATATGATAGATATGTTTGACCGCAACAAAGTATTCATTGCTCCGGATCTTGATATCAATATGCTATTAGAATCAGGGTTGAGTGATGAAGAAATTGAGGAGAAACTAAATGCCAAAGCGGAAGATAATCCCAAAAATGCAGTATTCACTGCTGATGATTTTAAGCCTGAATTTATAGAAATGCTTAGAGGAGATCAGAATACACTTGAAATGTTATGTTCAGAATGGGCAGATATAAAAGACGAAGATGATTCCAAGTTCACAAAGTTCAATGAGCTGCTTAAGCATAAGTTGTTCAAATCGGAACGCAATCCTGAACAGAAACTGGTTGTATTTTCAGAATCAGTTGACACAGTAGAGTATTTGGCACGCCGTATTAATCGTAAAGACGTATTGGTAATCTCCGCTGATAATCGTAGTAAGCAGTTCAAAACTATCCGTGAGAATTTTGATGCTAACTATAAGACAAAACTCAATGACTACAATATCATCCTCACCACAGATGTGCTTGCTGAAGGTGTAAACTTGCATCGAGCAAATGTGATTGTAAATTATGACACTCCTTGGAATAGCACCCGACTGATGCAACGTATTGGTCGCGTCAATCGTATCGGTTCTTCATCCAAACATATATACAATTACGTTTTCTATCCATCCCGTGAAGGAAACCGTGAAATCAATCTAAATCAAATCGCATTAAGTAAGATTCAAACCTTTCATTCCACCTTCGGTGAAGACAACCAAATTTACTCACAAGAAGAAATTCTTGACCGCGACTTAAGTAAACTCTTTGATGAAGGCATGAAGAAACAAAAGGAAGAATGTAATCAAGAATTGCCATATTATGAGGAACTCCGTGCACTCTATCAAAACAACCGTAGAGAATATAATCGCATAGCAAAACTCTCATTGCGTAGCCGTACTGGTCGTGAAATGAAAAAAGTAGATGGAGTAACACTTGCAAATGACACTCTTGTATTCCTGAAAACGAATTTCCGTAAGGTATTCTTTTTGGTCTCAGAAACAGCAGAAGAACTTTCTGTGCTTGATGCTCTAAAATATTTCAAAGCTCCCAAAGAAGAACAATCCGCAGAGCGTATAGAGCAACACCATAAGCATATTAATATGGCTTTACGAAAATTTCGCATGATGCAGGATGAAGAAGCACGTTCTCAAGAAACTACCCATGAAGAACAAGGTTCTGTTGGAGTGCAAGTTAGTACCGCTGTAAATTTGTTAAATAATTTCATTCGTGAAATAGACGATAATGAACTATACATAAAAGTAGTTCAGCTCAAAACATTAGCGGAAAGAGGTGTCATCACCTACATAGCTAAACGCTTACAACGCATACAGAAAAACTTGCGTCGCGTAGGAGGTAAAGCCAGAATGACACATGATGAAGCATTTGCAGAAATCATTGATATGGCAAAAAAGTATGCACCATATTATACGGCACAAGAATCTCTGCTTAATGAGCAAGAGACTAATGCAGAAATTATTTTATCAGAATCATTCAATAAACTCTAAAAATAGCAATATGAACTACAAAGAAGTCATCGAATCTAAATATAATCGTGAGGCTTGGCAAAAATTGCTTTATGATATATTCCGAAACAAAATTAGTTTTTGGAACACTCCTTCTGCGGTCCACGTAAGTAGCCGCTTAGCTAAAGAAGCATTGAATCTTGGCAAAATATCTCTTGTAGATGGAGAATCTATAGCCATATACGAAGTGGAATTGAGTGACAAAGTTGACATTGAGCGTAACCGTCGTGGCATTCGTGATATGCTCACTACAGATTGGCGTAATATGGGGTATGCTGGAGCATTTATGTTCTGTTATCGTAAGGATGAAAGCATTCTTAGATTCTCATACGTAAGTGAAACTTGGGGGTTTAACAAACAAGGCGAATATGAAAAGATGTCAACTAATACAAAACGCTATACATATTTGCTTGGCGAAGGTCGTGGATGCCGTACTGCCATAGAACAGTTTGGCACATTGAAAAATAGCAAACAGACACTCAGTGACATAACGAATGCATTTTCTGTCGAGACACTCACAAAGCAGTTCTACAAGGATTTATTCGAATGGTATCAATGGGCTATAGAACCATCATCCAATGTTTCTTTTCCCAATAATACGGGAACTGAAGATGATGACCGTGAGGATTTAGAAACAAAAGTAATTCGACTTATTACCCGTATTATGTTCGTATGGTTCATCAAGCAGAAGGACTTGGTACCACAACGGATATTCGATATTGATTATTTGCAGACTATCCTAAAAGAGTTTGACCCATATAGTCAGACTGTTGGAAACTATTACAATGCAATTCTCCAGAACTTGTTCTTTGCAACACTTAACCGTGCTATTGAAGATGAACAAGGAAACAAACGCAAGTTCGCTACCAATATAAAGAAAGATATCAAAACCCTCTATCGCTATGCCGAAATGTTTAACATCAGCGAGAATGATGTCGTTACCTTATTCTCAGAAGTCCCCTTCCTTAATGGTGGACTCTTTGAATGCCTTGATAAGACCAAGACGATTGACGGTGTTGAACAGGCCTACAATTATGATGGCTTCAGTCGCAACGACAAACGTTTTGCTGATGGGCGCTATCGCAATCGTGCCATTATCCCTAACAATCTGTTCTTCGATTCAGAGAAAGGACTGATTTCAATCCTCAGCCGCTACAACTTTACAATAGAGGAAAATTCACCCGAAGAACAGCAGGTAGCCCTTGACCCAGAATTGTTAGGTAAAGTATTTGAGAATCTATTAGGCGCATACAACCCCGAAACAAAGGAAACAGCGCGAAATCAAAGTGGTTCGTTCTATACGCCCCGTGAAATAGTCAATTACATGGTAGACGAAAGTCTCATTACCTATTTAGGAGATACTCAATTTGTACGTTCCTTATTCAATCCAGATTTCACCCTTGACAGAGAAAAACCAGAAGAATATCAGCGTGTCGCTAAAAGATTAAAGGCTATCAAAATACTTGACCCGGCTTGTGGTTCTGGAGCATTCCCGATGGGATTGCTTAATCGCATGATAGATGTGCTCTGTCGTATTTCTCCAAATGAGAAAGTGTATGACTTGAAATTGGCAATCATAGAAAATTGCATCTATGGCAGCGACATTCAGAGTATCGCAGCCCAAATAACAAAACTACGCTTTTTTATCTCACTGATTTGCGATTGTGAAAAAGATGCTTCTAAACCAAACTTTGGCATACCGACATTACCAAACCTCGAAACAAAGTTTGTCGCTGCCAATTCTTTGATTGCTAAAAAGAAGCAAGCTTCACACTGTTTATTTGAGAATCCGGATATTGAGCCAACAAAACAGAAATTGATAGAAGTCCGTCATGAACATTTTTCTGCAAAAACTGCTAACCGCAAAAGTACCTTACGAGAAAAGGACAAGGTATTACGTGAAAAATTAGCTAGATTACTGGCGGATGACAAAGACTTTGCCCCTGAAGATGCTATACAATTGGCAGCATGGAATCCTTATGACCAAAATACAGTAGCAGAGTTCTTCGATCCTGCTTGGATGTTTGGAGTCAGCGATGGCTTCGATATAGTAATAGGTAACCCTCCATACATCCAGTTACAAAATAATGGTGGTGAATTGGCTAAACTCTATGAACCATGTGACTATAAAACATTCGCAAAAACGGGAGACATATATTGCCTTTTCTACGAACGTGGATGGCAATTACTGAAACCCAAAGGTCATCTTTGTTATATCACGTCCAACAAATGGATGCGTGCCGGATACGGAGAAAAAACACGTGGATTCTTTGCTAAGAATACAAATCCCCAATTGCTTATAGACTTCGCAGGCGTGAAAATATTTGAGAGTGCTACAGTTGATACAAACATCTTACTCTTTTCTAAAGAAGATAACAAGCATAAAACTTTATGCGCTGTCACCAATAAACAAAATAAAGATGGCGTTAAGAATTTGAGCGTTTTCGTGCAGCATAGCGGAGCGGTGTGTGATTTTTCTTCTTCCGATTCATGGGTTATCCTATCTCCTATCGAGCAAAGCATCAAGCGGAAGATAGAAGCCGTAGGAACACCTTTGAAGGATTGGGATATTCAAATCAACTATGGAATAAAGACAGGTTATAATGATGCTTTTATCATTGATACGGAAAAACGTGAAGCGATATTGGCGAATTGCCAGACGGAAGAAGAACGCAAAAGAACGGCTGAACTTATACGACCGATTTTGCGTGGCAGAGATATTAGGAGGTATGAATATGAGTGGGCTGACAAGTACCTCATAGCCACATTTCCATCACGTCACTACGACATAGAGCTGTACCCTGCCGTAAAGCGACATCTTCTTTCATTTGGCAAAGAAAGACTGGAGCAGACAGGCAAGACCTATTCTATCAACGGCGAAAAAATCAAGGCTCGCAAGAAGACTCACAATAAGTGGTTTGAAACACAAGACAGCATCAGCTATTGGGAGGATTTTATGCGGCCAAAAATAATATGGAAGCGTATAGGGTCAATACTTCGCTTCTCGTATGACACTACGGGTAATTTTGGTCTTGATAGTACCTGCTTTGCCACAGGGCAACACATGGCTTATTTGTGCTGCATATTAAATTCTCTTATGGGGCATTATATGTTCAAAGATTCTCCCAAGACTGGTACTGGAGACTTGCTTGTAAGCGTACAAGCCATTGAACCTATTTTGATACCGATGAATAAAGATATGGAATGCTTGTTTGAAAATTTACTGGAAGAGGTCTTGAAACATCGCTCGGAAGAAACAGAAAAGGAAATAAACCGTTTAGCTTTCAAACTATACGATTTATCTCCTGCTGAAATCAACTACATCACTGATTTTGTTACTCAATCTCAACAAAGCCAATAACTTGTCGTTCTTTCTCTGATAGATTATATAAGTCGAAAATCATGGAATCTATTGCCATGGCTTTCGACTTGCTATATACATTCTGAATATCATTAACAGCAGACCTGAATCGTGCATTCATTTCGTCTGTCACCTGCATTACTGGAATTTTGTCAAAAAAATTTTGCTCATTTCACGAGTTCCACCTTGTAGTTCTGGAAATGAATCACGGAAGCAGAACTTGAACAAAGAAGAATTGAAGAATGCAGTAAGATATGCTATAGCTTGACCTGTTATAATGAAACACTTTTGATTTGTACAATAAGCATTGTCATCATATACGAACGGCATATATTTTGTCATGTTGGGATAGACAATTTTTGGCTTATTAAAATCCTCCATATAAGCACAGTTACGAAGGTTATATGGCGTATCTCCTTTGTCTGTTCTTTTCGATATTTTATCCCAATATAAATCTAAATGAGCTTTTATGGCAGGATAATCTTCGATTTTGATGCGAGGTAATTTACCTTTTATACCATTATGAATGTTGATAATCCATAATTCAGCCCATTTATACCCGTATCTCCTAATATCTCTGCCACGCAAAATCGGTCGTATAAGTTCAGCTGTTCTTTTGCGTTCTTCTTCCGTCTGGCAATTCGCCAATATCGCTTCACGTTTTTCCGTATCAATGATAAAAGCATCATTATAACCAGTAAGCACACCTCGATAGATATTTATATCCCAATCTTTAAGTGGAGTTCCAACCGCTTCAATCTTCTGTTTGATACTCTGTTCAATGGGAGACAATATCACCCACGGGGTAGAGCCTGTAAAGTCGCACTCCACGCCTTGTTGCTGCACGAAAACGCTCTGTTTCATTCCGTCAAAAACTGTTTTATAAAACGGTCAAGCGTATTTCTATCAACTTTACATAATTTAGAAATTTTACGCTTAGAAACTTTTGCCTTTAAAAGTTCATGAATAAGATTTTCTTTTCCATGAAGTTTATATTTTTCTACAGAACTTTTTCTTCCCTTTGGTCGTCCCAATGTCACACCTTCAGCTTTTTTTCTTGCCAAAGCCTCCTTCGTGCGCTGGCTAATAAGATTACGTTCAATCTCAGCAGATAGTCCAAAAGCAAAGGCAAGAACCTTACTTTGGATATCATCACCAAGACGATAGTTGTCTTTTATAGTCCACACACGACATTCTTTGGTCATACAAATATTTAATATCTCCATAATCATGAATAGATTTCTTCCCAATCGTGATAATTCTGCACAGATAATGAGATCATCTTTCTGAATCTGTAGTAAAAGCCTACCCAATTCACGTTTATTGTATGATTTCATACCACTAATGGTTTCCTCAATCCAACCATCAATTACAAGTTTATAACGTTCACAGAAATTATTAATTTCAAAACGCTGATTCTCTACTGTCTGCTTATCGCTGCTTACTCTAATGTATCCGTAAATCATAATTTTATTTTTTATTATTTATACTTTATAGAATATCCCATAATAACAAGAAAAATCCTTTTAGCCATATTCTATAAGAATATAAAAGAATAAATCCTTAATAAGCAGTATTTTTTATATGCAACAAATGCTATTTCTTTATTTTGAGTTTCTCCATTTTTTTAATATAAGTTCAGATTGTTCCTTTACAGCCCGATACATCGAATAATACGCAAAGCTTTCTTCCTTATACTTCATACTGCTAACAGAAGCAGTAATAGCCCATGTAACAATAGCGACAATAAAGACCACAACATACTGGAGTTTTATATGATGCCCACGTATAAACATCCCATTAATATTGGGTGGAATAATGGTTACTGGATTTTTCAATTCATTGATTTTTGCAAGTATCTCATCCTGCCGTTTTAATATGCAATCCGTATTTGCTTCAATAGTCATACGATTGAGATTGTAATCGCAAACGTGCCGATAAAGATATTCAAGAAGTTTGGACTTCTGCTTGAATAATTCAATGAGTTTCGGGAACCATAGTGAAAATGGTAAAGTGTTCGGCTGTTGTTTCCAAATATGTTTCTTTACCACAGACAAGGCTTCATTCCAACAAGTGCAGAAACCTTTAGCGACTCCATTATAAATGATCTTTTCGTCAAAGTCCACTTTTACAGATTGTTCCGATTTAGAAACAGTGGCATTCTGTTTTTCAATACATTCTTTTAGCTCACTGATACTTTGACGCAAATTTGCAAGATTCGCAGCTACTACATCTTCTTTCATTATCTTCTACGTTTTGAGGGTTTATAGAAAGGTTCGTTTCTTTGGCTATCCTTGTTTTTATCGTCTCGCCATCCTTGTTCATTGCTTGTTCCTCCACCTCCACTGGAAGTTATGGCCTGATGGGGTTGAATAATCAATTCTGTAGTTACATTGCCCAACGTAACGCAAAGGCTGTTAAAACTCAAATCACAGTCAAGTTTAGAACCTGCAATGCTAAATTCATCCATACAAAAGGATATACCACGAATTTTATCAGAGTTCTCAGCATGATTAAAACGCATATCTATGCCCTGACCTTTGAGAATGCCAAGAAAATCATTCCATGAGCGAGATACAGCCAGTGCATCAAGAGCTGCAGAACGTAGATTATACTTCCGTAATTGATGAGGACGTAAACGGCTCTTATTTCTGGCTTTGCTGTTTTTAAGGGCAAAGTAAAGTTTATATTCTTTGGTTAAAGCTCGACAGACTTTTGCATTTCGTATCCGTTCGTTGCTATCAGAAATGAGATTACCGTCATTATCTATCCGATTGAACACTATATGGCAATGTGGATGTTCCGTATCATGATGCCTGGCTATGATATATTGGGTATTGCTAATCCCCATCTGCTCCATCCATTTCTTGGCAATCTCCACCATAAGTGTATCTCCTTTTTCATCATCGGAAAAACGGATGGTATCTTGCGGAGAGAAAGCAAGTGATACGTGTTTCACCGAACTTTTTACTTTCGGACGCATAGAAGCTTGTATCTGAAAAGAATCGGCTATGGTCTTATTGCTGATGGCACAGACACCTTCGTATGCTAAAAGTATGGCACTCTTTTTCTTGTTCTTTTGATCATTGGCGTAATTTACTATCCCTCCAAAATCGGCTCTTGTTTTAATCTTCGCTATCATGATTGTTATTCTTTACTTGGGTGATAATTCTACTGACTTCTGATATAATAGAAAAACATTGTTGTTTCACGGCTTCCAAACCATAGATGTGCATCTGATGGGCAATCTGGTTGACATTATTGGCTATACCGGAAAGGTCACGGATTGCCGATACCATTTCCGGACTGATACGCTGACCAACTTCACAGCCCATTGCAGCCTGATGGCAAAATTCATTGACAGACAGTCCAGCCTGTTGGGCTTTGGATTGGATATAGATATAGTCGTTCTCGGTAAACATTACCCGGAAACATTTCGTGCGTTTCTGGTAATTCGCTAACTTTGGGCGACCACCAAGTTTCTTTTTCTTCATACTTATCTAAACTTTGATGTGCATAAATTGATTTTTTAAGAGTGGCAGTTCTATCCGCTTGCCGCCTAGGTTTTAGTGACACTAAAACACAAACTTGCCACTCAAAAAATCTTCCTATATT
>OGOU01003313.1_pt1 | contig 10455 bp, 8 predicted proteins | sample 1552721 | NCBI WGS metagenome assembly OGOU01 (sample SAMEA2580176, study PRJEB22360) | human gut metagenome | biome: human gut; feature: human-associated habitat; material: faeces | place: Denmark | collected 2008/2010 | reverse complement strand
CTTCTCAGGGTGGCATCGGAGACCTTTACAACTTCAAACTTGTTCCGTCCCTGACACTTGGCTGTGGTTCCTGGGGAGGAAACTCCGTATCCGAAAATGTTGGTGTAAAACACCTGATCAATATCAAAACTGTTGCTGAGAGGAGAGAGAACATGCTCTGGATGAGAACCCCGGAAAAAGTTTACTTCAAAAAAGGCTGCCTGCCGGTTGCTCTGGATGAGCTGAAAAATGTAATGGGCAAGAAACGTTGCTTCATCGTTACAGACTCCTTCCTTTACAAGAACGGTTATACAAAGAAAATAGAAGACAAACTTGATGAGATGGGAATCGTGCATACATGCTTCTCTGATGTAGAACCAGATCCGTCCCTTGCTTCTGCAAGAGCCGGTGCTGCAGCAATGCGTGCATTCGAGCCGGACTGCATCATCGCTATGGGTGGTGGATCTGCAATGGATGCCGGTAAGATCATGTGGGTTCTTTATGAAAATCCGGATGCAGATTTCGATGACATGGCAATGGATTTCATGGATATCCGTAAGAGAATTTACACATTCCCGAAAATGGGTAAAAAAGCATACTTCATTGCCGTACCGACATCTTCCGGTACAGGTTCCGAGGTAACACCTTTTGCTATCATCACAGACAAAGAAACAGGAATCAAATGGCCACTGGCTGACTATGAGCTGATGCCTGATATGGCAATCGTCGATACAGATAATATGATGAGCGCACCGAAAGGACTGACAAGCGCTTCCGGTATCGATGTTATGACACATGCGATCGAGGCATATGTTTCCATGATGGCATCTGACTACACAGACGGACTTGCACTTCGTGCCATCAAACTGGTATTTGATTATCTGCCGAGAGCATACAGAGACGGTAATGATGTAGAGGCAAGAGACCACATGGCAAACGCGTCCTGCATGGCAGGTATGGCATTTGCAAACGCATTCCTCGGAGTAAATCACTCTCTGGCTCACAAACTGGGTGCTTTCCATCACATTCCTCACGGAATCGCAAATGCTCTGGTACTTACAGATGTTATGCGTTACAATGCAGAAGAAGTTCCGACCAAGATGGGTACTTTCCCACAGTATCAGTATCCGAAGACACTGGCTCGTTATGCTGAAATCGGACGTTTCGTGGGGCTGACAGGAAAAGACGATAATGAAGTATTTGAAAAACTTCTGGAGAAACTGGAAGAACTCAAAAAGATCATCGAGATCAAACCTACGATCAAAGATTACAACGTAGATGAAAAGTACTTCCTGGAGACTCTGGATGAGATGAGCGAACAGGCTTTCAACGACCAGTGCACCGGCGCAAACCCGAGATATCCACTGATTGCAGAGTTGAAAGAAATCTATCTGAAAGCATACTACGGTAAATAAGCAGGATAAGCCTTCCTTTTTTCCATAAAAATATTATAAGCAGCGACAGCCCCGGCGTTACAGGAATGTGATGCCGGGGCTGTTGCTTTAATAACAGGAGATATATTGTAACAAAATTAAGAATCTATGTATTGCAAGTGGCAGGATATGGGTGTTACAATAAACACCAATGACAATGTTAACATAGAAACAGAACTTATATAGTAACGCTTTTCTGGTTATATATAAGAAAAAGAAGCAATAGCTTCAGGAGGCATGATTATTGAAACATAATGAAAATACAAAATACGTGAAACTTGGTATCACAGGCGCTGCCGTTCTGGCATTTGGATTTGCAATAGCATATATCCTGAATCAAAGCGCAAATATTGCTGCCGGTGTGCGAGAGGTTTTTAACATTCTGAAACCGTTCCTGTACGGTGCACTGATCGCTTATATCCTTGCACCGATGTGTAACCGGATGGATGAACGTTTTCTGAAATGGTTTCCGAATGCAACGGAGAAGCAGAAAAAAGGGATGAAATTTCTGTCTATTGCAATTGCAGTTGTTTTTGCTGTGACTGTTGTGGTATTGTTGATCATTCTGATTCTTCCGCAGGTATGGGACAGTACAGTAAGACTTATACGTATTCTTCCGGCGCGACTTTCATATGCAAACCGTATGATCGATCAACTGCTGAAGGATCAGCCGGAGTTGCAGTATTATTTTAATCATTTTTCATCTCAGATTGAAAGTGGACTGAATGATATTCTGAGTGCCAATTCCAGTATGATGCAGACAATTCAGGGAATTATTAACAATATTACCGTACAGCTGATCGAGGTTTTGAGCGTATTCAAGAATATGTTCCTTGGATTTCTGATCGCAGTATATCTTCTTGCAAGCCGCAAGCTTTTTGGCGCACAGGCGAAGCTTCTGCTTTATGGTGTTTTCCCGAATAAATGGGCAAAGATCATCGAAGAAGAGGTTCGTTATACAGATAAGATGTTTAATGGATTTTTTGTCGGAAAGATCATTGACTCTGCAATCATCGGTCTGATCTGCTTTGCGGGAACAACTCTGCTGGGATTTGAATCCGCTGCATTTATCAGTGTTGTGATCGGAGTGACGAACATCATTCCATTTTTCGGGCCGTTTATCGGTGCAATCCCATGTGCATTATTACTGCTTCTGGGAACTCATCCGTGGGATGCTCTGTATTTCCTGATATTTATTGTGATTCTGCAGCAGGTTGATGGAAATATCATCGGACCGAAGATTCTTGGAAATACAACGGGTGTATCCAGTTTCTGGGTATTGTTTTCCATTCTTTTATTCGGAGGTCTCTGGGGAATTGTCGGTATGGTGATCGCGGTTCCGCTCTTTGGTGTCATTTATGATATTGTACGTAAGCTTACTGCACGTGGACTGGAACGAAATCAGCGGGAAGACATACTGCAGGAATACAATGTAGAATTTCATGAGAAAAAAGAAGAGACGAAGAAGAAATCAAAGCCTTCTGTCAGTGATAAAATCAATAAACAGATTAATGAGTACATTAATAAAAATGTAAATAATAAATAAGATATACAAAAGAAAACCCCATGGGCAGATTGCTCATGGGGTTTTATGCGCTCTAAAATACTGCTTTTGATTTTGCTCAGAGAAATTACTGTTTACGGAAAGCAGCACGTTTTCTTTCTCTTGGATCAAGGATTCTCTTACGGATACGGAGACTTTCCGGTGTTACCTCAAGAAGTTCATCCTGATCGATGAATTCAATTGCCTGCTCCAGACTGAGAACTCTCGGAGGTGTCAGCTTCAGAGCTTCATCAGCAGAGGAAGAACGTGTATTAGTCAGATGCTTGGTTTTGCAGACATTCAGCTCGATGTCTTCGGCCTTACCATTCTGTCCGATAACCATACCGCTGTATACTTTTTCTCCAGGACCTACAAAGAGTGTTCCACGATCCTGAGCGGAGAACAAACCGTAAGCAACTGCCTCACCGGATTCGAATGCAATCAGAGATCCCTGCTTACGATACTGGAAATCTCCCTTGTATGGTGCATATCCGTCAAATGTGGTATTCAGGATACCGGTACCCTTGGTAGAAGTAAGGAACTCACCACGGAAACCGATCAGACCACGGGACGGGATATGGAACTCAAGACGTACGGAGCCATCGCTGGCAGTACTCATTCCCTGAAGTTCACCTTTACGTTCACTTAACTTCTGGATAACTGTACCGGAAAATTCCTCCGGAACATCGACATAAGCAATTTCCATTGGTTCAAGCTTCTTACCGCGTTCATCGATATGATACAGAACTTCCGGCTTGCTTACTGCAAATTCATAACCTTCACGGCGCATGTTCTCGATCAGGACGGAAAGATGAAGTTCTCCACGACCGGAAACTTTGAAGCACTCGGTAGTATCTGTGTCTTCTACACGAAGGCTGACATCTGTATTCAGCTCACGATACAGACGGTCACGAAGATGACGGGAAGTGATGTATTTACCTTCCTGTCCTGCAAGAGGACTGTCATTTACCATGAAGTTCATGGAAAGAGTAGGTTCGGAGATCTTCTGGAACGGGATTGCTTCCGGATTGTCGCCGCCGCAGAGGGTATCACCGATATGAATATCTTCGATACCGGATATAGCTACGATAGAACCGATGGATGCTTCTTTTACTTCGACTTTGTTCAGTCCGTCAAATTCATAAAGTTTGCTGATCTTGACTTTTTTGCGTTTGTCAAGGTCATGATGGTTCAGAAGAGTAAGCTCCTGGTTGACAGCAATCTTACCGTTTTCTACTTTACCGACACCGATACGTCCGACGTATTCGTTGTAGTCGATGGTGCTGATCAGTACCTGTGTGTCAGCGTCCGGATCACCTTCCGGTGCAGGGATATATTTCAGAATGGTCTCAAACAGCGGAGCCATGTTTTCCGGTGTATCTGCAAGGTCAAGAACTGCATGGCCTGCTTTTGCAGATGCATACAGGAACGGGCAGTCAAGCTGCTCATCAGAGGCTTCCAGATCCATGAGAAGTTCCAGAACTTCATCAATAACTTCTTCCGGACGTGCTTCCGGACGGTCGATCTTGTTGATGCAGACGATGACGTGAAGGTCAAGCTCCAGTGCTTTACGGAGAACAAATTTGGTCTGAGGCATAGCACCCTCGAATGCGTCTACGAGAAGAATAACGCCATCGACCATTTTCAGAACACGTTCTACCTCACCACCGAAATCAGCATGTCCAGGTGTGTCGATGATGTTGATTTTGACCCCTTTGTAATGGACAGCAGTATTTTTAGATAAAATAGTAATTCCACGTTCACGCTCGATGTCATTGGAGTCCATGACACGTTCCTGAACTTCCTGGTTTTCACGGAATACACCGCTCTGTTTCAGTAACTGGTCTACCAGAGTAGTTTTACCATGATCGACATGTGCAATGATGGCAACGTTGCGTACGTCTTCGCGTTTGGTATTCATAAAATCGAAATCCTTTCTTTAATTACTTCTATATTAATGTGTTTTTTGCATAGTACGATATTTCAGTTTACCACATTTTTCGCAGATTACAAGGAAATCCTGAAAAAATTTTTTATTTTAAAGTTTTGGTTCTAAACCTTCATGGGTGTTCATAGTCTAGTATAGACAAAATACCCAAAGAGGAAGGAGAACAACATTATGGCAGACAAAATCATCGAAAACAATCAGGTATCAATCATGGGGAAAATTGATACAGGCTTTACATTCAGTCATCAGGTTTTTGGCGAGGGCTTTTATACAATGGAAATCCTTGTACGCAGACTGAGTGATTCCGAGGACCGGATTCCGGTCATGGTTTCCGAGAGGCTTCTGGATGTAACGCAGGATTACACCGGTGAGTATATTGAGATTCAGGGACAGTTTCGTTCGTACAACCGTCATGAAGAGAAACATAACCGGCTTGTCCTTTCTGTATTTGCAAGAGAACTGAAATTTGTGGAAGAGGACGAGGAAACGGTTCCGTTGAACCAGATCTTTCTGGATGGCTATATCTGCAAGCCGCCTGTATACAGAAGGACCCCTCTCGGAAGAGAGATTGCAGATATGCTTCTTGCAGTCAACCGTCCGTATGGCAAGTCGGATTACATACCATGTATCTGCTGGGGCAGAAATGCGCGATATGCTTCGGCTTTCACAGTAGGAGGACATGTACTTCTGTGGGGAAGAATCCAGAGCCGCGAATACATGAAACGTACCGGGGAAAATCAGACAGAGAGGCGGATCGCCTATGAAGTCTCTGTAAGTAAACTGGAGTATATTGATTAAGAAGGGATGAGACTGGACGGGGAAGTTCAGGTATTGCTTTTTTGGCTGAACTGCGGTAAGATAAAACCAATAATGCGAATTATATGCGTGCCGCCCTTATGGGCGGTGTTTATCAACATTAAGAGGAAGTATTATGGAAAAAGAATTAACAGAAGTGTACTGCGGAAACGGTAAGGGCAAGACTGCACTGGCAATCGGTCAGAGCCTCCGTGTGGCAACGCAGGGCAAAAGCGTGATCGTGATCCAGTTTCTGAAAGGAAGAGAGACACATTCACTTGATTTTCTGCAGGATGTGGACAATCTGGACTTCAAGATTTTTCGCTTTGAGAAGAGAGACTGCTGTTATGAAGACCTGACAGAGGAAGAAAAGGCTGAAGAGAAGTCAAACATTTTAAATGGTCTTAATTTTGCACGTAAGGTAATTGCGACGCAGGAATGTGATTTTCTGTTACTGGATGAGATTCTTGGTCTTCTGGACTGTGGGATTGCGACAGCGGATGGGATCATTGATATGCTGAAGCAGAAGGATGAGTCCATGCACATCGTAATGACGGGCTGGAACTTTCCGGAGAAATTAAGACCTTACGTAGATGTGATCACTACATTAAATACGGAAGAAACTCATCCGCTTGACGGCGAATGAATACAATAAATTACAGAAGAATGAAGGAGGAGTTCTAATGGCAATTTTTAAAGGTGCAGGTGTTGCAATCGTTACACCTATGTATGATGACGGAAAGGTGAACTACGATAAACTTGAAGAACTGCTTGAGTATCAGATTGCAAACAGCACAGACGCAATCATTATCTGCGGTACTACAGGCGAATCTTCAACGATGACTCACGGGGAGCATTTAAAGACAATCAAATTCGCAATCGATAAGGTAAACAAACGTGTGCCGGTCATTGCAGGAACAGGTTCCAACTGTACAGAGACTGCAATCATGATGTCAAAAGAAGCTGCGTCTTATGGTGCAGATGCACTGCTTGTTGTAACTCCTTATTATAATAAAGCTACACAGAAAGGTCTGATCGCTCACTACACTGCAATCGCCAATGCAGTTCCGGAGACACCAATCATCATGTACAACGTACCGAGCCGTACAGGATGCAATATCCAGCCGGCAACAGTAGCTTCACTTGTTAAGAATGTCAAGAATATCGTTGGTCTGAAGGCTGCAAGCGGAGATCTTTCTCAGATCGCCAAGACCGTATCTCTTGCAGGTGCAGACCTTGAACTGTATTCCGGAAACGATGATCAGGTACTGCCGATCCTTTCACTTGGCGGACTTGGTGTTATTTCCGTGCTTTCCAACGTTGCTCCGAAGGAAACACATGATATGGTCATGAAATTCATGGAAGGTGATGTTGCAGGTGCTGCTAAGATCCAGATCGATGCAATTCCGCTGATCAATGCATTGTTCTGCGAAGTCAATCCGATTCCGGTCAAGACTGCACTCAACCTTATGGGAATGAATGTAGGACCTCTTCGTATGCCACTCTGCGAGATGGAAGAAAGTAACAAAGAAACTCTGATCAAAGCAATGAAAGATTTCGGTATCAAACTGGCATAAAGACATACGCAGGAGGACAATAAATTATGGTAAAAATCATCATGCACGGATGCTGTGGTCATATGGGACAGGTGATCTCAGACCTCGTAGAAAAAGACACAAATGCTGAGATCGTGGCAGGAATCGATGTCACAGACAAGGGCAACACCAGCTATCCGGTATTTACAGATATTCACGAATGTAAGACAGAAGCAGATGTTCTGATCGATTTTTCTTCTGCAAAAGCAGCAGATGCGCTCCTTGATTACTGTGTAGAGCGTAGTCTTCCGGTAGTACTCTGTACGACAGGTCTGTCTGACGAGCAGCTTGCAAAAGTTGAAGATACTGCAAAGAAGATTCCGGTTCTCAAATCAGCAAATATGTCTCTTGGTATCAATACTCTGATGAAGCTGATTCAGGATGCTGCGAAGGTTCTTGCAACTGCAGGATTTGATATGGAAATCGTTGAGAAGCATCATCGTCTGAAACTGGATGCACCGAGCGGAACAGCTCTGGCACTGGCAGACAGTCTGAATGAAGCAATGGATAACCAGTATCATTATGTGTATGACAGAAGCCAGAGACGTCAGCAGAGAGATGACAAAGAAATTGGTATTTCTGCAGTACGTGGCGGCACGATCGTCGGAGAACATGAAGTGATCTTTGCAGGTACGGACGAAGTGATTGAGTTCAAGCATACCGCGTACTCAAAAGCTATCTTCGGCAAGGGTGCGATCGAAGCGGCGAAATACCTTGCCGGCAAACCGGCAGGACGCTATGATATGGCAGATGTGATCGAAGGCTGATATATTTTCATAAAAATTAATCCCCCGGATCTATATTTTATCAGGTATAGATTCGGGGGACTTTTTATATGCCGGAATATGCAGGAGAAGCTGCCGGTGGCAGGTTCTCTGTATCAGCCTTTTTTGTATGCATAAGTGAGCAGGATTTTGGAATCTCGCCAGCGTGCGGCAGAAGTAGGTCCGCCCAATGTGACAGAGATGTAAGTGTTTCCTTTACGGGAACGACATAAACCAACGAAACAATATCCGGCTTTGTCGGTTACACCGGTTTTTAAACCAATGACACCGGCCTGCTTTCCGAGGAGAGCATTCGTTGTTGCGACAGTGAAGTTACGCTTTGTATTGAGACTTTTGAAGGAATAACGCCTAGTGTTGATAAGTTTTCGGAATGTCGGATTTTTGATCGCATAGCGTGCGATGCTTGCAAGATCCGATGCGGTTGTATAGTGATTCAGTCCGGCATCCAGACCGTTCGGTGTGACGAAGTGTGTATTCGTACAGCCGAGTTCACGGGCCTTTTCATTCATAAGTTCGGCAAAAGCGGAAGTGGAACCACTGATGTGTTCGGCAATCGCAATCGCGGTATCATTGTGTGAAGGAACCATCAATGAATAAAGAAGGTCACGCATATAGAAAGTTTCGCCTGCTTTTGCATATAACTTGGATGGTTCAACAGCAGCAGCTTTTCTGGAAAAGGTTACCTTATCATTCAGGCTGCTGTTCTCGAGAGCAAGGATGCAGGTCATGATCTTGGTGGTACTTGCATTTGCATGACGCAGATTTTCATTCTTGCTATAGAGCACTTTGCCAGTGTCGGCATTGATGAGAAGTGCACAGTCTGATGAGAGGTTATATTTCAGTCCGGAGTGATCCAGAGCACCGTTCTTTCCGAAATAGTAGTTGGTTTTATTGATACGTTTGCGACCTGTATAAGCCTTTCCGGTGGAATCAAAATAATAAGTCTTTCCGGATTTTGTAGTATACCATCCGGTGACGATGGAACCATCTTTTGAGGCATAGTAGTATTTTCCCTTATAAGAGAAGAGACGGTTGCGGTAAAGATAGCCCTGTGCATTTGTACCGAAGTAGTATTTCTTACCGTTTACTTTGTGGAATCCGTGCCAGCGCTTGCCGGATTTATTGAAATAGCAGAGCCTTTTGTTAATGCGCAAATACTGATTTCTGGCATAGGTTTTGCCTGTGTAGCGATAATAGTAGTAGCGTCCGCGCTGTACAACCTGTCCGGACTCTGCGTTTTGCAGTTTGGGAAGAGAAAAAGCAGAGACGGTGGTCGAACCTGCGCCGAGTCCGATCAACAAAACAGCCAGAATCAGAAGCAAAAAGTTTCTTTTCTTTTTCATTTGTCATACTCCTTTTTTATATAAAAATCTTTTTAAAGTTTACCATGAAACACCAGTTTTTTCCAGAGTAGGATTCTGCCATTTTGTACATATTATCAGTACAAGCAAAAAACACGGTAAAGGAGAAGACGGAAATGAAAAAAATAAAGCAGATTCTGACAGGAGTATTACTTATTATGGCACTCAGTGTGTTTACAGCCTGCGGAAATAATGGTACGGCACCAGATGAGGTCGATACCACAAACGAGAATACCGACAACACGGAGAGTACTGCAGATGATGAGAAGCAGAACGCAGACAAAGATGATAAAAATAATAACAATAATAACAATGCCAAAGATAACGCAGATAACAATGCGACGGACAATGAGAATATGACAGATGATGCGGGAATTGACAATGGAGATACCGTCTCTGAAGGTCCGGAAGGTGCCGGAAATGCAGATAATGGAACAGTGGACGGAACAACTGCAGAGGAAGGGACAGTTGCCCGGGATCTGGGTGACGGAGTCCGTGCTGTTGGAGATGGCGTCGGAGATGCAGTGGAAGATGTCGGCAATGCAGTGGGTGATGTGGTAGATGGAAGAGAGTGATCAACCATCGACTTGACGGAATAAAATGATTTATTATAGTAAATTGATAAAGTAAAAATACTTGCATGAAACTGGATTTCATATTATCATAGCATCAGAGAAATGAAATACGCAGATAAACGGGATGCCCGGGTTCTAAAGCGAATCCGGGGCCTGCTTCTGTCGGACAGGGAGTATAGGAATTATGAAATTTCGTCCATGCATTGATATACATAACGGCAAGGTCAAACAGATTGTCGGCGGAAGTCTCAAAGATGCCGGAGATCAGGCAAAAGAAAATTTTGTTGCAGAGCAGGATGCAGCTTTTTATGCCAAATTATATAAGAAAGCCGGTTTGAAAGGCGGCCATGTGATTTTATTGAACAGTGTCGGCTCTGAATATTATGAAGCTACAAGAGTACAGGCAATAAAAGCCCTTAAAGCCTATCCGAAAGGACTGCA
>OGOU01003308.1_pt1 | contig 10466 bp, 11 predicted proteins | sample 1552721 | NCBI WGS metagenome assembly OGOU01 (sample SAMEA2580176, study PRJEB22360) | human gut metagenome | biome: human gut; feature: human-associated habitat; material: faeces | place: Denmark | collected 2008/2010 | reverse complement strand
ACATTTTATGTCGCTAAATAACATGACGATTTCATTATGCATGTTATTTATAAACCGTGACTAAACAGAATATTATTGCGAACAAGGGAAGTGTCAGGAAAGGTCAAGGGCTACCAATGGTTAATATGGCTATAAATCATTAGCTATGGTTAATGTTTGCTTGCTGAAACTAACACCGAATTGCTCTAAACAGATAAGTGCAGGGTTTATTAAAGCTGACCGACAGACTTTCTTAACCTGGTAATATCTCTCTTGGGTGACTCTCCAAACATCCGCGAATATTCCCGACTGAAATGGGATAGCTTTCGTAACCGACAGCATAGGCTGCTGTGGTGACATCGTAATGTTCATTCAGCATCGGTCGCCTGACTTCATTGAGACGTAGCCATTTCTGATACCGGAGTGGACTCATTCCCGCTTGATCCGTCCTTAAATAAGTAACAGCACCCTCTGGTGTTTTCGTATGCAGTGTCTATGCGACAGACACTGCGCTCTTAGCATGGGGCAGGGAATAACCAGGCTATTTCTCCATGCACAGGCCAATTATGAAAGAGGAGAGGCTTAAGTTCTTGAACCCTGAACGAATAACGACTACCAGAAAAGCACTTCGCATCACTCAGACATGATTTAACATAATATACATTATGCGCACTGGCGTTGTCGTAGCTGAATTGAGATGTCCGTATGGGTGCACTGGGGAGTAAAAAAAGAAAACGCCTTATAACCTGGGAAAGTTATAAAGCGTCCCGGAAAATCCAGAAATGGATGCAATGAAATATCCGTCTCAGTCAACGTAATTTACGTCTCAATCAACGTGATATACGGCCTTCACTGACATTATTTGCCTACCCACATATTTGAGCGGCAAGACTATAACAAGTAAACATTACGGCGGATAACACCTGCAGACCTCTTGTTGAAAATTCCGGCTCAAAAGACGGCCTCTGGCGTTGTGATGGCTGAATTGAGATGTTCGTGTGGGTACACCGGGAAGTAAAAAAAACGCCCTATAACACAGAGTTTATAAGGCGTACCGGAGAGCCCTGGTAATGGCATACAAATGGAATGTTAGTTTCAAATCGTGATATACGGCCTTAACTGACTTGTTAATCGCCACATAACTGAGCGACAAAACTATAACCGGTAAACATTACGGCGGATAACGCCTGCGGACCTCTGTATAACAATTCAGGCTCAAAAGACGGCCTCTGGCGTTGTGGTGGCTGAATTGAGATGTTCGTGTGGATACACCGGGAAGTAAAAAAGAAAACGCCCTATAACCTGGGAAAGTTATAAGGCGCACTGGAAAATCCAGGTAATTATGGGATGTACGCGTCCAAACCAACGTTATGTTCGCCTCAGTATGTACCAGCCCACTGCTACATAACAGAGTGCGCAAATCATAACGAGTAAAACATTACCGCCGATAACACATCAGGACCTCTGTTTGAAAATTCCGGCTCAAAAAGACGGCCTGTCAGTCATCAATTCCATCAAACGGCTTCATCACTGACTGTCCGACTCACGTCTTGCGCCGTTCGTCTCGCTGGCTGCCCGTTTAAAGGCGGTCTGGCAGGCGGCGCGTTGCGCTGTTTCCTGCTGCTCTGTCATCTCTCCCCAGTTTCGGCGGGCTGACATCTGCGTCACATGAAACTTCATCATGCCGCCTTACATGTCCTGACGGACATCATCACACACTCAGACCCGCCGGGCCTGAAGAACAACGATGATATCGGTTTTCGCACGTTCATCAGAGTCTGAACCAAACACATCCGGCAGAAATGAAAGCCCTGTCCGCGCCTTTGACGTCTTGTTCTCCGCCAGTCCGCCCAGCACAATGATATCACCGTCATTCAGACTCACCGACGTGGACACTTCGCGCTTTATCAGCGTTGGTGTGTTATTCACCCCCGTATCCGTTTTTGCAAAGTTACTCAGCTGCTGAACGATATCCAGACCTATCACATCCTGCGTCACGGTGGGTTTTACCCGAAAAATAGCCCCGCTGCTGCGGTATTCCACGGACTGCACCGGAACCTTATCCTGCCATGATACTGATGACAGAACCGGCACATCAGACCCCACGCTGAAAACCGCCTCCTTACCGGAGATAACGCGCAGACGTGGCGAACTGACCACCTGAAAACGGCTGTCGGTCCTGAATAACTCATACATTGCATCAACAGACCCCGTGCTGAGGCGAATAAAGTTATCCAGCCCCGATGCGCTGCTCATGGTGATACTGAAACGACCGGATAAAAGCTCTGCGGCCAGCGCCAGACCTGAACCGTTACGCTCACTGGTCTGGACCTCAAACACATACCCGGCAACCGAAACCTCCTGTGCCCTGACGTCAATCTGCGGCAGAAGCTGCCGGACAAGCTCCACTTCCCGGGCCGTTCCCCGGAACACAAACACATCCCCGGATGCACTGATGAACCGGGTACCACTGCTGACCGCCTGCCATGTCTGCTCACCGTTTGCACCCTGAACCGGCTGTTGTGCTGCCGGAAGCTGACCCAGACCGGAAAGCGCCTGATGCAGATACTCCACTGTCCGGTAACGGGGCGTGTAAACAAGGGATTTCAGCGGTTCCTCTGGTGCGGCAGGTGTATGACTGTAAATATAATCAACGCCCTTTTTACGGCTTATCCTGATATTCATATTACCGAGATAACGGGTAATAAATTCCCGTTCATCGATATCCGGTGAAATATGCAGCGTGACGGCCCGCGGGTCATTGACCAGTTCAGGGGCCAGCATGAACGGTGTTTTCAGAACTTCCGTCCAGAGCAGCGTCACCGCATCAGGCAGGCTCATGCGGTTAATATCCAGCTCCGTCCCGGCTGAAAACGACGGCAGCGGGAAAAACAGCGCCATTGCAGGCAGCACCGGGAGAAGTAATTTTCTGATATTCATATTCTGTCCCTATGGTGTGGTGAGAGAAACGGACATCCCCCCGGCACCGCTGCCGGACGAACGCGACGGGGAAGGCTCACTGCCTGACCCGCTGTGAAACGTGATATGTTCGCCATCCAGTTCAAGTACAGTAAGCAGCCCTTCATACGGCTGTTCACTGCGCACAAGCCGCGTGACGTTGCTGTTACTGCGCAGAATAAAAACCCCCTGCCCGTTGCCGTCACGCATATGACCGGAAAGCCGCCAGTCACGGGAAAGCGGCAGTTCTGCCGCAGATGCGACCTGTGGTACAGGCGGCGCTTTTTCAGTGGTGATTACCTGTGGTGGTGCCTGCATGACCGTTGCCGCCGGCTCATCAGGTGTGCCGGAGAAAAAATCCAGTACAAGACGTCCCCAGAACCAGAAAAACAGGCCACCCACCACAACGGACAACAGTTTTTTACGGCGCGCCTGCTGCTGCTCCTTTCGTTCCTCTGCCGTGAGGGCCTGCGACTCCCCTTTCTCCTGCCGCTCACGTAGCCGCCGGAACTGCCGGAGGGTTCTGCCGGGCAACAGAGAATACATGGCGCGCATATCACAGACCCGCTGATGCTCACCCGTTCCGAGCAGTTCCATTCCGTCATCAAACACCATGTTCGTCGGATGGATACCGTAAAAGGACGGCGCATAAAAAACGCGGGATTCATTGGGACGGGAATTCGCCCGGGGAACACCGATATAAATTTTTGCCGAAATCAGGTGCGGCAGAAGCCCTTTCCGGCTGCCCGTATCGCCAAACTTATCCGGCATGCAGAGTTCCAGAATATCGGACACGACCGGGACACGAATACGATCAAGACGACGGCAGCGGACAATCAGCTCACCCGTGGATTTAAATATTTTGCTGTCAACGGCGGATTCATCCTGCACCTGAATATAAACATCCCAGCCCAGTTTCCCGGACTGTACAAACCATTTGTAATATTCCAGGTATTCCCGGCCGGAAGATGTGCCGTTAAGCCATGTTCCGACCTCATCCAGAAATAACGCACCAAACCGCTCCTTCTCATTTTCATCACAACCACGCCCCAGCGCCCAGAAATCTTCAGGACGAGGACGGGCCGGAAGCACGGTCACCGGATGCGATGAAGCCGGGTCCATTTTTTCAGTATCAAGCGGGTAATTTGCCGCAATTCTGTGTCCGCGACGGTAAAACTGTTTTGCCACCATGGAGCAGAACAGCCCCTTCCCGTTGCGCATTTTTCCTGTCACCCAGTAAACAGCCATAACACCCCTACTTCATTAAACCCAGTGTCAGTTTTCCGAGAATGAAAGCCTTCACCCGGAAGGCAAAATACAGCGACCATGCGCCGGTAATAATATTCAGGCATACCGGAAGGTTATCCGGAAACAGGCTGGACACGCTGATCCAGACCGGATGCGTGAATACCGGAGACGTCAGCATCAGGGAAGAAAACTTTTCATTCACGAAGGAAATAAAAACACTGTAAAACCCATACCAGACCCCGACCGTGGTCAGTGCAATCACGGACTTAAGATGAAAAAAACGCAGGAGGCACCGGAAAATAAACGGCACCAGAAATATCATCATATCCTTAAAAAAGAGCGTCAGGCCCATAAAAACAGCTGGCATATTTACCTACCGGATAATGATTTATCAACCAGGATGACTAATGACACTGCGGTGATGACATAAATAAAAAAGCGAATAACCTCCCGCAGATAACCGTCATAAATACGACAGACACCTTCCGTGGAGAGATTAAAGGGCATCTCCTCACCCCCGAAAGGCCGGAATGAAAAACTTAAATCCAGTGGCACACAGACATCCCTGTTATTGCCGAAGAAGCCCTGAGGAATAATGCCGGAAAAATTAAGCACAGGCACATAATCTTCAATCAGGGGAATAAGCTCCTGAATCCGGTCCTGTACGCCCTGCTCCACTGAACTTATTCCGTTCTCAATAATCCCCTGCATGGTGCTGTTAAACTGCGCCTGAGATTCAGCATAATTATCATCCTGTGCCGTCAGCATACCCAGTTTTTCATCAATAGCAGCAAGGTAATCGCTGGTTATTCCGGATTGCGTAATAAAGCTGTGATGAAAGCTGTCAATTTTGTCTCCGATGGCAGGCAGTCCGGCATTCAGCAGATAATATATTTTTCTTCCCCACTCATCAGAAAGACCGTCATCCCCGTTTCCGGTGTTATTATCATTGCCGTCACTCCCGCTATTTCCACCACCGGAATTATTATCTTCACTGCCGTTGTTATCGCCCTCATTACCGTTGTCAGGAACAATTTTCCCGTCCTCAATTTTATAACCTTCCCTTAAATAACAGGTGCTTTTATAAAGACTCTGCCAGCCGGAACCATTGGGAATACAGCTGTAATAACTTGCAAAGGCACGAACATCAGACAGCTTCATGACTTCCTCTGGTTCAGACGCAAAAGAAAAGGAGCCACAAATCATGGTCGGACTGCTGCATTCTTTTTCCTTAAGCGCATCAGCAAGCTGAAGCAGATAGGTGGCAGATACGCGACCGGATACGGTGTTATCATTACCACCACCGGAACTGTTGTCCCCGTTGCCGCCGGAACTGTTATCCCCGTCACCACCATCACCATCCGAAGGCTCATAAGCTGCCACAGGGATCCAGTAAGCCAGGACAGTTCCTGAGTCACTGCCAACTATCACATCACCTGTCGCCTCATAAATGCAGCCATCCAGAACGGCATACCATGTATTATCACTGCGAAACGCTCCGGAAAGTGTGACCCCCTGCAGCGCCGGGCGGGAAATACAGGTCTCATCAGCTTCAGTTAATTTAAAAGGCGCAAATGTTCTTGTGAATGATTCAGCAGATGAAAAGAACGGAAGAAATAAAAGCAGAAATAACAGCCGCATAATGACCTCTGATAAAAAAGGGGCGCACGGCCCCTGTATTATTAATTAAACAGCATCAGGAAGATGCCATTTTGAAGAGGGATTTCACTACGCGGAAACCAATCATTAAAGAAACGCCAAAGCCCAGTAAAAGAAATGCTGCGGTTCCCACCACGCCCAGCGTTGACATAATGGAGTTCACCACCGGGTCAATCATATCCTGGTTGATAACTGCCTGTCCGGGGGTATAACTCACCCCTTCAGCCAGAACAGGACCGGACGCCAGCATCAGGGAAGATGCAATGACCAGAGGTTTTTTTACGAACGTAACTGCTTTTTCACGAACAGACATAATATATAACTCCTGTATTATTACAAAAAAGATGAAAAAAGTGTTTTCATCAGGGAAAACACATACCCGAAGCCAAAACCGGCAAGCCAGCTGATGGCCCATATACCAAAAAGTGCAACAAGCGGAGGATAAGAACCCACGCCGGATATTGTCACAAGAAAATTTGCCTCAGAAAGCATGATTAACGCCTTCCTGTAATGACTCCGCCAATAAAAGCCAGTGAAAATATCAGTACTGGCACAGCGCCAAAGAGAATAAGAATAAAAAATTCCGCTACTGACATAATCTCATTAAGGCGAATGATAATTACAGTTTTTCCTTTCCAGGAAGTAAAGGACCAACAGGTTTACCATCAAAACGTTTCATGGAACCGGAAATAAAACGATACCAGACACCATGACGTTCTGAACCGGTTGACCATGAATTAACATCCACCGTGAGATAAACAGGTTTACCCCGCAGGTCAGGGCACGAATTAAGGAATTTAAAGTCCTCCTCAGTACAGGAAAATCTTTCATGCTCCTCACGACGAACTTTTAATTTCCGGTCCTCATACGGATAGGCAATAACAATGGCATATTTGGGTTTTGCCTCAGGGTCATAATGAGAACTGCCGGGCTTTAACTCATCATCATTTGTAACGGCCACATGAATAAAATACCCCGCCATTGTCATGCCTGAAGCAAAACCATCAGGGGAAGGAAACGGAAAACTATCGTAAAACTCACTCATAAATCAGACTCCTCAACGTTAAAAACTCACTCAGGGACAGTTATTGTCACAAGTCCAAGGGGGGCGACTCCGCCGCCCCGGAAGCCGCACGAAAGCGCATAAGACGGAGACGTGAAGCCGACGAAACAGACCCGGCTCCATCACCACCACCTCTGATTTCTTCTGCACGGATTTTTTCTGCGGGGGTCATCCGGCGGACAATACACCCCATAAAACGGGTAATCACCGGAACGGGACCAAACATAAAACCTGAAATCACCGGCGCACAGGGTTCACCATAACGGTTAAAACGAGGCTTACCCCCTTCCTGTGGCTGAATGTAAAACGGACGCAGCAGACGCTCAGAGCAGAAGAAACCGCCATTCAGCAGGATATAAGTCCGGAAATCCCCTGCATCACAGGCCATACGGATGGCTTCAAGTTCAGCGACCTGCTGCGGCGTGAACTGCTGCATATTGATATGATGTGGATCAAGCGGGGCACGGAAGCTGCGCATCTGGCGGTAAGCCGTAACAGACGGAACGCCAAAGAACTGGAACAGACGAAGGCGCGTTGCTTTCTGCCAGCAGGCGGCACGACTAACCGCATCACAGAAAGAACGTGCAGAGTAACGGTCATTCAGGGATGCAACACCGTCCACACTGACATCCCCCGCCATTTTTGTAATATATTTCACAACATAACGGAAACCATCGCCTTTTTCGGGATCGATGGCCTCAATACGAATACGGTGCTCTTTAGCCCCCTTCTCATCAGGCTCATCACGCATGGCCTCTTCCCGAAAAATGGCAAGCACCGTTGCGCTCTCATGGGGGTTGCAGTAAATCAGGAAATTCCAGTGAGTTGTGCCGTCAGCATGTGGCTCAACCGTACGCAGACCTGGCATCTGAATACCTGCTTTATCCAGTCTGCGGCAGACCCGACGCCAGACGGTATTCAGCCATGCGTGCGAATCCTTAACGGTCGGGCAACCTGCTTCCCACCATTTTTTGTTCGGGCGTGAATGCCATTTTCCGGCAACCTTAAAACTGGTCGTCGGGTGAAAACGTGACGGCGTGGTGAGTACGATGAAATAACCGGACAGCCCCATATCTTCTGAAAGCTCACAGACGGCCTTTCCACGGACACAGAGTTCAGCAATCCGGTTTTTAGGATTCGATACTGAGGCGTTATGCGCATCTTCCAGCGTACAGAGCAGCTCATTAAACGCATCAAAGACGCCGGAGGACTGGAGATACTTTTTCACGCGCTTGCTGCGGACAGCAAAAAGGTCGCGGTGCCAGTCGGAAATATAAGGCGCGGTGCGGTTCAGTATGCCGAGCATACGACAGACCTCATTGACCCGCTGGTCACGAACAACCCGCAGGAAACGAGTGACAAAAGCCAAATCTGTCAGACGTTTAAGCAACCCATCATTGCCGTAGCGCTCATGATAAGTTGCATAAACGGGCGCGAAATCAAAGCCGGATATGGACTGAAAATACGCCATTACATTGAGAAGGTGCTGCTCTGCCACCTCACTATAAATAGCCCCGGAAATAAGGCATTCACGAACAACCGAATCAGCCACTTCAGCAAGCTGCTCATCAGTGCAGAAAAGCGAGAATTCATAAGGGTCTCCGTCCTGATTAAAGAAAGCGAAACGGTGCGCAGACTCAAGCGCCATCAGCGCATTTTTCACACCAAGCTGATAAACCAGACGGCAAAAAGCGTGCGCCACGGTAAAGGAAAACGAGCCAAACTGTGAAACCAGTCCGGCAGCCTTGCCCCTGTCAGCGAGAGAAAAATCCGTGCAGTTAACACCGTAAATCACACGATCAACCTGCGTGTTACGTGGAAGAGCAAGCTGTGAAGACAGCACCCCGACCTCATCACGATACTGGCGGGAAAGCGTGAAAAGGTTACGGACAGCTACATCCTGTTCACTCTGAAGACGCTCACGTTCGGGTTGCGTCAGGCAAGGACGACCAAGGGCAACCGATGCCGCATCGATGGTGTTGTAAGCAGTGAGAATAGCTGATTCAGTCATAAAAACGCATAGAAAACGCACAGTGTGTTAAAGTGTTAACACGTTAACACGTGTTTTTTTGGAGCGTCAAGTGAAAATGTTAACCGATTCACTGGTTAACAACGCAAAAGGATCAAACATGAAAAGAAAAGCAATTGCTATTACAGAACCAACATATCTAGATATAACCAGAACTGCTCTTGAGATAAGCCAAAAAACAGGGCAGATAGTAACATGGTCAGAAGTTGTCCACTTTATGATAAAAAATTACCTAAATGATGCAAAACAAGACATGATCCACCAAAGAAACCAAAAAAAATAAAACAATCATTCATTACAGACATGAAGATTGTTAAGTGGTTATCAAAAAGTGAAGAACTGGAAGTTAAAAACCGTGGGAAACCACGGTAAGATTAATGCTTAATATACTGCAATAAATATGATTATTACTTATATACTAACAATCATTATCTTAACATTTGCAACAAAGGTGTATATAAAAAGAAAAGGAGATAAAGGAAAGACAGAGAAAATAACAACAAGTGCAAGAAAAATCATAGAAAGAGAACAAGATGCATATGAAAGAAAGATGTTTCTCACCAAGAGGGAGCGTGATTTTTTCATAAGGATCAACAATATAATAAAAACTGATGATTACTGCATACTTGCGCAGGTAAGAGTCGCTGATATTATAAGTCCCAATAAAAAATACTTACAAAGAAGTAAAGAACATACTGCATTATTTAGACAGATATCACAATGGCATGTTGACTTTGCAATAATGAATAAAAGAAGCTTTGAAATTGAGTTTGCCATAGAACTGGACGACAGATCACACAATCAAAAGAAAAGAATGGAACGAGACGATATATTAAACAAAGCATTTGCGCAGGCAGGAGTCACCTTGATACGAACAATGAGCTATGAAGATCTGATAGAAAAAGAAACTGTTATAAGAAAGGTTGTTAAAAATCAAATTACGTCGTATAAAACGAAGCAAAATTGATGGAGCATTGCCGTCTGTTTGAGCAACAGCCGCACCGCCCTCGCTCCTGTCGTTGTCGGCGTCCTCCTCCCGTCGTCCTTCTCCGCCTCCACTCGCTGCGGTGCGGTACGGCTGAGATCAGGACATTCTGCATCGCTAACTTAAGGGGAAGAATGAACAGCTGGAATGAGATTATATTAGACCTGCTGATGAAGCACATAATAGGTGGCGCTACGGTTGGCGTGGCTATCCTGTTGTTTGCCGGAGTGATTTTTCCTGTTGCGCTGAAGATAAGGAAGCTTACTGGCAGGAAAAAGCAGCGAATAAAACAGAAAATCATCAGTTAAGGCCAGTGCGCACAATGACGTTATGTGTAAAAAGGCCGCTGCGGTGGAGAGTATCGCAGCGGCCTTTTCAACATAACGTGTAACACATTATGCGCACCAGTATAAACCAAGGAAGAATCCAGTCGTTGGCGGTCATGATTGTCGTGCTCATTAACAACGACCAAACCCCATATCTCACTTACTACCGTATTCTCGGCTTAACCGTCCATGCAACCTCAACACATTGGTTTCAACTGC
>OGOU01003307.1_pt1 | contig 10469 bp, 9 predicted proteins | sample 1552721 | NCBI WGS metagenome assembly OGOU01 (sample SAMEA2580176, study PRJEB22360) | human gut metagenome | biome: human gut; feature: human-associated habitat; material: faeces | place: Denmark | collected 2008/2010 | reverse complement strand
TGACAGATGATATTACATACTTTATTACACATTGGGAAGCAGAAGCATACCGCAGTAAGAAATAATATAATAAGGGGCTGTCGGGAAATAGACAGTTCTAAGAGAGGGAGGGTGTGACTCATACCGAGTCACACCCTCCCCAAATTTTTTACCATAAAAAGAAAAAAAATAACTATTCTGAGAAAAAAAATAAAGAAAGGATGCAGTATTCTATAAACTGCTGCATTTAACTTATAAACGGGAGAAAAAAAGAATCAAACCTATATATCATATTAAGACCTGAAACCTGAACTTGACAAGTGGGGAGAAATTAGAGAGAGAGAGTATTTTACAAACGTCCCCAAAAACGAGAACCCCTGCCGACTGTAGAAGCCGGCAGGGGTTTATTTTTACTACTAAGGAGTCCGAAAAGAAAGTAAGACGTTATTCTTTCCAAGTACCTCCGCTTATTTACAATATTTTTTTATAAGTTCATCCACATTCGGATCACCCAGTTCCTTCGCTTTATTGAAGTTTCCGCAAGCTTCGTCCGTCTTCTTCAACTGTATCTGACAAAGGCCCAACAACCGGTATGCTTCCCCATATTTCGGCTCGTCTTTCAGAATTTCATTCAGTATCTTCATGGATTCTTCGTAACGTCCTACACGCAGATTAACCACTGCATGTTCTGCCCGATAAGTCAAATCTTTGGGGCTCAATTCAACCGCTTTCACGATATCATCCAATGCACGCTGATATTGACGGGCTTTCAGCGCAGCCTGCTCACGATAATAATAGAAAAGGTCATTGACCTGTCCGTTCACAGCCTTATAATAAGCATCATAATCGAGCATTGCATTTCTTGCCTGATCGTTGTTCATATATATCTGTGCACGTTCCAGCAGATAAGGAGCAAAATTTGCCGTGACAGGCTGCGGACAACGAGCAATGCAACTGTCCATCAATGCCAACACTTCTTTGGCATCTGCCTTCAGCAATTCTTTCGTCTTGGCGGCACTAAAGAATGAGGCTGCTGAAGCCAGATTGCTGGCATTCACCTTCTCATAAGCGGCCAAAGCGCCTGCATAGTCCTGCTGTGCAAAAAGTATATCTCCTTCCAACTGCGTATAAACGGGCAAAGGATCGATAGCCATCGCCTGACGGAGATTTTTCAAAGCCGTATCATACGTCCAGTCTTTATAAGTCGTTTCCGGTTTTGAAAGCTGATAACCGTATATCAGCTTGGCGATATTATAATACACATCATCCTTTTTAGCCGCCACCTTCAAGGCTTGATTAAAGTCGGCTACAGCCTTGTCAAAATAAGACTGGTCATCCTTACCTTTTGCTACGTAATAGTTGGCACGACGGATATATCCATCGGTACTGCTGGGGAACTGGCGAATGAAATCGTCCAGCAATTTCTCATATTCATCAGCCGACATCTGCGTGGAAGCCATAAACAGATACACCAATGCCTGATCCTCCGCTTCGGGCAATCCTTTCCGGATACCGATATTCTTCAGAGCAACGTCTCCCAAAGACAGAGCACTAATCTTCTGCGACATTGCAAAAGCTGCCCCTGCCGCATAACAAGTCGTTACCGTATCCGCACCGGAGGACTTCTGTGAAATACCGAACACCTGGCCTTCCGCATTCATCACCGGACAACTCACCATCTTGTCTTTCATCTGCATACTCAAGGTATAGTAATGGTATTCTCCGGCAATCTTCGATACATCCTTCACTTTACCCGAAACGCAGGCAATACTCTTCTGCGTAGAATAAGGAAGCATCCATGCGTCAGCGCCTGCAGCCGGAGCAGTAGTCGCCACTACCAGTGACGGCACTTTCTTCTCGGTGATGGCCACACGAAACTTGATCACATCGTACATATCATCTGCTCCCAAAATCAGGCTGACCGGCATTTGCTTGCCTTCGGCTGTGACAATCACCGCACGCTCAGCCCCTTTGAAGAGACTGTAGTCAGAGAGAGCCAGTCCGTCTTCGGATACGAAAAATCCGTTTCCGGTATTCAGCATCTTGTCATTCTTATCATAAGTTATTACTGAGAAAACAGCACGTTTCGCCTTCTCCACCCATTTCGGGGTTTGCGCCAGACCGCTCTGTACCAAGAGGAAAAGCGCTAAAGGTAAGATTAAAAGTTTCTTCATATCAGTCGTTGTTTCTTTGTTTCACAGCTTCATAAATCAAAATACCGGCAGCTACGGAAACATTCAGAGATTCGATGGTTCCCAGCATCGGTATCTTCACCCATTCGTCACAGAGAGCCAGATGATCATATGATACACCGGTGTCCTCCGCTCCCATGATGATACACATCGGTCCCGTATAATCGGCTTTCGTATAGTCATAATCTCCTTTCTCGGTAGCGGCAACGATACGGAAACCGCTGTCCTTGAGATACTGCAAAGTCGCACGCAGATTCTGTTCACGGCAGACAGGCAATGTATGCAACGCACCTGCGGAAGTCTTCATGGCATCGGCATTCACCGATACGCTGCCACGCGCAGGAATGATCACCGCATCCACTGCGGCACATTCGCAGGTACGGGCTATCGCACCAAAGTTACGCACATCCGTTATGCCATCCAGCATCACAAAAAACGGATTCTTGCCTTGCTCGAATAAGAAAGGAACGAGGTCTTCCGTCTTCTGATAGGTCACAGAGGAAATGAAGGCAACCACACCCTGATGATTCTTCCGTGTGATGCGGTTGATACGTTCCACCGGCACACGCTGAACAGGAATCAGCAATCCTTTCAATGCTGCGAAAAGCTCTTTGGAAAGATCACTTTGAATGTCTTTCTTAACGAGGATCTTATCAATTTCTTTTCCAGCCTGAATGGCCTCTATGACGGCACGGACGCCGAAAATCATTTCACTTTTATCGGTCATTGTAATTTTGAATTATAAATTTTGAATTATGGATTATGAAGTACGGGCCAACAGGGCCTTCGCATTGCTGAGGGCAGCCTCGGTCAATGTGGCTCCGCTCAGCATGTGAGCGATCTCCTCTACCCGTTCTTCATCGGTGAGACGGCGGATATGGCTGTTCGTTTCCGTATCGCTGTCCTTCTTATATACTTTATAATGAGCACGCCCGCGAGCTGCGATCTGAGGCAGATGTGTGATACTGATCACCTGACGGTTGCAGTCACCCATTTCCTGCATCATAACCGCCATACGGTCGGCTATTTCACCGGAAACTCCGGTATCGATCTCATCAAATACAATCGTAGGCAGTTTCACCGCACCAGCGATCATCGCTTTGATAGAAAGCATCACACGCGCGATTTCACCTCCGGAAGCAACGGAAGATATGCTTTGCAACGTTCCGTTCTTGTTGGCGGAGAACAGGAAGTTGACAGTATCCTCCCCCTGTATGCCCGGTTCTTTCTTCAATCCCATCTCCACTTGGAAGCGGACGTTGGGCATACCCAGCGGGACCAGCCGTTCAGCCAGTTGTTTCTCCACTTCACGGGCGGCTGCCGCACGGGCTTTTGTCAGCCCGGTGGCTTGCTTCTTCACCCGTTCATACTGGGCTTCCTTGCGGGCAGTCAGTTCGGCTATGCGATCATCATAAGAGGTGATCTCGGACAGCTTACTGCGATATTGGTCTGCCAAGGCCATCAATTCTTCAAGTGTCTGTACCCGATGCTTCTGTTGCAGGGAGTAAATCAGATTCAGACGATCGTTCACTTCGTCCAGACGGGTAGGATTAAACTCGATGGATTCTCCCTGCGCTGAGACTTCCTGCGAAATATCTTTCAGTTCGATGTAGGCACTTTCCATGCGGTCGCTCAGTTCTCCGGCAGGCTGATACACCTTTTTCAGATTATTCAGCGTATTCAGATTATCTTTCAGGAAAGAAAGCAGTCCGCCTTCGTCCGAGAAAAAAGACTGTTCGATGCGGTAAAGCCCCGCTTTGATCTCCTCGGCATGACTCAGAGTTTCCGCCTCCTGCTCCAGTTCACTCTGTTCCCCTTCCACCAGATGAGCTTCCTCCAGTTGTTCCAGCTGGAAACGAAGATAGTCCTCATCCGTCCGGCTTTGCTCGGCAAGTGCCGTCAGCTCGGACAGTTCACGGTCGAGCAGCTTCCATTCATTATACAGTAAATGATACTTCTCCAGCGCATCATCGTTATGAGCCAGAATATCGAGTACATTCAGCTGGAAACCTTCTTTATTGAGCAAAAGATTCTGATGCTGTGAATGTACATCAATCAGTTGTTCGCCCAATTCCTTCACCTGTGCCAGCGAAGCAGGCGTATCATTAATGAATGCGCGGCTTTTGCCGGACGCCTGTACTTCGCGCCGCAGGATACATTCCTCGTCGTCGTATTCCAGTTCGTTCTCTTCAAAAAACGGGCGCATACCGTAAGCCGAGATATCAAAACGTGCTTCGATAATACATTTAGAAGCTCCACGACGAATCGCTTTCACATCGGCACGCTGTCCCAACAGCAGACCGATGGCTCCCAGAATAATCGATTTTCCGGCCCCCGTCTCGCCTGTGATGACCGAGAAGCCTGTTTCAAAACCGATATCCAGTTTTTCTATCAATGCGTAATTCTGAATATAAAGTGAACGTAACACCTTCTGTAAATTAAAAATTAAACCTAAAAAATAAAGATCAGTGAGTCAAGACGGCAATCAGATGGTTGATGATGTCTTGCGCTACTTCCTGTTTGGGCTTCAGAGGATAATCCTCGCGACCTTTGCGATCAATAATGCTAATCTTGTTTGTATCGTGACGGAAACCGGCTCCCGCATCATTCAGAGAGTTGAGGACGATAAAGTCTAAGTTTTTGCGTTCGAGCTTTCCTTCGGCATTCTGCTGTTCGTTATTTGTTTCGAGAGCAAACCCCACTAACAGTTGATTGTCTTCTTTGATCTTTCCCAGACTTGCAGCAATGTCCTGCGTAGCCTGAAGATGCAAGGTCAGTTCTTCTTCCTTCTCCCGTTTGATCTTTTTGCCGGCCACCGTTTCCGGGCGGAAATCGGCGACTGCCGCACAAAGAATCCCCACGTCGGAAGTCGGGAAACAGGTTTGCGCTGCCTCATACATTTCCTGAGCAGATTCCACATCTATCCGGTGGATACGCGAATGCTGCGTTTTCAGTTGCACCGGTCCGGCGATCAACGTCACCTCTGCCCCACGACGGGCACATTCTTCCGCCAAAGCAAATCCCATCTTACCGGAAGAATAATTGCCGATAAAACGGACCGGATCGATCTTTTCGTAAGTCGGTCCGGCAGTTATCATAATTTTCCTTCCCTGAAGTTCGGCACTCGCAGAGAAAAACTCGTCCAGCACTCGGATAATGTTTTCCGGTTCTTCCATACGCCCTTTGCCGACCAGATGGCTGGCAAGTTCACCCGTTGCGGGCTCAATGATGCGGTTGCCATAGGAACGCAATATATCCAGATTCTTCTGTGTAGAAGGATGTGCATACATATCGAGGTCCATAGCCGGTGCAATGAATACCGGAGCTTTGGCCGAAAGATAAGTGGTTATCAGCATATTGTCTGCTATCCCGTTCGCCATCTTTCCGATGGTGGAGGCGGTAGCGGGTGCGATCAGCATGGCATCCGCCCACAGACCCAAGTCCACATGGCTGTTCCACGTACCGTCCCGTTGGGCAAAAAACTCGCTGATGACCGGCTTACTGGTCAAAGCCGAAAGAGTGATGGGAGTAATAAATTCTTTTCCCGCCGGAGTAATTACGACCTGCACTTCCGCTCCTTGTTTTATCAGTCCGCGAATGATATAGCACGCCTTATACGCGGCAATACTGCCGGTAATTCCAAGAATTATTTTCTTTCCTTTTAGCATTATTTTGTAATCAAATTACTCATTTCACGCAAGCGGATTTTTGTCAATGCCGCCTTGGTGTTCAGCGTGAAATCACTATTCAAAATCCAACTGTAATATCCGGGATCTTTCTTCAAAACCTCGGCTACAGACATTCCCTTATATTTTCCGAAGTTGAACACTTCTACTCCGTTATCATCGTACACCATGCGTCCGGCAAAATCGACATTCTTGCTGAAACTTGAATAATCTGCCAGGAACGCAATATCATTCTGAAGATCGGAGTAACGGTCGAGCTGCGCTTTCAACACTTCGTAAGTAGCCCGTGTATCTGCTTCGGCAGTGTGCGCATCTTCCAAATTCTTGTCGCAATAGAACTTGTAGGCAGCAGACAGGGTGCGTTGTTCCATTTTGTGGAAGATGACCTGTACGTCTACAAATTTACGTTTTGTCATATCAATATCTACTCCGGCACGAAGAAATTCTTCGGCAAGAACAGGAATATCAAAACGGTTGGAATTAAATCCTGCCAAATCGCAACCTTCAATGTCACGGGCTATGTTTTTCGCTACTTCTTTAAAAGTAGGACAATCTGCTACATCGGCATCATAAATACCATGTATAGCAGAGGATGCTTCCGGAATATGCATTTCAGGATTGATACGTAATGTCTTTGCTTCTTCATTTCCATTCGGATATACTTTCAGATAGCAAATTTCAACAATTCGGTCTGTGTTGATATTGGTTCCGGTTGTTTCTAAATCAAAAAAAACAATGGGATTTTTCAGGTTTAATTTCATTTCTGTTTATTTTATTGAGTCACCACAGATTAACACAGATTCACACAGATTTTACTTCTTCTAAAGAAAAAACATCTGTGTGAATCTGTGTTAATCTGTGGTGAAACGTATTAATCATTTAGCATCATCGGCATCAGCAGCATCAGCAAGTCTTCGTTTTCTTCCTGCTCTACCGGAATGATTACTCCGGCACGTGAAGGATCTGCAAGTTCGATGACTACTTCATCTGCCGAAATATTGTTCAGTATGTCGATAAGGAACGTCGATTTAAAACCGATACTCATTGCAGCACCTGCATACTGGCAAACTTGTGTTTCTTCGGCAGAAGTAGAGAAATCAATATCTTGTGCGGAAATCACAATCTGGTTTTCCTGCATACGAAGTTTAATCAAACTGCTGGCTTGTGACGAGAAGATAGACACACGGCGCAAAGCTCCTACCAACTGTTGGCGGTCTACGGTTACTTTGTGCGGGTTGTTTTGCGGAATTACCGAGTTGTAGTTCGGGTAACGTCCTTCAATCAGGCGGCAAACCATCCGGTAGCTTTCAAGCATGAATACAGCGTTGCGTTCGTCAAATTCGATGGTCACTGCGCCTTGTTCTTTCGGCAAAAGATTCTTTAGCAATGTAGCCGGTTTCTTTGGAAGGATGAAGGCTGCACGCTCGTTGCCTTTGGCTGCCAACGTTTTACAACGCACCAGTTTATGACCGTCCGAAGCAACCATTGTAATGTCTTCTGTTGTAATATCGAAATAAATACCGTTCATCACCGGACGAAGTTCATCATCGGCAGTAGCAAACACCGAACGGTTGATACCTCCCAGAAGTACGCTTGCTTCCATTTCCACGCGGACAGCATTATCCCCCAGTGTAGCCGATTGCGGGAATTCATCCGCATTCTGCCCCATCAGGCTGTATTTTCCGTTCTGGTACTGCACCGTTATTTCATAATTATCCGGATTGATATCGAATGTGAGTGGTTGTTCCGGAATTTCTTTCAGTGCGTCAAGCAATGTTTTCGCTACTACGGCAAAACGCCCGTTCGTATCGCTTTCATTCACTTCTACGGTAGTCACCATCGTTGTTTCACTGTCGGATACAGTCACAGATAATGTTCCGTCTTCCAATTCGAAGAGGAAACAATCGAGAATTGGCAGCGCATTTTTTGAATTAATAACACGGCTGATGGCCTGTAAATGGCTGGAAAGAGCAGTACTTGAAACGATAAATTTCATATATTTTCGTGTATTTAAGTTTTAAATGTTCTATCGCACAAAGTTACGAAAAAAGATTTGGGCTGCCCAATAAAAACAAAAGAAAAAAACAGGTATTGTGCGAGGGATATTACTAAAAAATTGTAACTTCGCCGCAGAATTTAAAATTATCGCAATGGAATTTACAGGAAAAATCATCGCTATCCTCCCCCCGAGAGGCGGAGTTTCAAAAACTAGCGGCAACGAGTGGAAATCACAAGAGTACGTTATCGAAAACCACGACCAATATCCGCGCAAAATGTGCTTCGACGTATTTGGCGCAGACAAAATCGAGCAGTTCAACATTCAAATGGGCGAAGAATTGACTGTATCATTCGACGTTGACGCCCGTCAGTGGAATGATCGCTGGTTCAATAGTATCCGCGCATGGAAAGTAGAGCGTGTTAGCACAGGTGCTCCAATGGCTTCCGGTTCTCCCGTTCCTCCTCCAGCTCCATCGGCTATGCCGGAATTTACTCCGGGCGATGCCAAAGACGATCTGCCATTCTAAACCGAAAGTCATTCGTTCGATGAATAAGCATAAAAAACTCCCGATAGGATTAAACTCCATCGGGAGTTTTTTTATCTCCTTTTCTCCCGAAAAAAAACAAATCTTTTTCTTCTTCTTTTTCATCTTCAGAAGAAGAAGTTTTTTTATTTATTTCTTTGTTTATAATGGGGGATGAATTTTTCTGTATATTTTACGTATTTTCTGTGAATTTTTCTGTATATTTTACAGATTCAAATGTTAAAATCACTCATAATAAGCTGACCATAGGACTATTATAAGCACACATATAAAAACGGCAAAAATGCAAAAAGAAAAAAAACAAAAAGGCGTTTCTCCAAAAGCAGAACGCACACAAAAAAGTATGGGTCAATGGAGCAAAAAAAACGATAAACAGCATCTTGAAAATGTATGGAGGAAGCAGGCAAAGTTTATGGATAATCCAGCCAAAAGCTATGGAGGTTTTCAGAAAAATGATCGCAGACAAACGATGATTTTTTATTCTGATTTATATTTCAAAACAATATTAGGATATACCATTCCGTCTGCACAGGCAAACTGAACAAAGAGGGTGAAATGACGGAAGAAGTCGGCGTTGCGCAGAAAGAAATCCGGTACAAAACGAACGTGATTTTCTGATTGTTGGAATATGTGGTCGAAATCCGCCATCAGCATAAAATGGTAGGAATCGGACAAATGATCCATGCCTGTCTGATAGGCCATCGCTCCATTGAGCACCTCACCTTTATCCAGTTGGCGAATATAATGCGCGAGAGCATCCGCAGGAGCGAGCAACAAGCGCCCGCCATAGAAGGCTGCATATACATCCAAGGTTGGTTCCGCAAAACTGGTTAGTTGTTCAAACAATGTTGTTTGAGGTAACCGATAGATAGGATATGCTTTATTTACAGTATAACAAAAAGTTATACGCGGATTTCTTCTTCCTTCGTCCGCCGAAGCGGCATTAACAAGGGCACGAAGCATTCGCTCGGCTTCCGTTACATCTGCCACCGACAGGCTCAAGACTGCCGCTGCACCCTGCAAAGTATCTTCACGCTGAAAGAGACAGGCAACCAAATCCTGCCCGGCATTTTCCATCAGATAGCGTGAAAACTCTTTATCCCTATTTTGCACTTCACTCGTGCGGGCAGGCACGCTCTGTCCTTGGGCATTTCCATAAGAAAGTAGAGACACCCAGTCCGTAATCCCTTGCCTGCTAAAATAGAAAGCAGTAGACGGTAACACTTCTCCCGGAAATCCCTTGACGGATTGTTGCTGGCGAAGCTGGTTTATAAACGCAAAGCAAGTGTCTGCATCGTGAGTGATGCCGGAGAAATAGATGAAATCATCTTTCATTTTCATGTCAAATTCCGTCCATCCCATCATCCCTTGCATACGGGTATAGATGGTAGCGGCCGCCGCACTTTTTTTCGGAGCACGTATTCCTGTAAAGGTAGAATCATCAGCCAACGATTTTCCACTTTTATACGCATCAATAACGTTTTCAATCAGTTTTTTCTGAAAGCTCAATGCCATAAAATCGGATGTCAGATAGCAGGCAAGAAAATCACCGTCCGCCATGGGATAAATAATTATCTCTTCTCCTTTGTAAATAAACGTTTTCGGCGGATAAAGTGAGGATATATATTTGCGTACAAATCTGTTTACCAACTCCTTATCTCCATTTCCCAATCTGCAATAGAGCACTTGATTACGTTCGTTATCCGGCTCGTGGAAACTAATCAACATTTGATTCATTTGCCGGCTTAAACCGTGGGGAGTATCTTCTGAAAGGGCGTAAAGACTCTGTTTCAGATAAGAAAAGAGTTTGGATACATAAAGATATTGCTGATTTTTACTACAAGTCAGCTCATCGACTTCTGCTACAAATTCGAGCACGTCATCAGTAACGAATACTGCTAAAGTTGTGGATGGCACCAGTTCATAAAGATTAAAGTCTTTCTGCCCTTCAGCTGCTGACAGTCTAAAAAAAGAGTACAATGCGAAACCTGAGCACAAAAGTACAACAGAAGATGTGATCGCTATTTTCACTATCGTACGAAGTTTCATAATATTCGCTGTTTATCGGC
>OGOU01003299.1_pt1 | contig 10503 bp, 5 predicted proteins | sample 1552721 | NCBI WGS metagenome assembly OGOU01 (sample SAMEA2580176, study PRJEB22360) | human gut metagenome | biome: human gut; feature: human-associated habitat; material: faeces | place: Denmark | collected 2008/2010 | reverse complement strand
CCGTCCGCTGCATCAAAGTATTGCAGGAGGGACAAGTCTATGTCGGGACCGATGACGGTATCTATAAATATGACTTCCTGAACGACCGTTTCCTGTATGCCCCGCAATTTCCTCCTTTCGCAGTAAACTGCATTTACGAAGATCGCTTAGGAAGAATCTGGACCGGCATGTTCAACCGCAGTTTCTATTATAATCCGATCAGCAATACCGGCATGTATCTGCCGTACGACAAATTGAACACCCAGCGCCACAATTTCGTTAACGACGCCTGCGAGGACAAAGACGGCAATATGTGGTTTGCTACCGTAGAAGGGGTTATCAAATACGACTTCCAAACCGGCGAATCCCTACATTACACCGTCAAAAACGGTATGCCGAGCAATGTTGCTTTCCGCATCCTACCTGACGAAAACGAAACCTTATGGATCAGTACGGCCAACGGACTGGTCAGCCTGGAAACAGGAACCGGTAAGATCACGACCTACACGGAATCCCACGGACTCATCACTCGCCAATTCAACGATAACTCCGCCTTCAAAGACAACGAAGGGACTTTCTATTTCGGTTCGGTCAAAGGCTTTATCCATTTCAAGCCATCCGAAGTAATCCCGGCAGCCGAGAAGATGAACGTCCACTTGGGAAGCCTCGAAATCCAGAATGAAGCCGGAGAGAAACGCATCATTAACTCTTCCGCCGAATCAGAGGCTAAGAAGATCACGCTAACCTACAAGCAATCCACATTCAGCATCAACTTCTCCGCACTCAACTTCATCGCCCCTAAATCCATCCAGTATGCATACAGGATGGGAAATATGGACAAGGAATGGATTCCGATCGGAGAACGCAACACGGTCTATTTCGCTGAATTACATCCGGGCGACTATACCTTCGAGGTACGGGCTGCCAACCTGTCGAACAACTGGAGCGACACTCCGACACGACTGAATATCACCGTTTTGCCCCCTTGGTGGGCATCGACTCCGGCATATGCTTCTTATATTGTCGTCACTCTCGCCATCATCGTCGGCTTCTTCTGGTCTTGGCGCCGGAAAACCAAACGGGCAATGGCCTACAACATGCAGTTGTTCGAAGATCAGAAAGAGAAGGAACTGTATCAGGCCAAGATCGATTTCTTCATCAATATCGCTCATGAGATCCGTACGCCGCTCACCCTGATCAAGAACCCGCTCGAACGTCTCCTGAAATCCGACAAGATCGGGGAAAAAGAGAATAAGTCGCTTACGTTGATGGATAAAAATGTATCCCGCCTCCTGTCATTGGTCAACCAATTGTTGGACTTCCGCAAAACAGAGATAGAAGGATACCGCCTCAGTTTCGTCCGAACGGAGATCGTCTCGCTCCTAAACGATACAGCCAAGCGGTTCCAAGAATCGGCAACGGCACACAACCTGTTGCTGAACCTCGACTTGTCTTTGCCGGAATTGTACGTGTTCGTGGATAAAGAAGCGATCACAAAGATATTCAGCAACCTGTTTACGAACGCAATCAAATATGCATCCGGCAGCATCATCATACGCCTGCAACTTTCTCCCGATTATGAGACATTCACGATAGACTTTATCAACGATGGCACTCCTATCCCTGCAGAATTAAAGGAAAAAATATTCGAACCTTTCTTCCGGGTGAAAGAAGGCGCTACGGATAAACCGGGGACAGGGCTTGGATTGCCCTTGGCACGTTCACTGGCAGAGATGCACCACGGTAGCTTGCAGTTGGAGACTTTTGCCGACAGCCCATCCATGACGATGTTCCGCCTGACCTTGCCCGTCAAGCTGCCCGAATCCATCAAGCAGACAGAAGAAGAGGCTATAACGCAAACCGTACCTCAAAAAATAGAATTCGTCCACGACGAATCGCGCCCGACGATCCTGATCGTCGAAGACAATAAAGAAATGGCCGTTTTCATCGCCGATGAAGTCAACCAGTTATATAATGTAGAGATAGCCGGAAACGGAGCCGAAGCAATCACGTTATTAAAGAAACGCAGCATTCAACTGATCATCAGCGACGTGATGATGCCTGTCATGGATGGCTTCGCCCTTTTGAAAGAGGTAAAGACGGAGATCGAATTCAGCCATATCCCAGTCATCCTGCTGACAGCCAAAAACACCATACAGTCACGCCTGGAAGGTCTGGAATTAGGAGCCGACGCTTACCTGGACAAACCCTTCTCCACCAACCTACTGATGGCGCAGATTTCCAATCTGATCTCCAACCGCGACAATATACGCAAATTCTATTTCAACTCTCCTATAGCGAATATGAAATCGATGGCCTATACCAAAGCGGACGAAAGTTTTCTGGAAAAGCTGAACGAGATCATCAACGAGCATATCGGCAATCCAGCCTTAGATGTAAATATGATCGCAGACCTGATGCACCTGAGCCGCCCGACCTTGTACCGGAAAATCCGTGCCATCTCCGACCTGACTCCTAACGAGTTGATCAAGATAAGCCGTCTGAAAAAGGCCGCTGAGCTGTTGATACAGGGGAATATGAAGATCTATGAGATTTCGGAAGCTACAGGCTTCAGCTCCCAGTCTTATTTCTGGTCCGCCTTTATCAAGCAATTCGGTATGAGCCCGTCGAATTACGCGAAAGAGAATAAATAGAAAAAGGTGTGCCTAAACAAAATCCAACTTACTAACAGAAATAATTCAGGCCCGAATCACACGATGTGAAATCCGGGCCTGAAAGATCGTGATGAAACACGTTTGACCTTATTCCTGATTAGCAAAAAAATTCTTCAATGGATTCGTATACATTTCCAAGATTTTCGTACGCAAAAAAGCTTCATCCTTGTTCGGTAATACGATCTTATCCAACTGACCTTGCAGATAATCTTCAAACTGCTTTTTATCTTTCAGTCCATAATGTTCGCTGAAACGGCGTGTGCCTGTCAGCATATCATAGGCAACATAGTTGCAGGGATAAAAACGATAGTGCTTGTAAATCTCCTTATCGATAATGGAGGCGATAGCGGCGATCAACTCGTTCTTTTCCATATTCGGATCCAATTGCGCCAACTGATCGTTAATCGGCGACGTCAAGGTGAAATGAACACGTCCCTTGTTATTCAGGATACCGGTTTCCATGCTCAACAGGTCGTCACGCTGGCTCTTCACAAAGTCCGGATCATCGCGTTTCTGCTGAAACTCCTTTGCTTTCAGGAAATCGCACGGATCGAACTCGTACGAGATTGCAACCGGAAAAATATTCAATTCCATCAGGTTTGACAGGATATCCTTGTCACCACTCATGTTCAGCATCTTCAAGATACTGCCCTGGGTACGGTCATCCGAATCCTTGGCACGACCTTCACGTTGCGCGATCCAGATGGATTCTTTCGTCTCCGTGATCGTACGACGGATATAAGCGGAAAGGACTTTGCTCACTTCCAACATCTGGCGCACCGGGACATTGCGTTTCACGATGAAGCTATTGTTCAAACGAACCAGCGTTTCGATCCACGGACGGATCAACAAGTTATTACCAATAGCAACCTGTGTCATTCCATACCCTACATCATACAGCATGACGTTCAAAAAAGAGGCATCCAATACAATATCGCGGTGATTAGAAATAAAGGTACAAGGCTTTTTGTCCTTCGGCAAACGGCTACGACCGGAAATCGTCAGTGAGAAAGTGGTTTTATTTGCCACCATCATTACCGCTTCATATGCCAACTTCGCTTTGAAATCCTCCTTTGTCTTGAAGGAACGCATGGTTTCTGAAAACTCTTTCCAATTCACATCCGGATTTATATACCGAAAGGCCCGCTCAAAATCTTCGTTGGCTATCAGCGATTCGATCGCGTCTTTCACCTCGTCGTTATTCAGCGGACGGATATCGTCAAAATCATTAATAGGAACTTCCATATTTTTATAATTGACAATTGACAATGGACAACTGACAATCGACAATTCGTTTCTCATATAATTGGCAATTGGCAATTGTTCATTGTCAATTAGTTAAACTCGTTTTCTATAATATCTGTCATCACATCTTTCATCTCCAGACCGGCAGCCCGTACCTGCTGTGGGATAAAACTGGTTGCCGTCATACCGGGAGTCGTATTGACTTCGAGCAATTTTGGTTCACCGTCCGCCGGAATGATATAATCCACACGGATCAGACCTTTCGCCCCCAATATGTCGTAAATCCTCGATGTCTCGCGTTGTACTTTTTCTGTTTGTTCTGCAGAAATACGGGCCGGCGTTATTTCCTGTACCTGTCCGTTATACTTGGCGTCAAAATCGAAGAACTCGTTATCCGTTACGACTTCGGTGAGCGGGAACACCACCTCCTTATCGGATGTCTTATAGCAACCGCATGTAACCTCGGTCCCGTCGATAAAACTTTCGATGACCACTTCCCGGCCTTCACTGAAAGCCTTGTCAATCGCCGGCTGGATAGCCGAGGCTTCTTTCACTTTCGTCACTCCGAAACTACTGCCGCCGTCGTTCGGCTTCACAAAGACCGGAAGCCCCAAACGACTGACCACTTCTTCGTCTGTCACAGTCTGTCCTTTAAACAAATGTATAGAACGGGCAATATCGACACCGAATCCCTTCAGATAATGATTGCAGGCAAACTTGTTGAATGTAAGTGCGCTTACAAACATACCACAAGAAGAATACGGCATTCCGATCATATCGAAATATCCTTGCAAACGTCCGTCCTCGCCCGGAGTACCATGTATCGTTATATAAGCGAAGTCAAAATGCCTCGTCACGCCATTCTCCTTGAAGCTAAAATCATTCTTATCAATTGGTGTATGTTCCCCGCTAGGAAGTATAACCGCCCACTCATCCCTCTTAACGATGGCAATATATAAATTATATTTGTCTTTATCAATAAAAGAGTAGATTCCGTCCGCACTTTTTAATGAAATAACGATCTCGGAGGAATCTCCCCCTGCTACGATAGCGATGTTCTTTTTCATTTTTACAATTCTTTAGTGTTCGCGTATACACGCCATCTGTCGATCAGCTGCTGCATATCGGAAGGAATCTCAGAATCGAAAAACATCTCCTCTCCCGTAGTAGGATGAACGAACCCCAACGTCTTAGCATGCAAGGCCTGACGTGGACAAATAGCGAAACAGTTTTGCACGAACTGTTTATATTTAGTAAAAGTTGTTCCTTTCAAGATATCATGTCCGCCATACCGCTCATCGTTGAAAAGCGTATGACCGATATATTTCATATGTACACGGATCTGGTGCGTGCGCCCCGTCTCCAGACGGCACTCCACCAAGCTCACGTAGCCCAAGCGTTCCAGCACGTGATAGTGAGTCACGGCATGTTTGCCGTAGTCGCTACCTTCCGGGAATACCCCCATGATTTTCCGGTTAGAGATACTCCTTCCGATGTTACCGATAATCGTTCCGTTGTCATTTTCCAAGTTCCCCCAGCATACGGCCACGTATTTCCGACTGGAGGTTTTATGAAAAAATTGGGAAGACAATTTGGTTTTAGCTTCTTCCGTTTTGGCAATGACCAATAGACCGGAAGTGTCCTTGTCTATCCGGTGAACCAACCCAGGGCGGGGATCGTTTTCTTTGAATAACGGATTCCCTTTCAAGTGCCATGCCAAAGCGTTCACGAGAGTCCCCGTGTAATGCCCGTAGGAAGGATGTACCACCATGCCCGGTTCTTTGTTAATGACTAGCAGGTAGTCGTCCTCGTACACGATGTTTAGAGGAATATCTTCCGGTATGACCCGTATTTCCCGTTTCGGGTGGGGGAGCATTAAGGTGACGATGTCTTTGGGTTTTACCCGGTAATTGGATTTTACCGGTTTGTTATTGACCTGTACACATTGGGCCTCTGCAGCTTCCTGTATTTTTGTACGGGATACGTTGGGTAACCGATCGACCAGAAACCGATCAATGCGCAGTAAATTTTGGCCGGGATCAACTTCCAGACGGAAATGTTCATACATTTCTTGCTCTTGTTCCGGTTCGTCCTCGCCCAGTTCTTCTAAATCTTCTACTTCTTCTTCTATCATGGTTGTAGCTCCTCAATGGACAGGGAGTCCAGTGCCATTATTTTTTCTTTATCTTTCGTGAGGTAGAGCGTGATGTCTCCCCCCATCTTCATCGTCATGTTCTCTTCGAATTCAGGCTCTTGCTGGTATATAATTGCCGTGGATTGGTCCGCCTCGGTTTTGACCGTGTTGTCGGGTTGGATTTCACCCACGTTTAAGAATGCCCGCAATAGCATGGCTTTTGCCTCTGCCAGTGTCTTCCCCACTAACGATGGGATGGCTACTTGGTCATTGGACGTATTCCCGTTCCCGAGTACAATATCCACCGTTTCTCCTTTTTGTATCAAACTATTGGGTTCGATGATGTTGCCCTCGTATTTGAAATCAAGTACTAGGTTTTTGAAGTTGGAAGGAACGTATTCGATTCTTCCAACGTTGAGTCCCAAGTTCTTCAATCGTTGCAAGGATTGACGGAAGGCCACGTTGCGAAGGTTCGGGAAAATGATTTTTTCCGGGGCATTGGCGTTGATGGTCAGTTGAATGGCCCGGTTGTTCTTCACGTGAGCATTCGGTGACGGGAATTGTTCTACGATAGTTCCCGGTTTGGCATTATTGTCATAGATAGAATCGATGACAAGGATTTGCAAATTCTTCTCTTTGGCGAAAGGTTCCGCCTCGTCGGGAGTGAGTCCCCGGAGTTCGGGAACAGTAATATAGTAACCATGATTCGTGTATTTCTCCAATCGATTCAACACGATGTACCCGATCAGGAACAACACGATGCAGGCTACGGCTATGTTGATCAATAACACGATGATATGTCCTTTTTTAAAGAAACCCATAGAGTGTGTAACGTTTGTAAATTTATAAAACTTGCCGTGTTCATCACTACTGAACACGGGCAGTGCTGGTATTGAAATACCTTAACTTTGCAAAAATAGCAGAGATTTTTCAATTATCACTACTATTTTACTATTTTTGCTTTGAAAATAAGAAGTGATAAAGATGGTAAGATTCATTTTAGTATTCCTGTTGCTGGGTTTGACGGGTTATGTCGGGGCGCAGGAAATCAAGATAGAGAAATCGACAGAGAAAATCGTGTATCAGGGAAAGTCCTATTATCTCCATACGGTGAAAGCCAAGGAAACGCTTTTTTCCATATGTAAGGCTTACGGTGTCTCCGTGGATGAAGTGAAAGCATTAAATGATAAGAGTGACAATGCTCTTTCGATTGGGGACGTGTTGAGAATTCCTGTGGTCGAACCCTTTAAATCTATTGATGATAAGTTTTATTATCACCGGATGAAACCGAAAGAGACGCTATATTCTCTTTCCCGGAAGTTTAATATCAAGATGAAACGAATTCTGAAAGATAATCCGGAGTACGACGTGAGCCGACCGATCGCGGAAGGTGCTGTCGTGAAATTGGCATTGAGGCAGATTGATCGGACTGTGTTGGAGGCTGAATTACGTTGGGAAAAACGTCAGGCGAAAGAGGTTCAACAAGCTCGGCGTGAAGAGATGGAAAAACATGAGGAAAGTCATCCGAATACTTTCCCGCCTGCCCGCGATTCATTGGAAGGAATGGTGCAGCAGGTTGTGGGTGATACCGTGTTTATTATTCCTGAAGTTGCTCATGAGCAACGCCACGTGAAAGTTGCTCTTATGTTGCCTTTGTACGTGAAGGAAAACAAGTTGCCCTTATCTGAGGAGGAAATTCCGGTGGACACGCTGGGTGTGAATATACGGAACGAGCGTTGGCGTTTATCTTCTCGCACGGAACCTTTCCTGCAATTTTATCAGGGGGTATTGATGGCCGTGGATAGTTTGAAACGGCAGGGATACACGATCGATTTGCATGTTTATGACACGGAACGTGATCCCAATACCGTGCAACGTTTGGTAGGGGAATTGAATTTGTTATCTCCGGATTTGATTATTGGTCCCGTGTACGCGAACACGTATAAGGTGGTTGCCGAACAGCTAGGAAACCGGACGATTCCGATGATTTTTCCGCTTTCTTCACGGGGAGGAGATTTAGTCCGTTTCCCGAATTTCGTGCAGTTGAATACGTCTACGGTTTCTCTGGTAGAAGAGATGGCGGACTGGATTGTCGCGAACGGTACGCAAGCTCATCTGATAAATATCATTCCCGATGGGGGAGTTCGCACCGGGGAAGAGAGTCGTTTGACAGATCTGGTACGGAGTCGCTTACAGGCGAACGGGATGGAAGATATGACGAATTGTCAATGGCGACCTCAAATGCATTTGGATTCATTACGCAAGATTATGAGGCCGGGAATGGAAAATATGATCTTGTTTCCAACTATAAATGAAGCGGCGGCCAGTCGGACGTTGCCCGTGTTGTCTGCACTGGCAGATCAGTTCCGGATCACGGTAATTGGTTTCCCCGATTGGTTGAAATTTACTTCTATCGACGAGGAAGTGTTGTTTAAGTTGAACGTGAAGATGATGGCGAATAGTTACGTGGATTATCAAGGTGATGTGGCTAAAGAGTTTTCCGCGAAACACCGGGATTATTTTTATTCGGAGCCAAGTAATGTGGTGAACCGGGCGTTTGACATTGTTATGTGCTTTATCCCTTTGGTCGACATGGAACGTGGAAACACCTTGAACGTGTTGCGGGAAAAGGATATAAGCGGGGCATTTACCCGTTTCCGGTTTCATCCGGTGAATGGATTTGGTGGTTTGGAGAATCGGGGGCTGTTCTTGATTAACTATGGTCGGAATTTCGAGATTATCGTGAAACCGGTAGTCAAATAATTCAGATTTTTTCACGGTGATAGCATAAAAGAACGACAGTAACGATACGGTTTTATCCTGTGTAGCTTGAAATAAATTAATTTTAGGGGCTTGCGGGTAACCTTTGGCCGGGTATTGTCGTTGTCCTGCATAATTAGTTGTTATTACATCTTGAATAGAATGAAAATCGGGGAGTACGGCATTTTTTTTGATATGATTAATAGGAATTGGAATTTACTAAATTAACCTGTTATGGCAGAAACTACGACATACATTACTGTACAACAAAAATATAGATCTTTATTAAAGTCATGTAAGAACTTGATTTCAACCGAGGATATTCGTCTCGTGCGAAAAGCTTTCGACACGGCAATGAGCAGCGAGGCAAATTCACGAGCGGTTACCGAGAAAGATATTCATCGTTTGTTGGATACCGGATTAATTATCACGTCCGAGATCGGGTTGGGGAGGACTTCTATTATTTGTTTGATGTTGCATCGGGCAATAGAGTCCGGAACGTTGAAATTGGAACAGATAAAAACGGTATTTGGAGAGAAAGTAGCCCAGATATTAGCCGGTTTACGGGATATAAGCCATATCTACGCTACTCACCGGGTGGTGGATTCCGAAAATTTCCGGAAATTACTACTGAGTTTTGCTGAAGATGTACGGGTGCAGTTGATTTTTCTGGCGGAAAAATTGTATGATTTACGACATGCCGAGACTTTACTTCCGGAACAACAACGGGAGTTAGCCCGGGAAACCAGTTATATCTACATTCCTTTTGCCCATCGTTTAGGTTTGTATAATATCAAATCGGAGATGGAGGACCTCGCTTTGCGTTACGGGGAGCCTGAGGTGTACAAGGAGATTTCTTTGAAGCTGGAAGGAACACGGGAGGCCCGTGAAAAATATATCAACGAGTTTATTGCCCCTATCGTGGAAGAATTCAATAACCGGGGAATTAAATTCAAGGTGAAATGGCGTACCAAGACGATCGCTTCGATCTTGAACAAGATGCGGAAGAAACAGGTGGAGTTCGAGGAAATCTATGACATATTCGCGGTTCGTTTTATACTGGATAGCAGGGGGCCGGAAGAGAAGGCCGATTGTTGGAGGGCATATTCGATCGTGGCCGACAAGTACACGCCTAACCCGCAGCGATTGCGGGATTGGATTTCAGTGCCTAAATCCAATGGTTATGAATCATTGCAGACCACCGTTCTCGGACCTAATAACCGATGGGTGGAAGTGCAGATTCGTACGGAACGGATGGATGAGATTGCAGAAAAGGGATTCGCGGCTCACTGGAAGTACAAGGGGGGAACGGCGGATAAGGCGATCGAGGAGTGGCTGACTGAGTTACGAGAGATATTGGAGAGTTCGGAAGTCGGAGCCGTGGATATGCTGGACGATATTAAAATTAACCTGCAAGATAAGGAGGTACACGTGTTTACCCCGGCGGGAGATTTGAAGACTTTACCGGCGGGTGCGACGTTACTTGACTTTGCTTATGCTATCCACACGGCCGTGGGATCCCGTTGTGTAGGAGGAAAGGTAAACCAACGTAACGAGACCTTGCGCTATGTGTTGAAGAACGGGGATCAGGTATCCATCCTAACCTCGAATAATCAACAGCCGAATGCCGACTGGCTGAATATTGCCACAACTTCGAAAGCTCGTAACAAGATTCGTCAGTTTCTCACCGAAGATTCGCGGGCTCAGGCC
>OGOU01003295.1_pt1 | contig 10519 bp, 9 predicted proteins | sample 1552721 | NCBI WGS metagenome assembly OGOU01 (sample SAMEA2580176, study PRJEB22360) | human gut metagenome | biome: human gut; feature: human-associated habitat; material: faeces | place: Denmark | collected 2008/2010 | reverse complement strand
CTATTGTGTCCTCCACAGTGGGGCCGTTCTCCATGCACTCGGCCTTGGTCAGGTACAGCGCTTCGCTGCCGATCTTCACATGCTGTTCGATCCTCTTCTTTTCTGCGAGCAGTTCCGGGGTGTAAGCCATTTTGTTTTCCTCCTGTATTAATATGTGAGAGATTTTATAATGATCCTGTTAAAACTCTCACAAAAATAATCGCGATTAGTTATTGGCCGAAATAAAGCCGGTTAAGCCCGGCGCTATTTTGGATAGATTTGGCTATTTCAGCCGGAAATAATCCATGATCTTGACAAGAGTAGCCATGAAATCGTCATGGCAACTCTTTGAAAGCTTCTCCGAAGGTTCCTTCTGCAATAGCTCCTTGAGGTATCCGAGAAAAAGGTGTATGGAGAAGCTGTTGAGAAACTTTGCGTCTTCCTCCGTGAACCATCCCTCGTCTACGCAGCGGGATATCATGAGATAGTCCCTGTTGTTGAAGCTGCCTTCGCTGAATATGTTGGCGATGGAGGGGGAGAGACCGGAAAGATCCTCGGGGAACATGGCGTAATAGTTCTTGATAATATCGTTCAGCATGCGGCTGTGGCGGCCGAAAAACAGGTTATCGAAGATTGGGCCGTTTGCGAAGGCGTGGCGGGAGAAGCAATCCCATACCGCTACGTGGGTCTGGTATGTAGTCTCGGATTTGGCGTAACACACCGCAACGTCGCCCAGATACGCGGTAAGGTAGCGCAGTGAGGCGTACGTCACCAGCTCGTCAAGATCCTTGAAGTATCGGTAGATGTTGGCGCTGTTGCAGTGCATATCCCGCGCAAGGCGGCGAATGCTCAAGGCTTCACGGCCTTCGGTCGATATTATACGGTAGGTCTCCTCGATGAAACGCCTTTGGGTAAGATCCTCTCGCATGAGGGCCCCTCCTTGATTTAGATTATAATCGCGATTATTTACTGAGTCAATATGTTATGTAATTAACACTATAATACTTTATTATGGCGGAAATAGCAATAATGCAGGAGCACCTCAGCTGAAAAAAATATGCGCTAAACATAAAAAACTGGCTCAAGCGGCAATGCCGCCTGAGCCAATCATGCCTATGCGCGCATCAGTCACGGGCTCTGGTCTTTACTTCTTCCAGTATCTTTTCCTTGAAGGCGTCGAGAGTCATTGCGCCCAGGTCGCCGCCCTTGCGGGAGCGGACGGATACAACGCCGTTTTCAACGTCGCGGTCGCCTACGACCAGCATATAGGGGATACGCTGGAGCTGTGCTTCGCGGATCTTATAGCCCAGCTTTTCGTTGCGGTGATCAACCTCTACACGCAGACCAAGCTCGTCAAGCTCGGAAGCGATATTGTCGCATACCTGGGCGGTACGGTCGGTAAGGGGCAGCACCTTCACCTGTACGGGAGCCAGCCAGGTGGGGAACGCGCCTGCGAAGTGCTCGGTGATAACGCCTATGAAGCGCTCGATGGAGCCCAATACGACGCGGTGTATCATTACGGGACGGTGCTTTTGGCCGTCCTCGCCTACGTACTCAAGATCGAACCTTTCGGGCATCTGCATATCCAGCTGGATAGTACCGCACTGCCAGGTACGGCCCAGGGAGTCGGAAAGATGGAAGTCAAGCTTGGGGCCGTAGAAGGCGCCGTCGCCCTCGTTTATGACGTAGCTCTTGCCCATATGCTCTATGGCCTTCTTGAGGGTATCGGTGGCAAAATCCCAGGTCTCTTTATCGCCGATATGATCCTCCGGCATGGTGGAAACCTCGATCTGATAGGTCAGGCCGAAGGTGGAGTAAACTTCATCGAACAGACGCACTACGTTCTGTATCTCATGCTCCATCTGATCCCAGGTCATGAAGATGTGGGCGTCGTCCTGGGTGAAGCAGCGAACGCGGAACAGACCGTGGAGCGCACCGGAAAGCTCATGGCGGTGTACGAGGCCGAGCTCAGCCATGCGCAGGGGCAGCTCGCGGTAGGAATGGGGCTCAAGCTTGTAGACAAGCATGCCGCCGGGGCAGTTCATGGGCTTTATCGCGTAATCCTCGCCGTCTATTACGGTGGTGTACATGTTGTCCTTGTAGTGATCCCAGTGGCCGCTCCTGTGCCACAGCTCCTGATTGAGAATTATAGGAGTGGAGATTTCCACATAGCCGTATCGTTTATGCACCTCGCGCCAGTATTCGAGCAGGGTGTTGCGCAGCACCATGCCCTTGGGGAGGAAGAAGGGGAAGCCGGGGCCCTCCTCCATGAGGGCGAACAGGCCGAGCTCCTTGCCCAGCTTGCGGTGGTCGCGCTTCTTGGCCTCCTCGATGCGGGTGATGTACTCCTCAAGGTCGGCCTTCTTTTCAAAAGCGGTGCCATATATGCGCTGAAGCATCTTGTTTTTTTCGCTGCCGCGCCAGTATGCGCCTGCAACGCTCATGAGCTTTACGAATTTTACCTTGCCGGTGTTTTCAACGTGGGGGCCGGCGCACAGGTCGGTAAAGTCTCCCTGACGGTAGAAGCTTATTATGGCGTCCTCGGGCAGATCCTGAATAAGCTCTACCTTATAGGGCTCGCCTTTTTCTTCGAAGTACTTTATAGCGTCGGCTCGGGGCATCTCAAAGCGTTCAAGGGGCAGCGCCTCGGCGATTATCTTTTCCATCTCCTTCTGGATCTGTTCGAGATCTTCCGGAGTGAAGGGCTCTGCGTCAAAGTCATAGTAGAAACCGGTGTCAATGGCGGGGCCGATGGCCAGCTTTGCCTCGGGATGTACCCGCTTTACGGCCTGGGCAAGTATATGGGCGGCTGTATGGCGCATGGTCCAGCGGCCGTCTTCATCTTCCCAAGTGAGGAGCTTAATGCTGTGGTCGCCTGCGATGGGGCGGAAGGCGTCCGCCCTGCTGCCGTCTATCTCGGCGGCAAGTGTGGCTTTCCTGAGGCGGGGGCTGATGGACTCAGCTATCTGAAGGGCGGTCATGCCGTCTTCGTATTGCTTTACGGAGCCATCGGGAAAAGTGATATTCATGGTGTTCCTCCTTATATGATGTAAATCAGGCTTTGCGGATAATATAAAAATGCCCGCCCCAAGCTCGAAGCAAGGGACGGACAAATTCAAACATATCGGTTATCCGCGGTTCCACCCTAATTGGCATAAAACCCACTTTATAGGGGCTGTATCGCGCCCAAAGCGAACCGCAGTAGCGGGGCGGTATTCCCAGGCGCAGTACCATAAAAGGGCTTTCAGCCAGCGACCCTCTCTCTCTTGATGGTGCCTTTGCGTTGGTACTTAACCCGTATCAACCCACGATAAAATATAAAATATGAATTGATTATATGCCCGTCCGGTACCTTTGTCAAGGGCGGCTATGGGAAAAATTACTGGCAGGTCAAAGCCCAGATTATACACATAATATGCTCGTGCGCCGAAAAAAGCGCGGCTGATATGAGCGGGAACCCATAGGGAAAGCCCGGCATATGATGCAGGTATAGCGGGATAAGGAGAGTAAGGTGCTATGGCGGTGTGCTCGGTGGGCACTACGAAATACGAGGCGGATATAGGCAGACTCATGGAGCGGCGGCTCGACAGGCTGGGCGGCGGTATCTCACCCGAGTGCGGGCGTGGCTTTGCAGAGGCTTCAATAGAGGGCGGGGCACAGCTTGCGCAGTGGTGCGAGGCTGTAGCCGAGCTGCTGCTCATGGATCTTGCCCAGTTTGAGATAGCCTATATGGTAAACGGGCTGCCCCTTACGCTGGAGGAAAAAAAGGCTGTGCTGCCTGAGGCCATATGCAGGGCAAAGCGGGCCTCAGGCCTGGAAAAATTGCAGGGCGAGCTGATGGATTACTTTGAGGGCAACAGCTACCTTTCTCTCGAAGGGTATATACGCTTCCGAATGCAGGACTACCGCAGACAGTGGGAGAGATGCGTATACGCCGCAGCTGACGAGATGCTGCTCAACGACGAGTATACCGAGCTGCTCAAAGTGCTGTCCGCGTTCGTAAAGCTGCGATCATCGGGGGCGGGCGAGGTGTATGTGATACTCAATCCCGACGGCAGCTGTACCTTCACAGATGACAACGACGTGAGGATAGACTACGAACAGTGCAGCGAGGAGGGAATAATGAGCGTACTGGTAGGCCTTTCTCCGGATCGTATCACGGTATACGATCTTTCGGGGGGCAGGAGCGCGGAGCTTTACGATAACCTCATTCGCGTTTTTGACGACAGGGTAAGGTTTTTCAGATAGACCCAGGGTTATATAAATGATATAATCACCATGGGGGGAAGCTTCCATGAATGATATCATAGCGGAAAAATTAAAACTGCTGCCTGACGAACCGGGCGTATACAAGATGTACGACGGCAGCGGTGAGATTATATACGTCGGCAAGGCCGTGAACCTGAAGAACAGGGTGCGGCAGTATTTTCAGCATACCCCAAAGCCTCCCAAGGTGGAGGCTATGGTTTCCCATATCGAGGATTTTCAGTATATCATAACATCGAACGAGACAGAGGCGCTGACGCTGGAGAGCAATCTCATAAAGGCGCTCATGCCGCGTTATAACATACTATTAAAGGACGACAAGCATTTTCCATATGTAAGGCTGGATACAAAACAGGATTTTCCACGGTTTGAAGTCGTGCGCAGGGTCAAAAAGGATGGAGCGAAGTACTTCGGCCCTTATCTTTCGAGCCTGAGCCTGAAGGATGCGCTTACGGCCATACGGGATATATTCCCGGTCAGGCACTGCAAAAAGGATATCCATAAGGCCATCGCCCGCAATGAGCGCCCCTGCCTCATGTACCACCTGGGCAAGTGCTGCGCCCCGTGCAGCGGCAAGGTCAGCCGGGAGGAATACCACAGGCTGCTGGAGAGCGTAAGCAGGTTCCTTGAGGGGCATACCGGCCCCATAATCGAGCTGCTTACTGAACAGATGCAATCTGCCTCGGAAAATATGGAATACGAGAAGGCAGCCCAGCTTCGGGACAGGATAAAGGCCATAAAGAGCCTTGCGGAAAAGCAGCAGGCCATATCCGTTACCGGCAGCGAGCGGGACATATTCGCATTCGTGAAGGATAAGGAAGACTCGGTGGTATTCGCCCTGTTCGAGCGGGGCGGCAAGATAATCTGGGCCGAGAGCATGAGCATAGCCTGCGGCGGAGAGACCACGGGCGAGATAATGGCCTCCTTTCTCAAGCAGCACTACGCTGACGGCGCGCCTGTGCCAAAGGAGATAGTGGTGAGGGACATGCCGGAGGAGAAGGAGGCGCTGTCCGAATGGCTAAGCGAGAACCGTGGCAGCAAGGTCGAGATAACCTGTCCTCAGCGGGGCGAAAAGAAAAAGCTTGCCGAAATGGCCTATCGGAACGGCGTTGAAGCCATACAGAAGGCGCGGGAGCTGGAGCACAGGAGCTGGGAGCGGGGCGAGGGCGCCATGCTGCGGCTATGCGAGGTAATAGGTCTGGACGAGATGCCCGAGCGCATGGAGTGCTACGACAACTCACACATACGCGGAAGGGATACCGTATCCGGCATGGTGGTGTTCATAAACGGCAAGAGTGCGCCAAAGGAATATCGCCGCTTCCGAATAAAGGAGGAGGTCAACGGCGACGATTACATGGCGATGCGGGAGGTGCTTACGCGGCGCTTCCAAAGGGCGAAGGATGGGGACGAGAAATTCACGCGCCTGCCCGACCTTCTGGTAGTGGACGGCGGCAGGGGGCAGCTCAACGTGGCGCTTGAGGTGCTGGAGGAATTTGGCCTTTCACATATCCCCGCCATAGGCCTTGCGGAGCAGAACGAGGATATAATACTGCCGGATAAGGAGGAGCCCATACGCCTTTCACGCAGGGATCCGGCGCTGCACATACTGGAACGCATAAGGGACGAGGCCCACAGGTTCGCTATAACCTATCACAGGAGCCTCAGGGCGAAAAACGCCCTGATGTCGGAGCTGGACGGCATAGACGGCATAGGCCCAAAGCGCAAACGGGCTCTTTTCGACGCCTTCATAACGTCAGAAAATATAAGGAACGCATCGATTGAGGAGCTTTGCGGCGCAAAGGGAATGAGCAAGCCTGCGGCGGAAAAGGTATTCGCGCATTTTCACCCGGAGGAACGGCAAGAAGAAGGAAAGGACGATCAAAAGACATGTACAGGCTTATAGCTCTGGATATAGACGATACCATAACCCTCAACCCGAGGGTAGTTCCAAATGAGATAATCGAGGCCGTAAGAAAGGCAAAGGAGCACGGCATACACGTGACCGTGGCCACCGGGCGCGGCTGGTGGGGCTCGAAGCTTATAATAGATCAGCTCGACATAACCGATCCCGTTATAAACTACGGCGGCGCAATGGTGACCGATCCCGGGACGGGCAGGGCTTTGCACGCCCATGAGATACCGCCGGAGCTCGTTACGGAGGTTCTCGGGGAGGCGAAGACACTTGGTATACACGCCCATATCTATCAGGGTGACAAGGTGATAGCCGAAGAACCCAATCCCTATGTGGAGGGCTACGCCGAAAAGCTGGATCTGCCCTGCGAGTACGATCCGGATATAATGAAAAAGACCTGGTACAACGTGCCGAAGGTCCTCATGATGACTACCGACGAGAAGGCGCAGAGGCTTATACCGGAGTTTCAGAAAAAATACGATGGAAAGCTGAAGGTGTCCGGCTCCAGCAAGGGCTTTATAGAGTTCAACAACCCTGATTCCCACAAGGGCGCGGGCCTTGAATGGGTGGCGGTATACCTTGGCATAGCCCAAAAGGACACCGTGGCGGTGGGCGATAATTCGCTCGATCTGGAGATGATACGCTGGGCGGGCCTCGGCTGCGCAGTGGATAACGGGAAGCCGGAGGTAAAGGAAGCTGCGGATCTTGTGATACCCTCGTGCGCGGACTTCGGGGTGGCACGGCTCATCGAATGCATAATAAACGGAAAGGTATAGCTTTACGGAGGACAGTATGGCGGTAGAGGTAAGCGTAAGGGAAATATGCGGCGAGCTTGAGATAACTGCCCTTGAGCCGGGCAGCGGGAGCATAAGCTTCCAGACTCCAGAGATAAGCCGGCCCGGCTTGCAGTTTACGGGCTTTTATGAAAAATTCTCTCCAAAGCGGGTGCAGCTCATAGGCAACGCGGAGATGTACTATCTTTACAGCCTTACGCCCCAACAGCTTGCGGACAGAATGGAGCGGTTCATGGGGCTTCATGTTCCATGCATAGTTTGCGCCCGCGGAAACAAGCCCCCGGAGATACTGCTTGAAAAGGCCAGGCACTACGGTGTGCCGGTATTCATTACAAACCGTACCACCGACAGGGTGGGCCACGAGATATCCAGCTTCATACAGAAAAAGCTGGCACGGCGCATACTGCTCCATGGAGAACTCATGGATATATACGGAACCGGTGTGCTGATAAGGGGTGAAAGCGGCCTGGGCAAGAGCGAGACAGCGCTGGATCTGATACAGAGCGGGCACAGGCTGGTAGCGGACGATGTAGTGGAGGTATCCCGCCTTGAAGAGCGGCTGGTGGGCCGCGCTCCCAACGCCACAAAGCACATAATGGATGTCCGTGGCATTGGCATAATAGACGTGCGCTATCTTTACGGCATGAGTGCCATACTGCCCGAGAAGGATATAAATTTAGTCATAGATCTGAAGAAGCTTGAAGAGTATCTGGATACGGAAGAAAAGGCCGTTGACGCAATGGATATACTTGGCCTGCCGGTGCCGCTTACGCCGCTGCCCATAAGCCCGGGACGTAACGTTGCGGTGCTTGTAGAGGTGGCTGTGCGCAATTTCCGACTGAAGCATATGGGCTTTGACTCTGAGCGAGAATTTGAACTGAAACTGAAATAGCTTTGGAAGGAGAAATATATGTATCAGGTGGGCGTAGATATAGGCGGTACAAACATCGCCATGGGACTTGTGGACGAGGCGCTGGAGGTAGTGCAGCGGGAAAGCATGCCCTTTGAAATAAAGGGCGGCGGAGAGCGCACGGCAGAGATAATACACGAAGGTACGCTCGCAATGCTCAAAAGGCAGGGCTCCGGGTTATATGATCTGGATAGCGTAGGCGTGGTCGTTCCGGGCAGCATAGATCCTCCGGGCAGCGTCGTCATAAACGCATATAACCTGAATTTTCACAACGAGCCACTGAAGGCCAGGATACAGAAGCAATTCGGCGATATCCCGGTATTCCTCGCGAACGACGCTGACGGCGCGGCGCTTGCGGAGCTTCACAGGGGAGCCTTCGTGGGCTGCGGGCCCGCCGTGCTGTTTACTCTGGGTACTGGAGTGGGTGGCGGCCTTATACTCGGCGGATGTTTCACGGCGGCCTTGGCAACGGCTGTGAGCTGGGCCATGCGCTGCTGGTAAGCGGCGGAGAACAGTGTACCTGCGGAAATAAGGGCTGTATAGAGGCATACTGCTCCGCCACCGCAATAATACGCGATGCTGTAAGGGCCATGGAAAAGCACCCCGACAGCCTGCTCTTTGAGCGCACCATGGGCAGGCCTGAAAGCATGAACGCCAAGATCGCTATCGACTGCGCCAGGGAAGGGGACAGTGCCGCGTTGGAGGTGTTCCATAATTTTGTGGATCACCTGGGCTCTGCGGTGGCTTCAATGATAAACCTGCTGGACTGTGAGCGGGTGGCAATAGGCGGCGGGGTTTCCGCCGCAGGGGAATTTCTCTTTGAACCTCTCAGAAAAAACGTACATGAGAAGAGCTTCTTTGAAAACCACGGCAGCGTAGTTCCGGCCGTGATGGGCAACGACGCGGGCATAATAGGCGCCGCGATGCTGAGACGCAACGAAGAATAATTTAGAAAATCGTTTAACTACCTTTTGACGGCAAATAATGTTTGGCATATAATATACTTAGGTAAACTTCTAAAATATAAGGCGGTGAAATCATGGTACCAACCCTCTCGATCGTTTTTATGGCTATATCAGCCCTTGTGAGCATAGGCCTGCCTGTCGCGCTGGGCATAATATGGCATAAGCGCACCGGCGCGAAGGCTTCATCGCTGTTCATCGGCGCAGCTGCGTTTGTGGTGTTTGCCATAATATTGGAAAACATATGCCACAGGCTCGTGCTGTACGGCAGCGGCTCCTGCGCCGCCTTCATGCAGTCCAACCTGTGGGCGTATGGGCTGTACGGCGCTCTGGCGGCGGGTGTGTGTGAGGAGACGGGACGGTTATGTGCCTTTAAGCTGTTTTTTAAGAAGAAGGACGACAGATGTGAGAGCGTTATGTACGGCATAGGGCATGGCGGCGTGGAAGCGGTGATGGTATCCGGCCTCACCATGATAAGCTACATTGCAATCTCTGCGATAATCAACCTTTCGGGCGGCATGGCGGGCCTTACCGTTCTCGGCATCGGCGAGGATACGGCCTCCGTGCTGATGACCGCGTTTACCGGGACGAATCCGTTTATGTACCTCGTGAGCATTATTGAGCGCATCATGGCGATAGCCTTCCATATTTCAATGTCGGTGCTGGTGTTCGCCGCGGTAAAGCAGAAGGGCAGGGGCTGGTATTATCCTCTTGCCATAGGGCTGCACGCGCTTCTCGACCTTGGGGCTATAGCCTATCAGACAGGCATCATAAAGAGCATTATCGCCGTAGAGGGCTATGTGCTGGTATTTACGGCGCTGTGCGCGCTGCTCGCGGCCAGGGTATACAGGGGGATGGCGGAGCAACGGCAGGAAACAAATCAAAATTATACTGTTGACAAGGAATAACGCGCAGTATATAATACAACAAAATTAAACAGCGACTGGATAGAGGCGCAGCCGACAATATTAACCCTCAACAGCCACGCAGGGCGTTGACGGGGGGCTAAAGGGAAGGCTGCCGAAGGACGAAGGGCTATGCGGGCTCTGCGTACCTGGGCAGCGGGATAATATCCCGCTGACTGTCACAGCTACATCTGTGGAGTGCTATCATTCAAAAAGCCAAGAACGTTTTTATTTATGTTTATTGCGGCGGTCGGAGTGATGCTCCTGCCGCCGTTTAATTTAAAATTTTTAAGTTTTTCGGAGGAAAGAAAAATGCGCAGATTTCTGAGTTTGGCACTTGTATTGGTACTTTGTTTGTCCATGGCAGCTTGCGGCAAGAAGACTGAGGACAGCCTTTCGGACGGCGTGCTGACCGTCGCCATGGAGTGCGCCTACGCACCCTATAACTGGACGCAGCCTACAGACGCCAACGGAGCCGTAAAGATAAAGGACAGCAACGACGTTATGATGGCAAAGAAGATAGCGGCAGCTCTTAATGCAGAGCTTGAGATAGTAAAGCTGGACTGGGATTCACTTGTTCCGGCGGTACAGAGCGGAGTTGTTGACTGCGTAATAGCCGGTCAGTCCATAACCTCTGAGCGTAAGCAGATGGTGGACTTTTCCGAGCCCTACTACTACGCTTCCATAGTGACTCTCACCTCCGCCGACGGCAAGTATGCCAACGCGGCATCGGTAGCCGACCCTGCCGGCGCTACCTGCACCCGCCCGATAAATACCGTTTTGGCCTCGCA
>OGOU01003292.1_pt1 | contig 10521 bp, 10 predicted proteins | sample 1552721 | NCBI WGS metagenome assembly OGOU01 (sample SAMEA2580176, study PRJEB22360) | human gut metagenome | biome: human gut; feature: human-associated habitat; material: faeces | place: Denmark | collected 2008/2010 | reverse complement strand
CAAGCGCGTCGCGGGGCGGCGGGCTGCTGAGCCAGCTGGGCGTTCTCAAGCTCGGCGGCTTCGACAGCGGCCATGCTTGCGGCAACGGCGTCTTGGAACGCCTGAATGTCGGCAGCCGTATAGCCCGCTACGCCGCGCTGCCAGCCGCGCTTGTTAAAGCGGTAGGTGAAGCCCGCAGTAGCGCTGAAGCCGAACAGGTAGGAACCGTCCGTCTTCGCGGGGCATACGCGCGAAGGCGCCAGCATGCCTTTCAGCTCGATATTGAAGTCGAACGAACGTGACAAGCGGAATTTGTTGAGCAGACCGTAAGAGAATGCGAAAGCCTGATGCGTGCCGGTCATATTGTCCTCTTGGCTCTTGTCCGTGAAGTTCGTAGCCAGATAACCGAAGCCTACGAACGGCACCAGATAATAGGCCCGGTCGTCGCGGTAACCGCCCGCCCAGTTCGAGAAGTTAAGCATAAAGTCGGAATGCACGAAGAGGTAAGGCCACTTGAGTTTGCCCAGATCGGCGTCATAGTTGGCAAACTGACCGCCCTGCAGCTGCAGACGCATACCTACTACAGGATGCACCCATTTTACAAGCGAAAAGTTCGCTTCGAATCCGAGACGTTTTCCGAAAGACCCCGAATTGGAGCCGTTCGTCAGGGCAGTGCCTACACCGCCGCCCAGCGACATCTCCCAGTTATCCCAAAATCCATTGGACACAAAACCTGCAAAGCTCGGTTTTTTGGGCGTCTCCTGCGCCCATGCCGTCGTCGCGAATGCCACGACCGCAAGAATTAGAATAAGTTTTTTCATAGCTAACATTAGTTATTCCCAGTTGTAAAATTATAAATTAATTTTTCAAAATCCATTCATCGACAGCATGAAACGCAAAAACAGAGCCGAAAGCGACTAAAAAAGGCCGAAAACATACGTTTCCAGCCTTTTAATCTCAATATCAAATCTTTTCAGATCAGCCGCATTTCGAATAACCGCACGACATACAGGTCAGACAGCCGTTCTGGTAGGCCATATTCTCCTGTCCGCAGCTCGGACATTTGCCTTTCGACTTGGTGCCGTCCACGATATATTGCTTCAGCGCACGGCAGACGCCCGTCTTCCATGTGTTGATCGACTCGCTGTCCAGATGGAGCGACTCGATGAGCGAAACGGTCTTCTCGATCGGCATGCCGTGGCGCAATACGCCCGAAATGAGTTTGGCGTAGTTCCAGAACTCTTCGTCGAACAGACGCGAGATGCCGCCGATGGTATTCGTATAACCGTAACGGTCGGTATACTGGAAGTCGTAACGCTTGGTGCCGTCGTCCTCGCGGACCTTGATGATGAAGCCCTTGTTGATCTTGCGGGGAATATACATGGCGTCCTCCTCGATCTTACCCGTGAAGACCTCGTAGGGACGTCCGTCCTGAAGTCCCACGAAGGCGATCCAGTCCTCGGTGCCGTTCTTGAACCGCACGATGTCGGCAGGAATCGACTTGGGACGCTTCGCCACTTCGCCGGGATGCCCCTCGCACTTCTTTTTCTTGTTCTTGGAGGCCTTGTCGAGCAGCACACCGTCGCGGCAGCCGTCGCGGTAAACCGTAACGCCCTTGCAGCCGCACTCCCAAGCCGTGCGGTACACGTCGGCGACGAGCGCTTCGGAGACATTGTTCGGCAGGTTCACCGTCACCGAGATCGAATGGTCCACCCATTTCTGGATCGCACCCTGCATCTTGACTTTCGCAACCCAGTCGATGTCATTGGCCGTGGCGCCGTGGTAGGGCGAAGCCGCCACCCACTCGTTCAGCTCGGCATCCGAGATGGTCTCCAGTTTCGACGTATCGTATCCGTTCGCGTCCAGCCACTTGACGAAATTGTGGTGGTAGACGTTGTACTCCTGAAACTTTTCGCCCGTTTCGTCCTCGTAATCGACGTGCGTGTCATGGTCCGAAGGGTTGATCTTGCGGCGACGCTTGTAGACCGTACGGAACACCGGTTCGATGCCCGACGTGGTCTGCGACATGAGCGACGTGGTGCCCGTCGGGGCGATGGTCAGCATGGCGATATTGCGGCGGCCGTTCTTCTCCATTTCGGCATACAGCTCCGGATCGGCCTCGCGGATGCGGGCGATCATCGGGTTGTTCTTCTCCTTCGAAGCGTCGTAGATCGGGAACGCTCCGCGCTGGGCGGCCATCCGGACCGAAGCGCGGTAGGCTTCGACGGCCAGCGTCTTCTGCACCTCGACGGCGAAAGCGATCGCCTCGTCCGAGCCGTAAAGCAGCCCCAGCGCCGCGAGCATATCGCCCTCGGCCGTGATGCCGAGACCCGTGCGGCGGCCCTTCTGCGCCATGGTGCGGATCTTCTTCCACAACTCCAGCTCCACGCGGCGGACCTCCTCGTCTTCGGGGTCGGCGGCGATCTTGGCGATGATCTGCTCGATCTTCTCCAGTTCGAGGTCGATGATGTCGTCCATCATGCGCATGGCCTTGCCGACATGCGCCTTGAACCTGTCGAAATTGAACTTCGCCTCCTTGGTGAAGGGGTTGTCCACATAGCTCAGCAGGTTCATCGCCAGCAGGCGGCACGAATCGTAGGGACAGAGCGGAATCTCGCCGCAGGGGTTGGTCGAAACCGTCACGAAGCCCTCGTCGGCATAGCAGTCGGGCACGCTCTCGCGGATGATCGTATCCCAGAACAGCACGCCCGGCTCGGCCGACTTCCATGCGTTGTGGATGATTTTATCCCAGAGTTTCTTGGCGTCGATGTCCTGCTCGTATTTGGGATGGTCCGACTTGATCGGGAACTGCTGGTGGTACTTCTTGCCCGCGATCGCGGCGCGCATGAATTCGTCGTCGATCTTGATCGAGACGTTGGCGCCCGTGACCTTGCCCGTATCGACCTTGGCGTCGATGAAACGCTCGGCGTCGGGATGCTTGATCGACAGCGAGAGCATCAGCGCTCCGCGGCGGCCGTCCTGCGCCACTTCGCGCGTCGAGTTGGAATAGCGCTCCATGAACGGAACGATACCCGTGGAGGTGAGGGCCGAGTTCAGCACGGGGCTGCCCGTGGGGCGGATGTGCGAAAGGTCGTGCCCCACGCCGCCGCGGCGCTTCATCAGCTGCACCTGCTCCTCGTCCATGCGGAAAATGCCGCCGTACGAGTCGGCCGGGTTCTTATGGCCGATCACGAAACAGTTCGAGAGCGAGGCCACCTGAAAGTTGTTGCCGATACCCGTCATCGGGCCGCCCTGCGGAATCACGTACCGGAAATGGTCGAGCAGCTCGAACACCTCCTCCTTGCTCATCGGATCGGGATACTTGCGCTCGATGCGCTCGATCTCGGCGGCGATACGCTCGTGCATCTGCTTGGGCGACGTTTCGTAAATATTGCCGAAAGAGTCCTTGAGGGCGTACTTGCTGACCCACACCGTTGCGGCGAGGTCGTCCCCTTCGAAATACTTTTTCGACTCGGCGACCGCATCGTTGTATTCGACTTTCTGCGGCGCCACGGGTTTTGCGGCTTTTGACATGACTATATTACTTTATTTCAGAATTTTAGCGTCGGAACGGACAAAGTCCGGTTTTACAAAAATGATTCTTTTATATGGAAAAAACCAGCGACGCACACCAATTTTATCCACAAGTTATTTACAAAAGGTGTAAAAGATGCGCCCCGCATACGTGAGACGCATTTATCGGCCGGCGGAAACCCGCGGCGCCGGTTTCGGCGTGCGGACCGCGGCCCAGAAAAGCACCGGCTACTTCACCGCCACGGCGTCGATCTCGACCAGCGCGCCCATCGGAAGCGCCGCCACCTGATAGCACACGCGGGCGGGCATCCGCTCGGTAAAGAACCGGGCGTAAACGGCGTTCATCGCGGCGAAATCGCCGATGTCCTGCAGCAGGACGGTGGTCTTGACCACGTCGCCGAGCGTATAGCCGCCCTCTTCGAGGATGTGGCGCAGGTTCGTAAGCGACCGGTGCGTCTGGGCTTCGACGCCTTCGTCCATTTTACCGGTGGCGCCGTCGATCGGAAGCTGGCCCGAAACATAGAGCGCGCCGCCGGCTTCGACGGCCTGCGAGTAGGGTCCCACGGCTTTGGGCGCATGGGGCGATGCGATAATCTTCTTCATAACGGGTATTTTTCAAATTTTACACAAAGGTACGATTTATTCCCTATATTTGCACAACACATATATAATAATATACTATGAAGATTTTGCTGAAAATCGCGGCCCTCGCCGCCGTTGCGGCCCTCGCCGCAGGGTGCTGCAGTTGCCGTTCCTACCAGAAGAAAAACCGCAGGCCGCTCGTCGGCACCGAATGGCAGCTCATTCAGCTGGGCGGCAAGGCCGTCAAACCCGAAGAGGGCAAATTCACGCTTACGTTTCTGGCCGAAGAGAACCGCATCGCGGGCATCGGCGCCTGCAACCGCATCATGGGGAGGTACGAAGCGACCGAGAAGGGCGCGCTGAAGATCGGGCCGCTGGCATCGACGATGATGGTATGCCCCGGCATGGAGCAGGAGGACGCGTTCACCAAGGCGCTCGAATCGACGACGCACTACGATATGGACGGACCGATGCTGCTCCTGCTGAGCAACGGCGAACTGCGGGCCGTATTTCAGGCGAAGCCCTGAGACGAAGCACGGGCGCAGCCTGACGACAAAAAAGGGGAGGACTTTCGGACAGTCCTCCCCTTTTTCATACGGCTCGCCGCGTCTATTTCAGGTGCGGATTCAGGCTGCGCCATTCCTCCACGGGCGGGATGATACCCATCGAAATCACCTCGTCGCGCAGTTTGCAGAGGTGTTCGTAGCTGGCGGCGAGGGTCTTGTTCTCCTCGGCCGTGCCCTGCACGTTCTTGTAGCTGACGCCCTCCTTGGTGATCTGGGTCTCCATAGCCATCAGGATATGCTTGAACTCATCGTTGTGCACGAATACGCCGGCCGGATAGCCGAACGGCTTGCCGCCCATGGCCGCAGCGATCATGCAGATCGACAGGTAGGCCGGGCTTTGGAACGACGAGCGGCCGCGCAGGTCGATGATATGCTTGCCGCCCTGAATCACACGCTGCTGCAGGTCGTGCCAGTCGCCTTCGGGCATTTCATGGCCGATCAGCTCCGAAAGAGGACGTCCGGCGACGAGCGTCGTCGAGGCGAAGACGGCCATCTGCTCGCCGTGGCCGCCGTAGGTGCGGCAGTTGCGGATTTCGTCGGGCGAAATCTTGAAATACTTGGCCAGCTCCGAACGCAGGCGCGTGCTGTCCAGCGCGGCAAGGGTCGAAAGCTGCGAGGGACGGATGCCCGCATAGATCAGCGTTACCAGTCCCGTGATGTCGGCGGGATTGAAAACCACGACCACATGCTTCACACCGGGGCAGTAGGTCTTGATGTCCTTGCCCAGCTGCGCGGCGATCTCGGTATTGCCTTTCAGCAGGTCTTCGCGCGTCATGCCCGCCTTGCGCGCCGCGCCGCCCGACGAAACGACATACGAAGCGTCCGTAAGAGCCTCCTTGATATCGCTCGTCCAAGTGATGTTCACCCCTTCGAACGCGCAGTGATAAAGCTCCTCGGCCACGCCTTCGAGCGCGGGAGCGTACGGGTCATACAGGCAGATGTTCGGCGTAAGGCGCATCATCAGCGCCGTCTGGGCCATGTTCGAGCCGATCATACCGGCCGCGCCCACGATCGTGAGTTTGTCGTTTGTCAGAAATTCCATAACTGAAACTATTTTAAATTGGGTACGATCCCGTACCCGGGTCTTATTTGCTGAAGCGGAACGTAAATTCGTTCTTCGCGTCGCGCATCCAAGCGAACTGCCGCGTAGTGGGCGAAATGGCGAACAGGGGCGAGAAAGTCGTCGCCTTCACCGTCACGCCGTCGGGCATGAACTCCAGAATGCGTATCCAGCCGTCGCCGCCGTTACCCTCGTAACCGCCGCCCATCGACTGCGCGTCGAAGAGCATCTGGTGTACGTCTTTTCCGGCGCTGTTTCTGTCGGTGCGGAACCCGCTTCCCGAAATGTGGCCGCAGACCACCAGTTCGATGTTGGAAGCCGGGCGGACCAGTTTCTGCCAGAGATCCTCGCCGTTGCTGGCGTCGGGAAGCGGCAGTCCCTTGATCTTCACGATCCTGCCGTTGCGCACCAGCGGTTCGTAGCTCGTCACCTTGCAGGGGCCGGAAAGCCGCTGGTCCTTGGCATCGAGGTAAGCGTGGGTCATCAGCACGATCCGGTGATCGGCGTACTCCTCCAGCCCCGCCACCTGCTGCGCCCACTTCATCACCGTATCGCGGGGCGCGAACTCCATATTCAGGAAAAGGTAGTCCTTGCCGTCGGGGGCCTTCAGTTCGAAGGCGCAGTTCTCGACGGCGGGATTCTCGTCCGAATCGAGTCCGAACTGGCAGATCGCCGCCGCGTTGAGCGGGTTGCGGCCGATCGGGAAATATTCGTTCAGGTGCGTGCGCCGCGCGCCGCTGCGGGTATAGGTGTAGTCGTGGTTGCCGGTGGCGACCAGATAGGGCACGCGGCCGTCCAGCACGTCGAACGCATCGGCCATGCCCTGCCATTGGCGCACCGAGGTCAGGTCGCCTGAAAAACCGTTGCCGATGCGGTCGTTCTGCTCGACCACGTCGCCCACGCAGAGCACCATCCGAACGTTCAGCCGCTCGATGTTGTCGGCGATCCACGCCGTCATCAGGCGGGCGATGGGCTGGCTGGCTTCGTTCTTGGCATATCCCTGCAGGTCGGGGATCACCACGACGCTCCACGATTCGGGATTCTCCAGCGCGGGTTGCCGGTATTCCTCCTGCGCCGCAGCGGGCAGGCTCCACAACATGGCGGCCAACGCCGCGAGGGTCATTATTCCTCTTTTCATTTTTCGTACCGTTTATTTATCGGGCCGCGAATCATTCGACTTCGCGGCGGTTCCGCAAAGCATGCGTGATGGTCAGCTCGTCGACGTATTCCAGCTCGTCGCCGAAGCCGATGCCGCGGGCGATCGAGGTGACTTTCACGCCGGGGAACTGCCGCAGGCGGTTCATCAGGTAGAAGAGCGTCGTCTCGCCCTCGACCGAGGTCGAAATGGCGAGAATCACCTCCTTCACGCCGCCGCGGGCGATGCGCTCGGTCAGCAGGTCGATCTTCAGATCCGAGGGCGAAATGCCCTGCATCGGCGAAATGACCCCGCCCAGCACGTGGTAGAGACCCTTGTACTGGTGGGTATTCTCGATCGAGAGCACGTCGGCGACCTGCTCCACGACGCAGATCGTGGTCCGGTCGCGCTCGTCGTCCAGACAGATCGGGCACACCTCCTCGTCCGAAAGGTTGTTGCACTCGGCGCAGTATTTCACGTCGTTGCGGAAACGGTCGATGCTCTCCGTCATTTCGGCCACCGACTCCCGCTCCATGCGCAGGATGTGGATGGCGAGACGCAGCGCCGTGCGGCGCCCCACGCCCGGAAGCTTCGACAACTCGCCGACGACGTCCTGTAGTAATTTAGACATTCAGATCGTTTCGATTTTGCGGCACTCCAGCCACCCCTTCTTGCCGTCGGCGATCACCACTTCGCACCAGTCGTCGAGCCGGTTCGTGATCGTCACGACCGTGCCTTCGTGCAGCACGAAAAGGTCGGTGGACGACTTGTCGGGCGAACTCTTGACCGCCGTAGAAGCGGTCATGACCACGGCCGAAGTGTCGTCGAGCATCTCGCGGCGTTCGCCCAGCGCGAACCACGTCGTCAGCATGCACAGCAGCACGGCGACGACGGTGCCGTAGAACCCGGCCTTGCGCAGCGAAAGCCGCTGGGCCAGCAGGTAGACCAGAAACAGCGCCAGCGCACAGGCCAGCAGCACCAGCGAAAGGACGCTCCACGCCGTACAGCTCATCGTGTGGCGGGCTTCGCGCATCCACGTCACGAAGAAGAATTCGGGAATATCCTCGATGTTGTCCTTCGTGCGGGCTTCGGCGACGCTCAGGTTGTGGCGGATGTCGTCGTTGCCGGGAGCCAGCCGCAGCGCCCGTTTGTAATAGAGGATGGCCTTGCCGATGCGGTCCTCCTTGAAGTAGGCATTGGCGAGGTTATAGTAGAGTTTCACGGAGCTTACCCCGCGGGAAAGAATCTCTTCGTAGACTTCGGCGGCCGAATGGAAATTGCCGTTGATATAGGCCGTGTTGGCCATGTCCCACAACTCATCGGTCGTGGGCCGGGGCGCGGACTCGCTCTGCTCCGCCGCCGGCTGCGCAAGGCTGTCGGCAGGCTCCTGCGCATAGGATGCAAGCCACCCCAGCAGCAGGACGAGACAAACTGAAATTCGTTTTTTCATAGCTGTTCCTATCGTTTTATCATCGCTTCGATCCGCGAAATGATATCGACGCCCTCGCCGTAGACCTCGGTCATCCGGGCCGATGCGGCCGGCGAATACTGCGCCTCGTCGCACTTGGTGATGATGGCCGTGAAACGCTGCGACTCCTCGGACGAGACGCCGCGTTTGTGCAGCTCCTCGCGGACGTTCTCCTTCGTGAGATTGGCGACCGGAATGTTGAACTTGTCGCTCATGTAACCCCACAACGCACGGAGCATCTCCTCGTAGAACGCATGGCGGTTCTGCTCCTCCATGTAGCGTTTGGCGGCGCGGAAACGCTGCACGGCGACCTTGTTGGCGCGCTTGCCCCGCAGCAGGGCCACGTTCTGCGACTCGCGGATCTGCCGGCGCAGCGCGACGTAGACCATTGCGAAGAGGATCAGGATGCCGAAGAACAGCACCCAGTAGGCCGCGCTGAAGAGGAACGGTTCGCGGACCGAACGCAGCTGCGGACTGCCCAGCTTGATGAAGCGGATATCCTGTCCGAGCAGCTTGACCTCCTCCTTCGACATACCGCGGCCCTGCACCACGAGAGCGTCGCCGCCGCCCTTGGCGTCGGGCGTGATCTCCAGCTCCAGCGCCTTCGACTTCAGCGTCATGTACTGCATGCGCGACGGGTCGAAATAGCTGAATTCGACGGGTTCCACCTCGTACGTGCCTTCGGCGCGCGCGATGAAGGGATATTCGAACTGGCGGTAGCCGGAGATGCCGGCCGCCGAGGTGTTGATCGACTCGGTGGTCTTGACGTTATACTGCTCGAACGAAGCGGGGAGCGTCAGTTTGGGGGCCTGCACGAACGTAAGGTTGCCCGTGCCGGAGATCTTCACCGTATAGGTCGCCGCGGAGTTGGCGGCCAGCCGCTCCTGCGGAAGCACGGCGTCCATCGTGAAACTGCCCACGGCGCCGCTGAAGCTGGCGGGAGCGCCCGCTGGCAGCGGCTTGACGGCGATGTTGATGCGCGGACTCTGCACCTTGCGGGGCACGTTGACGAAGTCGGGACCGCCCCCGAAGAAGGGATCCACGTTGCGGCGTCCCGGCACCACGACCTGCGCCACGGCCGTCAGTTCGGCCGGCTCGATCACGAGCGTCCCGGCCTGCTGCGGGTAGAGCAGGTACTCCTTGGCCACGAGCGTCTCATAGACCTTGCCGTTGAAGGTCTCGCGCTGGCGCCGGGCATTGTCGGTATTGAGCTCCTGCGCCCAGAATCCGTTGAACGACGGGAATTTCACGTCGTTGTATCCCACGACCGGCACCCGCTCGTACAGCTTGAACGTCACGCGCAGCGGCTCGCCCTTGTAGACCGAGGTCCGCGACACGACGGCGCGCAGCAGAATGTCGTCCTTGGCGATCTGGTTCTGCGCCGTAACGTCCGGCGAGGAGTCCTCGCGCGGCCGGGACTGCGTGCCGCCGGCGCCGGGGGACTTGCCCTCGTTCACGATCTCGATCGGCAGGGCGTTGGAACGGTAGACGGTGCCGTCCCACATCGGCTGCCGTCGTTCAGCCGTCCCCCCGGACCTCCGGCAGCCCCGACGGTGACGTTGCCCGCAGCCTGCGGAAGCAGGACGTAGGTGATCGTGTAATTGATGCTTTTGGTCATCGCTCCGTTGACGATCTGGATCGACTGGCCCGACGACTCGGCCGGGCCGGCGATCACGTCGAATCCGTCGAACGAAGGCGCCTTGAACGTCCCCTTGTCGGGATAGGCGTTGAGCGCGAACTCCACGCGGAACGCTTCGCCGACGGCGACCGTCAGCGGAGAGCTGGCCTCAAAAGTGACCTTCTCGGCAGCCGATGCCGAGAAGATCGCCAGCGCGAAGAGCGCCGTCAGGGATATTTTCGCAATGAAATCTCTCATTGAGCCTTACAATAAAATCTTTCTTCAGATTTTACAACGTAAACTTTTGCCCGTTAGTATATCTCCGGGCCGTTTTTTAATGTTTGAAATCGGCAAAAAAGTCGTTGCCCTTGTCGTCGACGATGATGAACGCCGGGAAGTTCTCGACGTAGATCTTGCGGACAGCCTCCATGCCCAGTTCGGGGAAGTCCACGACCTCGACCGACTTGATTGAGTTCTTGGCCAGAATAGCCGCCGGGCCGCCGATCGAACCGAGGTAGAAACCGCCGTGCTTGCGGCAGGGGGGGGCGGGCGGTGGCGGAGGGGCACGCCCTGAAGGGC
>OGOU01003289.1_pt1 | contig 10534 bp, 7 predicted proteins | sample 1552721 | NCBI WGS metagenome assembly OGOU01 (sample SAMEA2580176, study PRJEB22360) | human gut metagenome | biome: human gut; feature: human-associated habitat; material: faeces | place: Denmark | collected 2008/2010 | reverse complement strand
AACCAAAAACTCGAAATACAGGTTAACTGGATTTCGAGTTTTTTCGACAGTCTGAGCATCAAAATCATTTTGATGCTTTATTGATGCTATCTAAAATTTGCAATTTGTACTTGTGGTTTCATGGTTCAAAAAAGTTATTTGTGATAGCTGTTCTTTTGGCACATTTCATTTATTGACTCTGCAAAAATTGAGCGAGAGTGTTTGTCCGGATTCTCGTTTGAATTTTTCTTTTCGATATAATAATCCTGTAATTTTTTCCACAACTTTTTATTTTTCAGCCAGTCGATTTTCTTATCCAAGTCAATAAAACCTTTACCTTGATATTCCCAAGAGTAATAGTTGTTTTCTTTATTGAAACGGATGTATTGTTGTCTGCCGCCGTTACAATTATACACAATCGCAAAATCGCAGCTGTGAATGATGCGAGAAGTAAAAGTGTTGACTTTCTTAATGGTAAGTACTCTCGTGGAGTCTTCGCAATACTTATACCCATAGCGAGGAGCAACACGATCAATTGCGTTACGGATTGTAGTCCGTATTTCTTTTGGCTCGAAATTCTCGTCATCGTCGTTGACCTCAATGTTGATATCAAAGTCAAATCCGATATTAGATTTTGCATCGTAGGTTATCATGTTACGGCTTGAACTGCCGATCGGTTTGAAGCTAAAGGTGAACTTGTCTCGCACCAGATTTTGCACCTCATAGAGAATTTGATACAGCTCATCTTTTATGGGTTGAGCTTCTTTTCTTCTTACATACCTGAAGTTATGCATAATGTTATCTCCTAAAAGAATCTCCCTAACCGACCATCTAACCTGAGTTAAATCATTTTATTTTACTATAACAATTTCATTTGTCAAGGACTTTAGCTCAGTTTTTATAATCAATTGTCAAAAAATAGACTTTGCTATTTAGCATACAAAAATATTATCGAACTGATTTATAACTCAAATTTTGCACCGCGATAAACAAAGAATAAGCCGAAATTTTACTTTTACATTCAGTACACAGAAAAATATGTCTGTGTATGAAAAGTTGGATTTATATTTTACAAAATTTTCTTGTAAATTTATATTGATATTTCGTTAAAAAAAGTATATACTTTTTTTAACGAGGTGAGATCGTGGAGCGTTCAAGTTACTTAAATGAAATACGGCAAAAAATTTTAGAATCAGAAAAAGGAACCGTGTTTGTGGCGAGTGATTTTGCGGATATATATGATAATATGAAAGTTGGAGTCTGCCTTTCAAGATTAGAAAACGAAAAACTTTTGCGCCGCATTATGCGTGGAGTATATGACAAGCCCGAATACAACAGCTTTTTGCAGGAATATCTTGAACCTGCCCCTGATAAAGTAGCTAATGCGATAGCACGGAACTATGGTTGGACCATTGTTCCGTGTGGCGACACAGCATTGAATTTGCTGGGATTGTCAACGCAGGTTCCTGCAATTTGGCTTTATGTAAGCGATGGTCCGTACAAGGAATATTCATTCAATAATACTACCATTAGGTTTAAGCATACTGCAAATAAAGAGATCTCAAAGCTTTCATACAAAACATCTCTCGTAATTCAGGCACTCAAGGCTCTTGGTAAAGAGAATATTGACAATAATGTCATTGTTAAGCTCGCAAAAGTGTTAACCGATGATGAAAAGAAAAATATGCTGAATGAAGCCAAAAGCACAACATCGTGGATTTACGAATATATAAAGTCCATTGCAAGGAGTAGCGAAAATGAATAATATTGCAAGAATAAACAGTAATGACCGAAAAGCACTATTTCAGAATACAGCCGCAAAAATGGGTTTGACCGAGGCTATTGTTGAAAAAGATTATTGGGTATGTTTTATGCTTGACTATTTATTTCACCGTTGCAAATGGAAAAATAGCATTGCATTCAAAGGTGGAACAAGTTTATCAAAAGCCTATGGTCTTATAGAACGATTTTCGGAAGATATTGATTTGATTCTCGACTGGCGAGTTTTAGGATATGAAAAGGACGAACCTTGGGAAAACAGAAGCAATACCAAACAGGACTTGTTTAATAAAGAAGCAAACAGGCGGACGGAAGTTTTTCTGAAAGATACTTTTATGCCGAGTATTGCAAAAGATTTGAGCAAAGAAACGACCGCACCGTTTGAATGTTACATAGATGAAACTGATCCTCAGACAATTGTGTTTGCGTATCAACGAGATTTCAGTGATACAGCAATATTGCCCGTCATCAGACTTGAAATCGGAGCTTTAGCGGCATGGACTCCTGCTGAAATCAGGGAAATCACACCTTATGCAGCTATTCAATATCCAAGATTATTCAGTCAGCCGACAACAGAAATTTTGACTGTTTTACCGGAAAGAACATTCTGGGAAAAGGTAACCATTTTACATAGAGAAGCTAACAGACCGGAGGGAAAGACCTTTCCAGCGAGATATTCAAGACATTATTATGACTTGTACTGTATGATGAACTCACCGGTAAAGGATAAGGCATTAAATAATACTGAACTAATCAAAAAAGTGGTTGAATTTAAAGAAAAGTTTTATCGTTGCCCGTGGGCAAAATACGAAGAAGCCAAAATCGGCACAATGAAATTAATGCCGCCTGAAAGAAATATGCAAGCTCTAAAGGATGACTATGAGCATATGCAGAATATGATATTTGGGGCTAAACTTGAGTTTAATACAATTATATGTGGTATTAAACAGTTTGAGGAAGAAATAAATGCGATTTCCGTATAATATCTGTTAACTAGTACGGATATACACTTTCAGTATGAAAATGTTAATAAAATTAGACTAATAACTGAGTGAAAGGTGTAGTAACATGAAAAATGAAAAACAAATAGAAAATAATTTTATCGAAAAGCTTAAAGAATTAAAATATACCTATCGTGAAGATATTAAAGATAAAGCAGCTCTGGAGGAAAATTTTAGAACTCATTTTCAAAATTTAAATAGAGTTAATTTAAGTGATTCTGAATTTGCAAGATTAAAAGAGAGTATCATAACTCCGGATGTATTTGTAGCAGCAAAAATTTTAAGAGAGACAAATACTTTTAAGAGGGATGATGATACTCCGTTACAATACACCCTTGTAAACACAGTCGACTGGTGCAAAAATGAGTATGAAGTAATTAATCAACTACGCATTAATACAGAAAACAGTTATCATCTGTATGATGTTATTATTCTTATCAATGGGATTCCTGTTGTACAAATAGAATTAAAATCACTTCAAATTACTCCGAGAAGAGCAATGGAGCAGATTGTCGATTATAAAAATGATCCAGGGAATGGATTTACAAATTCTCTGCTCTGTTTCATGCAGCTTTTTATTGTCAGCAATGAAAGCAACACCTATTATTTTGCTAATAATAACAAAGAGCATTTTGCTTTTGATGCTGATGAACGATTTTTACCGGTATATCAATTTGCCGATAAGGATAATAAAAAGATTACCCATTTGCACGATTTTTCCGAGGAGGTGCTGCGTAAATGTGCTTTAGGCGAACTCATCAGCAAATATATGGTCTTAGTGGCAAGTGAACAGAAAATGATGATTATGAGACCATATCAGATTTATGCGGTTAAAGCCATTATGGATTGCATTGAGCAAAACAGAGGAAATGGCTATATTTGGCATACGACGGGAAGCGGTAAAACTCTCACATCTTTTAAGGCATCCACTTTATTAAAGGATAATCGTAACATAGCAAAATGTCTTTTTGTTGTGGACAGAAAAGATCTTGATCGACAGACAAGAGAAGAATTCAATAAATTCCAAGAGGGGTGTGTAGAAGAAAACACCAATACCGAAACTTTGGTAAAAAGACTTGTTTCGGAAGACTATCGAGATAAAGTCATTGTGACGACCATTCAAAAACTTGGTTTGGCACTTGATGATGACAATAAACGAAGTAAAGAAAAAAAGAAAAAAGGTGAACTGACATATAAAGAAAGATTGGCTCCTCTGAAAAACAAAAGAATTGTGATTATCTTTGACGAATGCCATCGCTCACAATTTGGAGAAAACCACAAAGCAATCAAAAACTTCTTTCCTAAGGCTCAACTGTTTGGATTTACTGGCACGCCTATTTTTGAAGAAAACGCAACTTACAAGCAAATTGATGGAACAATTGGTTCTTATACAACCACGAAAGATATTTTTGAGAAAGAGCTGCATGCATATACGATTACTCATGCTATTGATGACAGAAATGTATTGCGATTCCATATTGACTACTTCAAGCCGGAAAATGATAGAGATGCTTCAAAAATCAATGAGGAACAGCAAAAAAGAGCTGTGGTTCAAACCATTTTGTCAAAGCATGATGCTGTGACGAACAATAGAAGATACAACGCTATTTTAGCGACAGCATCTATAAATGACGCTATTGAATATTATAACTTGTTCAAAGAAGCACAACAAAATTGTATAGATGCTGCTGGCAGTGAGTTTACACCATTAAATATTGCTTGCGTATTTTCTCCACCGGCGGAAGGCAATAAAGATGTTCAACAAATTCAAGAAGATCTTCCGCAGGAAAAAGAAGATAACAAAAAAGAACCTGATAAAAAGAAACAAGCGTTGACGGGTATTATCAAAGCTTATAACGAACAGTATGGAACTAGTCATGACATTAATAATTTTGATGGATATTATCAGGATGTTCAGCAAAGAATTAAAGACCAGAAATATACCAACACGGATTATCCCCATAAAAACAAAATTGATATTACCATTGTTGTGGATATGTTGCTAACTGGTTTTGATTCTAAGTATTTGAACACTTTGTATGTAGATAAGAACTTAAAATATCATGGATTGATTCAGGCATTTTCCAGAACAAATAGAGTTTTGAATGATACAAAGCCCTACGGAAATATCCTTGATTTCAGAAGCCAAGCAGATGAAGTAGACAAAGCGATTGCTCTATTTTCTGGTGAAGATAACAGCAAACGAGCAAAAGAAATCTGGCTTGTTGATCCTGCTCCAAAGGTCGTTGAGAAATTTGATAAGGCAGTAAGCGAACTGGAAAAGTTTATGGAATCTCAGGGCTTGGAGTGTAAGCCTGAGGAAGTAAGCAATCTGAAAGGCGATGCAGCAAGGTGCGAATTTGTCAATAAATTCAAAGAGGTACAGCGTTTAAAAACGCAGTTGGAGCAATATACGGAAATTGAAGAAAAAGAAGCAGAAAAAATCGAGGAATTGTTGCCGGAAGATACCTTGCGTGCGTTCCGTGGTGCTTATATCGATGTGGCACAAAGACTGAAAGCCGAACAAGGAAAAGAAACCGAGAATAAAGATTCAGAGGTAGAGCAGCTCGATTTTGAGTTTGTTTTGTTTTCGTCTGCCATTATTGACTATGACTATATCATGGCGTTGATTGCTAAATACACTCAGTCTGAGCCGAAAAAGCAGAAGATGAGCAAAGAACAGCTAATCGGTATGCTTTCCGCTACATCCAATTTGCTTGATGAGAGAGAGGATATAATCGAATATATCGAATCGCTTCATGTTGGTGTGGCTCTGAATGAAAAGGACATTAAAGAAGAATATCAGAAATTCAGAGAGCAAAAAAACAATCAAGAAATCAAAATGATTGCCCAAAAGCACGGTATTGAAATGAAAAGTTTGCGGGCGTTTACTCAGGAAATTATCGACCGTATGATTTTCGATGGAGAAAAACTAAGTGATCTTCTGGCACCGCTTGACTTAAGCTGGAGAGAAAGAACGCAAAAAGAACTGGATTTGATGGCTGACCTAATTCCGTTGTTAAAGAAACTGGCAGATGGTCGTGAAATTGTGGGGTTGAATGCGTATGAATGATAAAGCAAAAAAGGTTCTCAAATTAAGATTTCCAGAATTTACTTATAAATGGAAAAATGACAAATTAGGTAATATATTTACCGAAAGACAAGAAACGGGATTTCCAGACTTGCCACTGATGTCCTTGACTGATGAATATGGGCTTGTTCTACAACAGGAAACAAATAAAAAAGATAATTCAAGTACAAATAAATCAAGGTATCTTAGGATTTGTGAAGGAGATATTGTATACAACACTATGCGTATGTGGCAAGGCAGATGTGCTTATTGCAAAAATGAGGGTATCGTTAGTCCAGCGTATACAGTGTGCATTCCTAAATATACCTGTGATGGGGTATTTTTTAATTATTACTTTAAAACTTATGGTTTGATACAAAAGTTTCATGCCAATTCGCAAGGATTAGTTAACGATACATTAAACCTAAAATTTGATAAGTTTTCTTCAATAACAATAGATTATCCGATAAAAAAGGAAGAACAACAAAAGATTGCTGATTGTTTATCTTCTATTGATGAGCTTATTGATGCAGAGAACAGAAAACTGAAAGCGTTGAAAAAGCACAAAAAAGGTTTAATGCAGAAGCTGTTTCCTGCCGAAGAAGAAACTCTTCCTGAATGGAGATTCCCGGAGTTTAGGGATAAAAATGAATGGAGCATTAAGCCATTAGGTAAAATCTGCACTAATTATGACTCTAGAAGAGTACCGATCACCGAAAAAGATAGAGTAGCGGGAAATATTCCTTATATCGGTGCATCGGGAGTAATTGATTATATCAATGATTTTATATTTGATGAAGATTTACTGTGCGTTTCAGAAGATGGTGCAAATTTAATTGCAAGAACATACCCGATTGCTTTTAGCATTTCCGGGAGGACTTGGGTAAATAACCATGCTCATGTATTAAAATTTGCTAATAAGTATACACAAAACATAGTCGAATCCTACTTGAATATGATAAATCTACAAGACTTTCTCACAGGAATGGCACAGCCTAAGTTGAATAGAGCCAAACTGGATATCATTCCAATTTCACTCCCTGAAGAGAAAGAGCAGAAAAAAATTGCAGACTGCTTGTCAGAGATAGACACTATGATCATAGTGCAGTCAAATAAAGTGGAACAACTAAAAAAGCATAAAAAAGGGTTAATGCAAGGATTGTTTCCCTCTCTTGAGGAGGCAGATATATGAGTATAAATATACCGGAAAGACTGTCCAAACAGAAATATAATCAGCTACTCAATGATTTGAAGGACTACGACTTAACAAAATACACCGATCTGATTAAAGAAAATTATAAAAAGCCAAAAGGAGAAACGGAGTATTCTTTAAAGGATAGTATTGAAGAGCCAGTTCGTATCAATTTAGATTATGTGCTTAAACGGATGTCAGATAAGCAAGCATTCGACAACCTGCAAGAAATCGCCCGATATTTAAGGATGCTGCTGGAAGATAAAAAATACGCTTTACTATTTGCCTATAATGGCACTGGAAAAACACGATTGTCCGCCGAATTTAAGACATTGGGTCAGGTATTAGATGAAGAAACTGGAGAAAAGAGAGCAGACACATTATATTATAATGCTTTTACAGAAGACCTCTTCTATTGGGACAATGACTTGGAAAATGATACTGAGCGATTCTTGAAATTGAATAGTGACTCCCGGTTCTTTTCTGGATTAAAGGAATTGGAAATGGAAAATAGGATTCGCCCATTTTTACACCGCTATGCCGATTTTGATTTTACGATTGATTATGATGAATATAAAATCAGCTTTTATAGGAATGTTATAATCAACGGAGCTAGCCAAAGAGTTGACAATATCAAGGTATCCCGTGGTGAGGAAAATATATTTGTTTGGTGTTTTTTCTTGGCTATTATGCAGTTAGTTGTTGATAAAGTGGAATCCTATGATTGGGTCCAGTACATTTATATTGATGACCCAATTTCATCTCTGGATGATAACAATGCGATTGCTGTGGCAAGTCATTTAGCGACTTTGATGAGTGGAGCAGATATAAAGGTAATAGTATCGACACATCATGCGTTGTTTTATAATGTTTTGTGCAATGAAATTGCAAAGTCAGAAAGATTATTTTTTCAAAAATTAACAGGAACTGGTTACATATTAAAAGATACAAGTAAGACTCCCTTTTTTCATCATGTTGCTTTGCTGAAGGAATTAAAGAAGGCTGCTGATTCGGGAGAACTCTATACTTATCACTTCAATATTCTTAGGAATATTTTAGAAAAGACGGCATCTTTCCACGGATATAAGGATTTCTCATCATGTTTAAGAAAAGAAGATGAGGATTCCGTCGTGTATAGAAGAATAATAAATCTGTTAAGCCACGGAAACTATTCAATTTTCGATCCAAAAGAAATGGTTGAAGAAAACAAAGAACACTTCAAAAGAATACTAAATAACTTTTTGGAAGATTACAAATTCAATCAAAATATATTTGATACAGAGCAAGCACAGGAGGATAACTGATGAATGATACACAACAAAAACAGTTAGGTTCGACATTATGGGCAATCGCTGATAAACTGCGTGGTGCAATGAACGCCGACGATTTTAGAGATTATATGCTGTCTTTTCTCTTTTTACGTTACCTATCTGATAATTATGAAGAAGCAGTAAAAAAAGAATTGGGTAGTGATTATCAGAAAAGTGAGCTTGAAATCAAAAAGAACGAAGAAAATATTGATGTCTATATTGACGAGCTTAAATCCGTCATCGTTAAATACAGTAACTCTCTTTCTCCAAAGAAATTAGGTTTACAAGAAGATGAGAAAGATCAAGAAAAAATTAAAAAAGCAAGGCAAGATTTTGTGGACAATAATAATAAAATGCTCTATAGTCACAATGTAAATCCTCTTGCTGTCTGGTACATTCGCAATCTGGATCAAGTCGATATGCTTGAGAAACAAATGCGCCGTAAAATTCATTATGTGATAAAACCTGCATATTTGTGGAGTAATATATATGAATTGGCAAGAACACAAAACAGTCAATTATTGAAAACTTTACAGAGTGGGTTTAAATACATTGAAAATGAGTCGTTTGAAAGCAGATTTCGTGGATTGTTCTCAGAAGTAAATCTTGATTCCGATAAGCTTGGTAAAAATTATAGTGAACGAAATGCATTGCTGTGTTCGATTATAACCGAAATAGCTGAAGGGCTTTCTAAATTTCCAAATGAAACAGATCTTCTGGGTGATGCCTACGAATATTTGATTGGTCAGTTTGCTGCAGGTTCCGGAAAAAAAGCAGGTGAGTTCTATACACCACAGCAGGTTTCGACAATTCTTTCTCGAATTGTATCGCTTGACAGCCAAGATCCCAGCACTGGAAAAAAGAAGAAACTGAGAAATGTACTTGATTTTTCTTGTGGTTCAGGTTCTCTGTTAATTAATGTTCGAAAACAATTTGGAGCAAATGGTATTGGTCAGATTTATGGGCAGGAGAAAAATATCACTACTTACAACCTTGCTCGTATGAATATGCTGCTTCATGGAGTGAAGGATTCTGAATTTCAGATTCATCATGGCGATTCATTGCTGAACGATTGGAATATTTTAAACGAAATGAATCCGTCAAAAAAAATGCAGTTTGAAGCGGTTGTAGCCAATCCACCCTTTAGCTATAGATGGCAGCCAAAAGAAGAAATGGCGGAGGATTTCCGATTCAAAAACTACGGACTTGCCCCAAAGTCAGCAGCTGATTTTGCTTTTCTGTTGCATGGGTTCCACTTTTTAAGCGATGATGGAACAATGGCAATTATTTTGCCTCATGGTGTGCTGTTTCGTGGTGGTGCTGAGGAGAAAATCAGAACAAAACTTCTCAGAGATGGAAATATTGATGCCATCATTGGCTTACCAGCTAATCTATTTTTCTCCACAGGTATTCCGGTATGTGTTTTAGTCCTAAAAAAATGTATGAAGTATGATGATGTTCTGATTATCAATGCAAGTGAATATTTTGAAAAAGGAAAGCGCCAAAATACACTTTTGCCAGAGCATATTGATAAGATTATTGATACATATAAATATCGAAAAGAAGATAAAAAATATTCTCGTCGAGTGTCTATGGAGGAAATCAAGAAAAACGGATACAATTTAAATATTTCCAGGTATGTTAGCACAGCACCGGAAGAAGAAATAGTAGACTTAGAAGAGGTAAGGCAAGAACTTGAAAAAATTGAAAAAGATATTAAAGAAGCAAAATCAAAGCATAATCAATTTTTAAAAGAACTTGGTCTAAAACTTCTGCCATAGCAAAAACGGCACTGTCGCAATACTATTTTAATTTTAAGCATTTAATATATCGATGTGATACATAAAAATATGTTAAAAGATAATAACTTAAACATAATCAAAAATAAACGGTATCATTTATCACTAGATATTAACTTGGGGTAAAAATCGTAATTAAAGTAATGACTAAAAAACCGAATAACAAATTAGAAAAAGAGGAAATCATTAGCTGTGACTTCCTCTTTTCACTAATAGTATACTTTCAAAATCTGCACCACTATAAACAAAGATAAGCTACTTCCGTATATCAGCATAATACTGTTCAAACTCAACCTCTCCTGTAATCGCTTTATCCCTCAAACTTGACGCAAACCGTGACCATTTCTCGAATTCGGAAATGGTCATTTTCTTTTTCATATAGCGTGCGTAGTGTGCTTTGTATG
>OGOU01003282.1_pt1 | contig 10541 bp, 9 predicted proteins | sample 1552721 | NCBI WGS metagenome assembly OGOU01 (sample SAMEA2580176, study PRJEB22360) | human gut metagenome | biome: human gut; feature: human-associated habitat; material: faeces | place: Denmark | collected 2008/2010 | reverse complement strand
TTAATCTGCAAAGCAAAAGTTTTAAATAACATTGTTTACTTTGCTTACATTTTTGCTGCCGCAAAATAAATTTATCGTCAAACTAAACAGACCAACGCACTGCATTGTACGTTGGTCTGTAGCTTATTTTATTAACTTTTGTTTACCATGTTCCAATATCGTAACCGTTGCCGGTCTTTGATGACTTAGCATAATAACGGGTATCCGTACTGTTTGTGTTAATATCAACAGTCTTCGAGCCGCCGTTAGTGAATATTACGCAGTTGCAGGAAGCCGGTACATCCATCGTATAAACTGCCTGTCCATAATCGTTTGTTTCGAGGAATGTCATATTTACGCCCGGCCAAGCTACTTCACCCTGACCGCCCTCAATCCAGTAGTAGCAGTAAATAGTGCCGCCCCAGTTGAGAGAGTTTGTAAAGGTAACTTTGTAAGTGCCCACAGGTGCAGTTGGCTGTGGCTCTGTTGTAGGAGGCTGTGTTGTAGGAGGTTGTGTTGTTGGAGGCTGTGTTGTTGGTGTTGTTGGCTGTACCTGCGTTGTAGGTTGAGTTACAGGAATATCTGTTCCTCTGTATTCACCAACAATACTGTTTCTTGCATCATATCCGGCAAGATACATTTGAACCAATGTAGCGTCTATTATATCAATAACTCCGTCTTCGTTTGAATCAGCAGCAATCAGCTGTTTTGCACTCAGTGTCTTCTGATGGGAGATATAAAGCTGAATAACAGAAACATCGTTAATTGAAATTGTACCGCTTTGATCTACGTCACCAACCAAAACCTTTGTACCGGGACTCTGTGTTGTCGGCTGTGTCGGCTGTGTCGGCTGTGTCGGTTGTGTCGGTTGTGTCGGTTGTGTCGGAGTTGTAGGAGTTGTAGGAGTTGTAGGAATTTCACCCGAACCATAAAGATATACGACATTGATAACACCGGCGGTGTAATTGCCTGTAGCATTTGCAGAGGTAATTACCTCATTGCCCGAAACAGCAGAGGTTGTATATGTGTCACTGCTTGTAACCTTTGTCTTTTCAACTACATTGTCAGCAGCAATCTTTTTGCCTGTTGCAGCATCAATGTGGCTTGTTATTACTGTACTGTTAAATGTAATAGCGCCGTTATTTATCCATACCTCGCCTGAAGCAGGATAACCGCTTGCACCCTGCCCCGGCTCCTGTGCAGAACCTGAGGTCGGATGGAACATTACATAACAAGCGGAAGCAGGAACATTACACCTGTACCAACCATCGCCCTCGTTTGTCATAAGTGCAGCTCTGTCCCACTCTCCGCAGGGGAATTTTCCGTCGTCAGTGTAAGCATAGCAGCGAACATCCGACCAGCCTGACGGCTTTTTGTAGTGAACTGTTGTGCTTGTTGAAGCAAGACTCTTATACTTAAATGTGATTGTAGTGTCGTTTCCGGAGAAAGTACCTGCTGTATTTGCCGGGAAATTATCAGTGTCAAGCTGATAGCCCTGAATTGTTGCAGGAGTTACAGAGTAGGAATCTCCTGTTCTATACTTATTCTTAACAGATTCCTTAACCTCTGTTCCGTTAGAATTTACATAATTAACTGTAAGATATCCCGAAGATACGCCTGTTGACTTATAAGTAAATGTTACTGTATATGTCTTGCCGCTTTCAACCTTACCGGTTGTTGTACCTGTTGTGTCTATAAGGTCATAATCGTAGAGCAGAGTTGAATCAGGCAAAGCACGGTATGTGGAGCCTGCTTCATATGTAGCCGAGGTTTCCTTTAAAACATTGCCGTTGTTATCTATATGTTTTACATTAAGATTGCCGTATGTCGGCTCTGCGCCCTGAAGGTTGTTAAATGTTGATGACTGTACAAGTACACACGCACTTCTTGCAGGAACTGAGTATGAGCTTCCCTGTACTGTGTCGAGGCTTTCAAGGCCTGCTTTTGTACCGTTGGCAACAACAGTCCAGCCGCTGCCGTCAAGGTTGATTGAATAAGCCTGTGTGCCGCTGTTTACAAGCACGCAAACCTTTCCCCATTCTCCTGCTGTGTTGTTGGAATATGTGTAAGCAACAACGTAGCCGTATGTTGATTGGAATGAAGGTGTTGAGAAGCTGCCGCCCTTGAGCGGAGAATAATTCTCTCTGATTTTAAGAAGTCCCTTGTAATAATCGGCTGTTTCCGAGTATGTCTTTAGACGATTCCAATCAATAGCATTAATTGAATCAGCCGATTTATAGCTGTTGTGGTCGCCCTGCTTGGTACGGCAGAATTCTGAGCCTGCGGTCATAAACACTATGCCCTGCGAGGTCATAAGCAGTCCCATCGTAGCCTTCATCTGTCCTGTTAAATCAGACGAGGTGGAACTCCAATTCTGGCTGCCGTTGCTAAGTACCATTTTATCCCACATAATGAGGTTATCGTGGGCGTCGGCATAGGCTATAGTCTGAGAAGGTGCCTTTGCGCCGAAGCACTGTCCCTTTACGCCGGTTACTATAGTGCCGGTCTTGTCGGTACTGCCCTGAATATATCCCTTTGAAGCGTCATTAGTGCCGCCCTTTATAGCGTCACGGTATGTATCGCAGAACATACCTACCCTTGAATCGAGCTGAGAAGCTTTGCCCTGAGAACAGCCGTCGCTGATTGCAACCGTTCCGCCTGTCCATGGTTCGCCGTACATAAGAATCTTTTTGCCTGAGCCGTCGGAATAAAGACCGTCAAGGCTTGAGCGAATCTGATTCATTGTTGTAATATCGTGGATTCCCATAAGGTCAAAGCGGAAACCGTCAATATGGTATTCGCTTGCCCAATAGAGAACGGAATCTATCATATATTTTCTGTACATCAGCTTGTCAGACGCAGTTTCGTTACCGCAGCCTGAACCGTTTGAATATACGCTTGAGCTTGTTTTTCTGAAATAGTAGTCAGGAACTGTTTTGCTAAAGCACGAATCCTCAGTTGAATAGGTGTGGTTATAAACAACGTCCATTACTACAGAAATTCCTCTGTCGTGGAGCGCCTGAATCATCTGCTTGAATTCATTGATTCTTACATTGCCGTCGTATGGGTTTGTAGAATAAGAACCCTCGGGAACATTGTAGTTTACAGGGTCATAACCCCAGTTTCTGTTGGTTGATGAGCCTGTGACTGTTTCCTCAACTGAGCCAAAATCATAAATCGGCATAAGCTGTACGCAGTTTATTCCCGATTTTACAAGATAATCAGCACAGGTAGAAACAGCATTTGCGCTGGTGTCTGAGCTGATTTTTGTACCGCCCTCGGTAAATGCAAGATACTTGCCCTTGCTGTCATCGCTTACTCCGGATGTATCGGAAATTGAGAAGTCACGAACATGAACCTCCCACACTACCGCCTCCTGAGCATTGTTAAAAAGCACGTGATTATCACTGCTCCAGCCCTCAGGGTCGGTTGAGTCAAGATCAACAACCATTGAACGCTTACCGTTTACACCGGTTGCCTTGGAGTAAACATCCTGTGTTTCATTCGTTTTACCGTTAACGTTAACAAGGTATGTGTAGTAGGTGTTTTTTATATCACCGTTTACGGTAACCGACCATATGCCTGATGAGCTGTCCTTTGAAAGGTCATATGTGCCGAGATCTGCTGCGCCTGACTCTGAATCGGAGCCTGTTGCATAGCGCTTGAGTTTTACGGAAGAAGCTTCCGGCGACCATACCTTAAACTCAGTTGAGCTTGGGGTATATGTTGCGCCGAGATTTTTCTCGTTGTATGCATTGCCTGCATAGTTTTCAAGATAGCTTGCATTGTAATAATTGCCGGCAGACACTGACTCGGTATTATCCGTTGCCGCAACAGCAGCAAAAGAGGTCATACCAAAAAGCATTGTCATACTAAGCAACATAGCAAGCGGCTTTTTAAAAATCATAATATCTCTCCTTTTTTATTATTTGATTATACTATTAATTTGATTTTAGCAAAACTGCCGGCAAAAATATTTCTCATTTAGAAAAAAAGAGAAGCACATCGAATCCAAAGTTTCAACGTGCTTCTTGTGTATTATTTACAAAAAGACTTAAACACAGGAAAAATAAATTAAAATAAAATATGCTTTGACAAAATCAACTTCCTGCCGACTCATAATTTTTTATACCTATATTCCATATTACAATGCCTACAGCCATTACAATAATTGAAACAAGAATTGTAAGACCGATATTAATCAGCGGATTTTCTCCACGCATAAAATATATTGCAGGGAAATAGGAGGTAAACGCAAATGGGATTATATATGTAATAAGGTTGCGGATAAACGAGTTGTAAATATCAACGGGATATTTCACAAAATCGTTCATCATATAAAACATATATGTAATATTGCCGCTGCGCTTTGTCCAGAAAGCAATAGCCGCTGTTCCAATCTTTATGCCGGTATAAATAAACGAGGCAAAAAATATTGCGATAATTGTAAGGAAAACTCTTATAAAGCTCCACTCTATTGCTATATTTGGAACAGCCGTAATTACAAGCGCAATACCCACAAGCAGCTCACCAAAGGCGTCTGCCTGAAATTTTTCAGCCATAACGTGGAACAAGGTGTTTATAGGTCTGGTAAGGTACTTATCAAAATCACCCTTGCGCACAAGCCAATGCCCCATTGCCCAGAGATTGTCAAAAAACATATGGTCAATTCCCTTTGGAATCAGCGAAAAGCCGTAAATAAACAACACCTCATAAAAGCTCCAGCCCCTTAGCGTTGGAATCTGGCTGAAAATAATATTCAGAAAAACAATATTAAATACCTGAGTAATTAAAAAACCGATTATGCCCGTGAGAAAATCGCCCTTGTATTCCATCATTCTTTTTAGCTCCTGAACAATGAAAATACGGTGCATTTTTGCCGCTCTTATTAGTTCTTTCATAAAATCAACCTCCCTGTACACAGAGGCGCTTTACTGCAATTTTCCAAATAAGCTTTGAAATTGCCCAGAATATTATGCACCAAATTATCTGCAAGCCAAGATAAAATGCGATTTCCCAACCTGTGTACATTTCCATATATATCATAACCGGAGTGTATGAAAGTGAGGCAAACGGAAGTATTGTAAGAATATCTCTGAATATTCCCGGAAAAAACGCAAGAGGGATTGTACTTCCTGATAAAAATCCCACAATGCAATTTTTGAGCAAGTTTGAACCCCAGAGGTTTTTAAACACAAAGGCGGTAAAACCAAAACTGATATTAAAGAAAAAATTAATCAGATAAGCAAAGATACAGCATACAATATAAAGCAAAAATCTTGTTACATCAAACTTAGGCGTGCCGGAAAGGGAAAAGCGGTAAATCTCAACCCCTGCAACGAGCGGAATTAAAATTATTCCGATTTCCATAATCTTGTTTCCAAGCTCCTGAAACAAAAATGTAGAGTTGTAGCTTATTGGCTTGATTAACCGCATTGCTATAGTGCCGTCCTTTATTTCCTCGCCAATATCATAAGTGCCGCCGCTGCCTATAATTTTGCCCGTCAAAAATGTAAGGAAAATATATACAATCATATCTCCCCTGTCAAAACCCATAAACGGCTCTCCACCGTTTGAAATGAAAATAGCCTCCCACACAAAGAAAGATACAAAACAGCCTATCACATCGCCAAGTATGTAAAAAAACCAGTTCGTACGGTAGGTTGACGCCTCCTGAATACCCGCATTGACAAACGGCAGATACATTTTCAGCTTTTTAGCCATCAACTTCCACCTCCTTTTTGTAAAGACGGCGGATTATCTCCTCAATATCAGCGTCTTTTACGCTGATATCCTTTACATTCACCTTAGACAGCGTATATGAAAGCATATCGCTGACCGGCACAACAGACGAATTGAACCTTATTTTGTATGAATTGCCGTCATTTTCGGCAATAAGGTCATCCTCTCTGAGGTTAAGAGTATTTGAATAGTCAAGCAACCCAAGAGCGTCAGAATTCTCGCAAACAAAGGCAAGCTCACGCATCTGCCCGAACCTTTCTTTAAGCTCGGAAATTTTGCCGTCAAACACCTTGCTGCCCTTGTCAATCATAACAATACGCCGAGCCAGCAGCTCAATGTCCTCAAGATCATGAGTGGTGAGTATAACAGTGGTATGCTCCTCCTCGTTGATTTTTTCAATAGCCCTGCGAATGTTATCCTTTACCACAACGTCAAGACCTATTGTCGGCTCGTCAAGGAAAAGCACCTTGGGATTGTGTAAAAGAGAGGCTGCAATGTCTGCTCTCATTCTCTGTCCGAGGGAAAGTGTGCGAACAGGACTTTTTATAAAATCCTGCAAATCGAGCACTTCGTTTAAAAAATCCATACGCTTTTTGAATGAACTCTCGTCAACCTCATAAATTTCTTTTAAAACCGTATAGGTTTCATTAAGAGGCAAATCCCACCAGAGCTGAGTGCGCTGTCCGAAAACAACGCCGATTTCCTTAACATATCTTTTTCTGTTGTCCTGTGGGGATTGTCCGTTGATAATACAACTTCCCGATGTTGGAGTAAGAATACCTGTAAGCATTTTTATTACAGTTGATTTTCCTGCTCCGTTAGGGCCGATAAAACCGAGAATTTCGCCCTTTTCAGCTGTAAACGATATATCCCTTACAGCCTCAACCAACTCAGTTTTTGGTCTGAAAAAAGACTTGATGCTTCCCTTGATTCCCGGTTCTTTAATTGTTTTCTTAAATTCTTTGCGAAGCTTATTAACAGTTATCATTTCTTCCAAATCTGTCATCTCCAAACAAGATTTAAAAATCCTTATGAACAGACACGAATTTCAAAGGTTTTAAATCGGTAATAAGCTGTATATTCAGCCGAAAATATCAATTCAACGAAAACCGATATTCTCTTGCTCTATCCGCAAGCACACAAAATCTTGCTTAATAACACGGCACAGCAAGAAATTGTACATAGAACCTTTTTTATTATATTATAGGTTTTATTAAAAATCAACACATATCGCAAGACTTGCGCTACACGATGTCAGCATTTTAATCCTCCTCGTTTATTCTTTCTATAGAATATGTGTTATAACCCTCATAATGATAGCTTGCATCAATGCCTTTCATATAAATAATGAGGTTATTGATTTTGTCAGTTAATGCAGACTTTAAAAGCACCTTGATTTCAATATTTTTAATAGGGCTTCTCTCCATAACGAGCAAATAATCTTCCTTGTCAACCTTGCTCCGGTCAATAACCTGATGCAATTCTTTTTTTAATATGCAGTCAAGTCATATTCTTGTACTTCTGCCGTTGCCCTCTCAAAATGGGTGGGCGATATTCATTTCAACATATTTTTCAATGATTTCATCAAATGTTGATTGCGGCATTTCATCAATATTATTTATTATCATTTCTGTAATGTATAAGCTCTCCATTCTGCTATGCGCATAATAGCACAGATATGTACGGATTTCAAACATTAAATTCCATAAGACCTGCCGTTTACCATTTTTCAACGAATTTTTACAAGATTTTCATTTTTACACAGATTATTATACTATTATGTTTTCTGTATCGAGAAAGCTACACTATTTTGTTTGCTTCTTTATTGGAATTATTACAAATAATTTACAATAAATCTAGTAACAAGCTAAAATATATTTTGTTAAAATATACAAATATAGCAAATTATCAATATTTATGTTTTCATTGTCTTGACTTTTAAAACAAAATTTAGTATTATTTTGTTTGAGGGTGAATTATGTTCACTGTGAGAGGTTAAACTTATGTTGCTATTTAAAATCAATGTTTCTTTCAACAAAAATAATGCTTCTTTTGGAATTGATGTTTTAAAGGGCAAACAAACAATCCGAACATTTCCGGGGATATCTGATAGCTCAGATGAACTTGAAAAACTTATCACTCTATGCAACTCTCTTGATATTGAAGAATGTCATATTGATGATATTATCGAGGATTTTTTAACAGATTTCAAGGCATATTGATATAGCCTTTTATCTGCTTTTGTGCTATACTGATAGTATCAATATTTAGGGTGATTATCTGTGATATGCAATTTATGTCCGAGAAAATGTAACGCTCAAAGAAGCGAAAACAGCGGCGGTGGCTTTTGTCGTATGGGTACAACACCAATGGTGGCAAGAGTTGCTCCGCATTTTGGCGAAGAGCCTTGTATAAGCGGTTCAAATGGCAGCGGCACTGTTTTTTTCAGCGGATGTACCTTGGGCTGTGTTTACTGCCAGAATTATGAAATTTCAAATATGCATAAGGGCAAAAGAATTTCGCCGAGAGAGCTTGCAGACTGCTACAAAATGCTTGAACAGCAGAACGTCCACAACATTAATCTTGTTACTGCCGACCATTTTGTTCCCGCTGTTGTAAAGAGCTTTGAAATTTACAAGCCTAAAATACCTATAGTCTATAATTGCAGCGGCTATACAAGTCCCAAAATTCTGAATATGCTAGACGGCATTGTTGACATCTATCTGCCCGACTTTAAATACAGCAGCAATGAGCTTGCACTCAAATACTCCCTTGCTCCGAATTATGTTGAAACGGCAACAGCAGCCATTAAGGAAATGCTGTTTCAGGTTGGATTTCCTCAGTTTGACGACAAACAGATAATGCAAAAAGGCATAATTGTGCGGCATCTCATTCTCCCATCACACACAAAAAACAGTATCGGGGTACTGGACATTCTCAAAAAGAATTACGGCAATCAAATACTTGTAAGTCTTATGGGGCAATACATACCTATGGGAAATGCGAAAAAATACGATAGAATAAACCGCAAAATCACTCAAAGAGAGTATCAGAAGGTGAAGGATTACTATATGTCGCTTGGCTTTGAGGGATTTACTCAGGAGCTTGATTCTGCAAATACTAAATATGTTCCCGACTGGGACTTTTAACTATAAACTTTTAACTATAAATTTAATCTTGCTTAACTTGGCTGTCAATTAATTTTGACAGCCGTTTTTATGTAATGTTTATCAAATCAAATCGCTTTATGTATTGTTTTATCTGTAATAATATGGTATAATTGTGAAAAATACTTTAAAACGAGGGATAAAAATATGGAAAAGAAACGAAGTTCATTTTCCGGCAGCTTAGGCTTTGTATTTGCTGCGGCAGGAAGTGCGGTAGGACTTGGAAACATTTGGCGCTTTCCCTATCTTGCTGCTCAGTACGGCGGAGGTATTTTTATTTTTGTTTATCTGATATTAGCCGTAACCTTTGGTTTTGCACTGCTTTCCGCTGAAATTGCTATAGGCAGAAAAACAAAGCTCAGTCCTGTGCTGGCTTACAAAAAGTTGAACAACAAATTCGGTTTTCTCGGCATACTGGCTATCATAGTTCCAATAATAATTTGCCCTTATTACTGTGTAATAGGCGGTTGGGTTACAAAATATGTTACTGTATATGCCCAGGGCTTGGTTTCTCAGGCAGCAGGAGATACATATTTTTCCGACTTTATAAGTAATCCGTGGTCACCTCTCATCTTCTTCCTTATATTTATGGGAATAAGCGTGTTTGTTATTTTATTGGGAGTTCAAAAAGGAATTGAAACGATTAGCAAATTCCTTATGCCCCTACTTATTCTTCTTACAATAGGCATTTCTATTTATGCTCTCACACTGCCTAATGCACTTGAGGGCTTAGCCTACTACCTTGTGCCTGATTTCAGTAAATTTTCTATTGGTACGGTTGCCGGTGCATTAGGACAGCTTTTCTACTCAATGAGTATTGCAATGGGTATTATGATAACCTACGGTTCATATACAAAGAACGAGGTAAACCTTACAAAATCCGTAAACCAGATTGAGATTTTTGACTCGGCAGTTGCTCTGCTTGCAGGTCTTATGATTGTTCCTGCCGTTTATGTATTCAGCGGAGAAGCAGGACTTTCCTCGCAGGGACCTGGACTTATGTTTATGACGCTCCCTAAGGTATTTGACAAAATGCTCGGCGGCAGTATCGTAGGTATGTTGTTCTTTGTACTTGTATTCTTTGCCGCCATAACAAGCGCAATTTCAATTATGGAAGCCATAGTTTCATCTATTATGGATAAGTTCCATATTTCAAGAGGATGGAGCTGCCTTATCGTTATCGGCATTTGCCTTGCTATGGGTATTCCGTCATCACTCGGAAACGGGGTTTGGTCTGACGTAAAAATTTTCGGAATGGATATTCTGACGTTCTTTGATTTTCTCAGCAATAACATTCTTATGCCGATTGTAGCTTTGTTTACCTGTATTCTCATTGGCTGGGTTATCAAACCAAAGACAATTACCGATGAAATCACACGCAACGGTGAAACCTTTAAAAGAAAAGGCTTATTTAACGTAATGATTAAATACGTTGCTCCGGTATGTCTGGTTATTATTTTATTGTCCTCTATTCTTTCTCAACTTGGAATTATTAAATTATAAAAACTGAGGCTGTCTGATTTTTATTCAGACAGCCTTCAGTTTTAAGAAAAAGTACATTTCATTAAGCAATATGCACAAAAGAAGCAGTTAAGCTTGGGGAACCCCCGGCGAGGGTTCCCCACGAAAAACAGTCCACCGGACTGTTTTTCT
>OGOU01003276.1_pt1 | contig 10549 bp, 13 predicted proteins | sample 1552721 | NCBI WGS metagenome assembly OGOU01 (sample SAMEA2580176, study PRJEB22360) | human gut metagenome | biome: human gut; feature: human-associated habitat; material: faeces | place: Denmark | collected 2008/2010 | reverse complement strand
GGAGGAAAACAGGAAGAAGGGAATATTCACCGGGGTCCCGTCTGGATTCGTGGAGCTTGACGAGCTGACGAACGGGTGGCAAGGGGGACAGTTCATCGTTATCGGGGCACGCCCGTCGATGGGGAAAACTGCGGTGGCGTTGCAGATGTTGAAGACCGCGGCAAAACACGGGGTGCCAGCCTGCATGTATTCCCTTGAAATGTCTGACGTTTCACTGGCTAACAGGTTGTTGTTGTCAGAGTGTGATATTTCTGTCGAGCGATTCCGGGGCGGGGAGTTAAGCGAGGACGAGGTGTTGAAGATGCACCGGGCCGCCGGGGTTATCGAGAAGTTACCCGTTTACATCGACGACAAGCCCTCCGTGACGATAAACTACATCCGTAATCACGCCCGGCTCATGCACAAGCGTGGGAAGTGCGGGTTAATCGTGGTGGATTACTTGCAGCTCACGGGGAGCCAGGTCGATAACATCCGGAACCGGGAACAGGAAGTTTCTAACATCAGTCGCACGGCGAAGATCATCGCCAAGGAGTTGAACGTTCCCTTCATCATGCTCTCGCAACTTAACCGGGAGGCGGAGAAGAGACCGGACAAGAAACCGATGCTCGCCGACCTTCGTGAATCGGGTTCTATCGAGCAGGATGCCGACATCATTTGCCTATTGTACAGGCCGGAATATTACAAGATAAACGAGATCGAGTACGATAACAAGTCTATCCCCTCGGCGGGGATCGGGGTGTTGATCGTGGCGAAACAGAGGGACGGGAAAACAGGGTACGTGTTTTTCCGGCATAACAAGGCTATGACGAGGTTCTACCCGTTTCAGGGCGAACAAAAGCCGTTTTGAGCCTCGATGGGAATTTTGACGGTTATTCGTGATCACATAAAGATAAGAAAGGCTAGGATAATTAACAATATTGTTTGTGGCGATGATTGAATTAACAAACCCGTCGGGAGTGTGCAAGGTCATGACTCCGGATGAATACGTGGAACTGTTGAATAAATACGTGACGACGCAATCTTTTAAGGCATGGAGTGATCGCCGGAACATCGCCGGGATGATCAAGCTAGGGAGAGAGATGAAAGTGAGTGGGTCTGCGGTCGAGATGTTCTTGAGAGAAAGTGGGTACACGATAAACATGATAAAGGGGTAAGTATGGAAACTAACTTTAAAATAGGTGATAACGTGATTATATCCGGGACTCTTACCGGGTTCGGTGATTTGATTGGCTGGGTTGACGGGGTTGAGGTGTTTTTTGATCGGATTCTTGTGTCTGCCCACTACGATCGAGAGTCGAGGGAGAAGGCGTTGGGGAGGTTGGGGATAGTGGGATTACACGTGTTTTTCGAGAAGTTGGATTAAAATAATTTTATGACATGAATAATTTTGAAAATACAATCAAGGTCTATCTTGATAAGAGAGCCGGGGAAGACTCACTTTTTGCCGAGTCCTACAAGAAGCCGGGGAAAAGCATAAAAGAATGCTGTGACTACATTGCCGGGCAGGCGTACAAGCTGGGAGGTTCTGCCGTGGCAGTGGATGATGACACGGTCTACGGCTGGGCTGTACACTACTATGACGAGGATGGCATAAAGGTGGATAAATTGCCAGCGAGAGCGGGAGCGCGGCCGGTAGTAGAACTATCTGACGAGGAGAAAGCGAAGGCCCGGGAGGATGCTATCGAGAGATACAAGTTGGAATATATTGCGAAAGAGAAAGCGGTCGAGGCGGAGAAGAAAAAACAGCGCGTGGAAAAAGCGAAAGCGAGAAGAGAGGCTGAAAAGGCAGCCGGGATTAATGTACCAACTTTATTTTCTTTTGACGAGCTATGAAACCGAGAACGAAACTGGAGAGGAAAATCGTGGAGTTGAGCAACAATCTGCCCGAAATTAGCGATGCTAAAAGGCGTTGGGCGTTTAGCTTGTTCCCTGTCAACGGTTTTTATTTGAAGAAAGGTGAGGTCTGGTGCCAGTGCTGCGGGTACGTGGATCGTGTGCCCAAGCCGATGTTGGCAGTTAGTTTGGAGCTGGAAAGTCACACGTGCCCGAATTGCGGGAAACGTATTGCATTGGAACATCAGCGTGGAGGGGCGTGCAGGAGTGAGAGCCGGTACGTGTCTTTCCTGCAAACGTTCTTCGGGATTAACGTGATTCGCACGTTTGAAGTTTCGCGGGTGAACGAGGGGAAAGGGAGGTCAACGATTTACGAGATGAACGAGATTTATCAAAATTGGATTGATGACAGGGGTAAAGAAGTGATCGCTTGTCGCCCGTACTCCCGTTCGATGTATAATCTTTCGTGGCATATGGGAGAACGTATGCAAATTGGAAGGCATAATGGCAGTGTGACGGGTGCTTACGTGATGGATGATCTGTTTGACACGTCAGGGAACTATTTCTATTCGATTTGTAGGACGACTCAACGAGTGTCACGCAATGGCTGGAGGAAGGAATTTATTAAGATGAATCTTCCCGTGGAGGATATTATCAAGCAATTGCTTGTAAACCCAGTGGCAGAAACGATTGTCAAGCAAGGGCAAATAGACGTGTTTAAATACATGTTGAAAAGAGGTTGGTATCAAGTGCCATACGTGTACGCGTTGAACATTTGCCATCGTAACGGGTATGTTATAGAAGATGCCTCGTTGTGGTTCGATTACATGGATTTGCTAGTGTATTTTCATCTTGACACCCGTAACGCTCGTTATGTTTGCCCGGTAAACTTGAAGGCTGAACACGATCGACTTCTTGCCCGGAAACGGCGTGTCGAGGAACGTGTCGCAATCAAGAAAAAAATGGCGGAAGCGGAGAAGTGGGAAAAAGAGTACCAAGAGAATAAGGGAAAATACTTCGGTATCTGTTTCGGTAACGAGAATATCGTTATCACGGTCATCCGGTCTGTGGCTGAAATGGCGGAAGAGGGAGAAAAGATGCATCATTGTGTTTACGATGCGGGGTATTATCGTAAAAAAGATAGTCTTATTTTATCCGCTAGAGATAGGAACGGGAGTAGACTTGAAACCGTGGAGTTTAGCTTGTTTACGTTTAAAATTATACAATCTCGTGGGGTGTGTAACTCTAACACGGTGCGTCATAACGAGATCATTAAGTTGGTAGAGGAGAATGTGAATTTGATAAAAATGGTTTCACGGGGAGTGAAAGGGTTCGATAAAAAACAGGAGAAAAATAAAATAAGAAATGAACAAACGAAAAGCGAAAGCAATAGCGTACAACTACTTTGCAAGTCTTGTAGATGAAATGGTGAATAATGGAGATTGGGATATGTACTCGGTTGAAGACGCAAGATTGATTATTCATTACATTGACATGATAGGTTTTGAATTAAAGGCGAAGGCAAAAAAGTTAGAAATCCCATACAAGGAAAAGTTAAAATAGTAATGTATTGATTTTTAAACGATATGAAAAAGAAATATAGAATAGTCCCGAATAAAGTAACAAAAAATTACGCGGTAGAATGTTGGCGATGGTACTTCCCTTTTTGGACTCAAGTGGCGTTTTGGCGCAGCTTTGAAACAATAGATGAAGCTAAATCATTCATTGATCTGGCTCGGAATCCCGTCTATCATTAATTAAGTAATTTGGGGAGATAGTATGAAAGATCGGGAAACATACACGAAGATAGTAACCTGCCCCCGTTGCGGGGGTGAAGGTTACACGGAAAAATGGAATGATCGGGAACGAGAATATGATCGAGAGACATGTGTAATGTGTGGAGGTCTAAGGGTTATGGAAAAGATTGTTAGTGTTGAATTAAAAAAGATAGAATATGCCAGAAAGACCGAAATCCCTTCCACGGCCTTGGAGGCCCAAGGCCCGGAAGAATAACAAAATGCAACTTCGTCCCCGTAGTCATGATTTGTATCACACGGCCCGATGGACGAGGGAGAGTAGAGAATTTAGAAAGATGTTCCCGTTGTGTGTCAAGTGCCAAAAAGAGGGTCTGGTAACACCCGCGGAAGTTGTTGATCACATTATCCCGTTCCCGTTGTGTGATTTTTGGGATAAAACTAACTGGCAATCGCTTTGCCGGAAACATAATATCGAGAAAGGTAACAAAGATAAAAGATTATTGCATGAAAGAGGTATTATTGAAAATAATAGAGAAAATCCAACGTGAACGAGCTTTAAATAAACAACACCCGAATCACGTGTTATTCGTGAGAGATATATTATTCCCGTTGCGAGTTGAAGCGGTAGAAGTGTTAAAAGAACTTGAGAGAGAAGGGAAAATAAGCCATACCCGAACCATTAACGATGAAGCGTACTTGATAAATGAAAGCGATCAGTGAATTAGTGAGTGAATTTTTAGGAGAGCAGGACGTGAACATATTGAGTCGTGGAACTTACAAGTGCGCGATCAATCAATTTTTAATATGGGTTATCGTGTCGAAACTTGATTTCTGGAAGATCAAGAAGTTCAATATTATCCAGTATAAAGATCACTTGTTAAAGTCCGGGAAATCTTTATACACCGTTGATTTGTACATGACCGTGGTCCGTAAGTTGTTCCAGTGGTTAGAGGATCGGGGATTGACAACCAACGTGGCTTCAGGTGTTCGATCTCCCAAGAAACGTAACGATTTTAGAAAAGGATACTTGAAGATCGAGCAAGTAAAGAAGTTGCTCGATTCAATTGATCAAGGTTCTATAATCGGGAAACGAGACTTTGCCATGATCTCGCTCATGGTCCGGGCGGGATTCCGGCGAGTGGAAATATGTAGAATGACGGTTGGAGACGTGAGGAACGAGGAACAGATCACGATACGTTTGCAGCGAAAGGGACACCTGGAGAAAGACGTGGAGATCGGGATCACGAGTAAGATGCTGGAAGCCATTCATGACTACATTGTTTGTCGTGGTGATATAACCGAGTCTGATTACTTGTTTGTTTCTCATGCCCGGGGTTACAAGGAGGCCAAGCTAAACCCGGTGATAGTGTCCCGGATCGTGAAGAGACGATTGCGGGAGATAGGTTTGGATAGCAAGTTCCTTACTTGTCATTCTCTCCGTCACACGGCGGCAATTCTTTCCTTGAAAGCCGGGGCCACGATCTATGACGTGCAACAAATGTTAGGTCATGTTAGCATCGAAACCACTAAAATTTATTTAAGAGCCATAGAGGAAGAAACGAGGATAAATAACAGGGCAGTTCACACGCTTGACGAACTGTTCTAAGAATGGCTTAAACGATAAAAAAGCGGGATAAAAATAGATGCGAAACAGGTCAATGTGCAATAAAGAAATAGTTTAGTGAACATTAATTTTGCTATCTCGACATTGCAAAATGGCATTTTTGGGGCATTTGAAGGGTATAAAATAGATAAAATGATTAAATAGTTGAAATACAGTGTAATGCGAAAAATACGATGAAATTGGAGGGGAAGGGGGGTATAAATCTCTATGGCAAAAATCTGTAAGACCACACCCCCAGTTAAATTAACATGCGTGCAAAATCAAGGATTTTTAAATAGGAGGTAAACATGGGAAAAGGGCGAAAACCAATATCTAACGCTTTGAAAAAATTGAAAGGGACGGATCAACCGTGCAGGATGCGTGAAGAAATAACATTCGATAAGATAACAGAAATCCCGGGTCCGCCATCTTACCTGTGCGTGGAGGCGAAAAAAGTTTTCAAAGTCACAGCCCAACAACTAGCAGACAAGGGTGTCCTTGATGTCGTGAATATTAACACGGTTCTCCTGTACGCTAGCGAGATGGGGAAATACATCGAGGTGGAAAAGGTGTTAAAAAAGAAAGGGCGAGTGATTGAATTGCACAATGAAGATGGGATTCTAATGAAAGTGACTCGTAACCCGCTAGATCGGATGGCCAGCGAGTACCTGGCTAATGCCACGCGGTTAGCTAGTGAATTGGGTATTACCCCGGCTTCGGCCTCTAGGGTGAAAATCGAGGGCAAGAAAGAGGAGGGAGATGAGTTCGATAAATTCATGAAAAACTTTGGAGATGGCGAGAGGTAAGGAATATATAAAGAAAATGAACGAGTACATTAACAGTGTATTGACGGTCGAAAGGGAGGCGGGATGCCTTGAAATCAAGACTGTCGAGCGTCACGTGAACGACTTGAAGTACGCTATGGAGAAGGGAATATTCTGGGATGAGAGGGCGGCAATGAAGGCGCTAGAGTTTTTTTCCTTGTTACGACATTACAAGGGGAAATGGGCCGGGGCTGAATTTGTGCTGGAGGGATGGCAGTGTTTCGTGGTGGCCTCGATATTCGGGTGGAAAAAAGCGGGTGGCGTGAGACGTTTTAACGTTGGTTACTTGGAAGTGTCCCGTAAAAACGGTAAAACCCAGCTCGCGGCGGCGATCGGGCTTATCATGCTACTTGTTGACGGGGAATTCGGGGCGGAGGTGTACAGTGCAGCCGTGGATAAAGACCAGGCATCAATCTGTTGGAGTGCGGCAGGGGCCATGATACAGCAATCTCCGGTTTTGAGAAAGCGGACTTTGGTGAGTAAAAAATCTATCGTGGTGGAGAACACGATGTCTGTTTTCAAGGCATTTTCGAGGGACACGAATAACAAGGACGGGTTTAACCCGAGTTGTGGAATATGTGACGAGGTTCACGCTTGGACAACTTTTGATATTTATGACGTTATCGAATCGGGTATGGGAGCGAGGACGCAACCGTTAATATTCATGACAACCACGGCGGGGTTGAATTTGAGTTTGCCGTGTTACGATAAAAGACGGGTATACATCGAAATTCTTGATGGGATAAAGGAACAGGATGACACGTTTATATTGATCTTTTCCCTTGATGAAAAAGACGACTGGAAAAATTCTGAAACGTGGACCAAGGCTTGCCCGAATCTAGGCGTGTCTGTCAACATGGATTACATGGAACGTCGCTTGAAAGCGGCCATGAACGACCCGTCAAAGGAGGTCGAGTTTAAAACGAAAAATTTGAATTTGTGGGTTGATGCCCCAACGGTATGGATCAGTGACGAGATCATAATGGATAATAACCACGGGACTCTTGATGATGTCTTGTTGGGAGAGGAATGTTACGGTGGGCTTGATTTGGCATCGACAGGAGATATAAACGCCTTGGCGTTATTCTTTCCCGGTTTACCACATAACCCGGTGAAGATGTTCTTCTGGATGCCGGAGGCGAAGATGATAGAGAAAGAGGATAAGGTGAATTACAGGGTTTGGGTGGATCAAGGGTACATCACGACCACGTTAGGGAATATAATAGACACGGAATTTTTGAAAGAAGACATCGAGTTGATCCTTCGTAGGTATGACGTGAAAAATCTTTCCTATGATCCCTTTTTAGCCGCAAACGGGGTAATACAACATTTAGGTGACCGGGGATATTATGACGTGATGGACGAGTTACCGCAACGGATTACAACTTTATCCCAGCCCACGAAAGAATTACAACGAATGTTGCTTTCCCGGTCGATGGATTTAATGAACAATCCCGTGTTGCGTTGGATGTTCCGGAACGTGTTTATTTACACTGATCCAAACTTGAATATACGAATCGACAAGAAACGTTCCTCGGAGAAAGTTGACGGGTGTGCCGCTTTGGTTAACGCTGTCGCTGGCCACATGTCCCGAACACTTGCTGATAAATCCAGTCAAATGTACAAAAGCCACGGTCTTCGAACGATAAAATTGTAATTTATGGAAAACGAAACAGAAAATACGACAGAAGTTTCCACTCGTGTCTTGAAAATGACCACGAAACGAGGATTTATCGAGTTATTCAACGAGGAATTACACAAGGAAATGCGAAGAGGGCGGGAGGGAAAAACGCAAAAAGAGATTTACGAGGCTCTCGAAACCGAGTACACGAGAGCGTTTAAACGTCGCCGTTACACGTCTTTTGATAGTTTTAGGCGGAGAAAAGACGTGTGAAGTGAAGAAACGCGACAATGTCGCATTGATTGGCTGTAAAAACTATTGTTCCTTTGTTGAAATGTTACACAAGAATGCAGTTTTTACAATTACTATCAAAAATCGGACTTCAAAAAAGGAGTGTAGAAGTTAAGCCAGTCAGTGACTGGAAACCTTCTTTTATTCCTAACTTGAGTGGTGTAGACGTGGATAATGACACGGCCTTGCGTTTTACAGCCGTGTTCGCTGCCATGAGGATTCGTAGCGAGAATATTGCATCTTTGCCTAAATCTGTTTTAAAAGAGACATCATCGGGCAAGGAGATCGCGGTAAATCACCCGGTTCATAGTATCCTGCATAAAAGACCTAACGGGTACCAGGATGTTTTCACGTTTTGGGCTTTTTTGAATAATTGTCTTGATGGCTGGGGAAATGCTTACGTGATAATCAACCGGGATTCCTATGGAGACGTGTCCTCTTTGCTTCCTGTTCATCCTTCTGGGGTTGTTCCGGGTTTGTATCGAGGTGAAAAATATTATAAAATTTCCGGGAATGATGGTTTACAAGGTATTTATAATGACGCTGAAATTTGTCATTTCATGTTATTCTCGATTGATGGCGTGAAAGGGATCAATCCGATCGTGTATAATGCAGAGGCGATTGGTAACGGAATGGCCGCGACAAGATTCGGGACTGAATTTTTCGAGAAGGGAGGTAATATAAAATCGGTTCTCGAAACGGATGGGAGTCTAGGGGATAAGGAGTATAACAATTTCATGAGGCATTACACGGAGTCCGCTAAAAATTTTGAGACCCCGTTACTTGAATACGGGATTAAATTAAAACAACTTGGAATCTCCCCGGAGGCGGCACAGATGTTACAGACAAAAGCATTCAGTATACAGGATATTGCCCGTATTTTTTCGTTACCGCCTCACATGCTGGCAGATTTGTCACGTTCAACTTTTAGCAATATAGAACACCAGGATATTCAGTTTGTTCAGTACTCGTTACGACCGTCAGTGAAACGATTCGAGTACCAGCTTGAAAATAAATTGTTTTTTGAAGGGGAATCAAATTCCTATCATATAAAATTCGACTTGAACGGTTTATTACGTGGTGACATGGCAAGTCGTGGGGCGTTTTACCATAACGGAATACAAGATGGTTGGTTAAATCGTAACGAGGTGAGAAACATGGAAGGACTAAACCGGGAGGATGGTTTGGAGAAATTCATGTACCCGGCTAATTTGAACGTGGTAGGAGAAACCAATAAAGAAGAATAACATGAAAATAGACAATTATTGTAAATGTTTTGTCCGTGGAATTTCGGATGACGTGGAGGAAAGCCGGACAATCCCGTTTGTCGCTAGTGATAATTCACGGGATAGTTACAGAACGGTATTACCCGTTGATAAATGGGATTTGACCCGGTACGATAAAAACGGGGTTGTGACATACCAGCACAACGCTTTTTCGTCCAATCCGGACATGGTGATCGGTAGGGGAGTTGCACGGGTGGAAGGAGACGAGTTAATCGTGGAGATTACATTTGAAACGGAAGATTTGAACCCGGTTGCCGATAAGGTGTTCCGCAAAATATTGGCAGGCACGATAAACGCCGTGAGCGTTTACTTTAACCCGACCAAACGAGGGTACTGGGGAACGGGTGAAGAGGCAGAAAACGGATCAAACCCGACATATTATTATGATGGCCAAGAATTACTAGAGGTCGCCGTGGTGGTGTTACCCGGGAACCCGAATTCAACAAGAAGGGATTTGGGAGAAGAGCGGGACATTGTATCCGAAATAAGTGATTCCTTGGGTGGAAAATACAGTCGTTCCGAGATCGGGGGAATGAAAGTGTCCGAGGTACTTGATTTGATGGGGTATGATCGAAGTATAAATGATAGTAATACCGAAGTGGGCGCTGGGAGTTTTCATGGACTTATCAGTTTAGCGGAGGCCACGTTAGCGATGTCAAAATAATAACATTTTAAATTTATAATTATGAGTAGAAAGATTCACGAAATTAGAAAAGACCTTTCCCAGATGATTGAAAATTACCGGAAATTAGGAGAGGATAAAAAGGAAGAGGCTCAATCTTTGTTGACCAAGGTTGATGAATACACCCGGGAGTTGAATGATGCCATTGTTGTTGATGCGGCGGATAAGGCGTTAGCGGCAAATCACATTTCGGATAATGAACGTCGGGAGATCAATCGTTTTTCATACGCGAAGTACATGCGTGAGGCCATTGATGGAAAATTGTCTGGATTCGAGAGCGAAATGGCGGCGGAAGCTAAACGTGAGGCCACGAATATCGGGGTGCAATTGAAAGGTGTTGGAATCCCTCACGTTGTTTTATCAAATAAACGTGCCGCGGCCGGACAAAACGTGACAGTTCCGGCGGATGGTGGTTTCCTTGTACAAGAAGAGGGCCTTGTTTATGTTGATGCCTTGCGGGCAAAGCTTATATTGAACGAGTTGGGCGTTACCTTTTTAACCGGGTTAGTGGGAAATTTACCACTCGTGAAAGGTGGACAATTTACCGCTCAATGGCTTGATGAAAACGGGGAGGTGGAAGATGAAAAAACATCCTTCTCGAAGTATTTATTGTCACCTAAACGTGTTGCATTAACGGGGGCTTACTCGAAAC
>OGOU01003273.1_pt1 | contig 10569 bp, 12 predicted proteins | sample 1552721 | NCBI WGS metagenome assembly OGOU01 (sample SAMEA2580176, study PRJEB22360) | human gut metagenome | biome: human gut; feature: human-associated habitat; material: faeces | place: Denmark | collected 2008/2010 | reverse complement strand
GCAGCCTCCCCCCGACTGGCAGACACCGCTGAACGGGATTATTTCACCCTCAGAGAGAGGCTGATCACTATGCAAAAACAACTGGAAGGAATCCAGAAGTATATTAATGAGCAGTGCAGATAGAGCTGCCCATATCGATGGGCAACTCATGCAATTATTGTGAGCAATACACACGCGCTTCCAGCGGAGTATAAATGCCTAAAGTAATAAAACCGAGCAATCCATTTACGAATGTTTGCTGGGTTTCTGTTTTAACAACATTTTCTGCGCCGCCACAAATTTTGGCTGCATCAACAGTTTTCTCCTGTCCAATTCCCGAAACGAAGAAGTGATGGGTGATGGTTTCCTTTGGTGTTACTGCTGTCGGTTTGTTTCCAACAGTAAACGTCTGTTGAGCACATCCTGTAATAAGCATTGCCAGAGCGGCAGAAAACAACATTTTTTTCATCTTATTATCCTGCATTGTTAAAAACGGCAGAATCCTATGTGACAACAATTAAACGATAGTTAAATGGATTGATGAAAATTAAAACTACACAGGTGGGCTCAGACTATTGGAGGAAGTTGGGGACACTCAGAATCCTGTGGAATGAAATAAACCGGTCTATCCGTCTATTACCCTTTTAGCTGCGCTGTATCGTCGCCGTATTCCCGCATTAACCATGACCGTAGCCCGACGGGGAATTCCTTCTGCGTGAGTGTGCGGGAATAATTAAAAACGATGCACACCGGGTTTTTACCGCGTTAATGATTCGCGGGTTTATCCCGGTGCGATGGTGGAAGAAACAGGAAGCTGTATTACAGAAAGTGCTACTACTGTATCCCGATGCGATGTATGTAATGTGAGTCAGATAATGGCACAGGATGTGGTGATGTGGCAGTCTGGAACACAGGATATATTGTCAGAATAAGACCCGTAGGAATAAAAATGAAAAGACGCCTTTTACTACTTTTTCTGTTATCTGTCCTGGCAGTGGGATGCTCGCAGCAAAAAGCTGATGAGCCCCGGCAATTAGTGACGGTGTATCCACGATATCCGGAATATGCTGCAGCAAATTATATCAAGGGGCTGGTTGAGGTTAAGTTCGATATTGGTGCTGATGGGACTGTGACACGGATCGTTTTTCTCCGCTCAGAGCCTCATAATTTGTTTCGTGATGAAGTGGTGAAGGCCATGGCGAAATGGCGATTTGAAAAGAATCGCCCCTGTCAGGGAGTGAAGAGACAATTTATCTTTACGCCGTCACGTCCTTGATGCTTCCAGGTAGAGAGGGGCTGGAAGCAGGAGAAAAATGAAAGAGCCAGCGGTTATATTTTTGTCATGGCTGACGAGGAATGATGGAAGAAGGCGTTGTATGCCACACAACGCCTCACTGTTCATTTCTTCTTTTTCTCTGGTGGAACCCGATGAATAAGAGTTGCACTGGTTTCCGATGAGATGGCGATATACTCGGGCAAAGTATGCTGGCAGTTTTCCAACTGGTCAAAAATACCTGCTCTCGTCTGTTGCAATGCCTGCAGCATGCGGCGGCAATGCGCCTTGCTTTTACTAACCATCTTTCCTTCCTCTATCAGTCGCTGCGTGAACTCATCATGGAATACCAGGTAAATGCGGATGTTATCGGTTTTGGCTACGCAGCATAGTACAAAACGGACAGGTGCATCCCGGGACGGGGGAGGCGTCACATGTCCCTGTGATGGTTGTTCCGGGTAATGTACTGTGTGGGGCATAAAAATGTCCGATAATTTTACTTTCTACCGCAGTTAGTTGATTCGTTGGTCCTGGTAGCACATTGGGCGAGGATTTAAATGCCAGGCAACTGAAGGATGATGTCGCAAGGGAGATAGCGAGAATATTTCTGATTTTCATTTGATGATGCCTCTGTGTGAAATGACGGTAAACGACGCACTTGTGCCGGCACATAATAGCAAGCACCATAATAGATCAGATTCGATTCTTGCTGTAAGTGATAATTATTCTCGTTTTCGGGTCCTTTCCGTCGATCCAACAGGTTACGGGGCGGCGACCTCGCGGTTTTTCACTATTTATGAAAATTTTTCAGGGAAAATCGTGTCGGTACTTCTCGAATATAACTTTTTGTTTTTTTTAATATTGCATCCGTAAAGGTCCGACATGAAAGTGTCCGAAAATGCCTTTTTCTGGCGTTTTCATGTCGGGCCTTGTATTTGATAATGGGTTGTTCTATGAAGGTTAATAAAAAGAGGCTTGCCGAAATTTTTAACGTGGACCCGCGGACGATTGAACGCTGGCAGTCTCAGGGGCTCCCTTGCGTCTCCAAAGGCAGTAAGGGCATTGAATCTGTATTTGATACTGCCATGGCAATTCAGTGGTATGCGCAGAGGGAAACTGATATCGAAAACGAAAAGCTCCGCAAAGAACTGGCCGATTTGCGTGCGGCAGCGGAGTCAGATTTACAACCCGGCACCATTGACTATGAACGCTACCGGCTCACAAAAGCGCAGGCAGATGCGCAGGAACTGAAAAATGCCCGTGAAGACGGAGTGGTGCTGGAAACTGAACTGTTTACCTTCATTCTGCAACGTGTGGCACAGGAGATTTCGGGGATACTTGTGCGTGTGCCGTTGACATTACAGCGTAAATATCCGGACATTTCACCATCACACCTTGATGTGGTGAAAACTGAAATCGCGAAAGCCTCCAATGTTGCAGCTAAGGCCGGTGAAAACGTGGGCGGGTGGATCGATGATTTCAGACGCGCAGAAGGCAGCTAATGCAGCCGGTGCGATAGCTACAGGGCTTTTATCTCTCATTATTCCTGTTCCACTGACGACAGTTCAGTGGGCCAATAAACATTATTACCTTCCTAAAGAGTCGTCTTATACCCCGGGGCGATGGGAAACACTGCCGTTTCAGGTTGGCATCATGAACTGTATGGGCAACGATCTGATTCGCACGGTTAACCTGATTAAATCTGCCCGTGTTGGTTATACAAAGATGTTGCTGGGAGTGGAGGCTTATTTTATTGAGCATAAATCACGCAACAGCCTTCTTTTTCAGCCCACGGACTCAGCTGCTGAAGATTTTATGAAATCTCATGTTGAGCCAACGATAAGGGATGTTCCTGCATTGCTGGAGCTGGCTCCATGGTTCGGAAGAAAACACCGCGATAATACGCTCACCCTGAAGCGTTTTTCCTCCGGTGTGGGGTTCTGGTGTCTGGGTGGTGCGGCAGCAAAAAACTACCGTGAAAAATCCGTGGATGTGGTCTGTTATGACGAGCTTTCCTCGTTCGAACCGGATGTTGAAAAAGAGGGTTCGCCAACCCTGCTGGGGGATAAACGTATTGAGGGCTCTGTATGGCCAAAATCCATTCGCGGCTCGACGCCTAAAATCAAAGGCTCCTGCCAGATCGAAAAAGCCGCTAACGAGTCGGCACACTTCATGCGTTTTTATGTGCCCTGTCCGCACTGTGGGGAGGAGCAGTATCTGAAATTTGGCGATGATGCCTCGCCTTTCGGTCTTAAGTGGGAGAAGAATAAGCCAGAAAGTGTTTTCTACCTTTGTGAGCATCATGGCTGTGTGATCCATCAGTCTGAGCTTGACCAGAGTAACGGGCGGAGGATCTGTGAAAACACGGGCATGTGGACTCGTGACGGTCTGACATTTTTCAGCGCCGCGGATAATGAAATTCCGCCGCCGCGCTCCATCACTTTCCATATCTGGACGGCGTACAGTCCGTTCACCACCTGGGTACAGATTGTCTATGACTGGCTGGATGCACTGAAAGATCCCAACGGCCTGAAAACCTTTGTGAACACCACGCTGGGCGAGACCTGGGAAGAGGCCGTGGGCGAAAAACTCGATCACCAGGTGCTGATGGATAAGGTTGTGCGTTACACGGCTGCGGTGCCTTCCCGGGTGGTTTATCTGACGGCGGGCATTGACTCGCAGCGAAACCGTTTTGAGATGTATGTCTGGGGATGGGCTCCGGGAGAGGAAGCCTTTCTGGTGGATAAAATCATCATTATGGGGCGTCCCGATGAGGAAGAGACGCTGTTACGTGTGGATGCGGCGATCAACAAAAAATACCGCCATGCAGACGGAACCGAAATGACCATTTCCCGTGTCTGCTGGGACACCGGGGGGATCGATGGCGAAATTGTCTATCAGAGGTCAAAAAAACACGGTGTTTTCCGGGTGCTGCCGGTAAAAGGCGCATCTGTCTATGGCAAGCCGGTGATCACCATGCCAAAAACCCGCAATCAGCGGGGCGTGTATCTGTGTGAAGTGGGGACGGACACCGCAAAAGAAATTCTCTATGCCCGTATGAAAGCCGATCCCACGCCTGTGGATGAAGCCACGTCGTATGCCATCCGTTTTCCTGATGATCCGGAGATTTTTTCGCAGACAGAGGCGCAGCAACTGGTCGCGGAAGAGCTTGTGGAGAAGTGGGAAAAAGGAAAGATGCGTCTGCTGTGGGATAACAAAAAGCGGCGTAACGAAGCGCTGGACTGCCTGGTGTATGCCTACGCGGCATTACGTGTGTCCGTGCAACGCTGGCAGCTTGATCTGGCTGTACTGGCAAAATCCCGGGAAGAAGAGACGACCCGGCCAACCCTTAAAGAACTGGCAGCGAAGCTGTCCGGAGGAGTGAATGGTTACAGTCGCTGAACTGCAGGCGCTGCGTCAGGCGCGCCTTGATTTATTAACCGGTAAACGGGTGGTGTCTGTCCAGAAAGATGGTCGCAGAATTGAATATACGGCGGCTTCTCTGGATGAGCTTAACCGGGCGATCAATGATGCGGAGTCGGTACTGGGGACAACCCGCCGTCGCCGTCGTCCGCTGGGAGTGAGGTTATGAAACGAACGCCTGTCCTGATTGATGTGAACGGCGTTCCGCTTCGGGAGAGCCTCAGCTACACCGGTGGCGGTGCAGGATTTGGCGGGCAAATGGCAGAGTGGTTGCCACCCTCGCAGAGTGCCGATGCGGCCCTGCTGCCCGCGTTGCGTCTGGGGAATGCCCGGGCAGATGATCTGGTGCGCAATAACGGAATAGCGGCTAATGCGGTGGCTCTGCATAAGGATCACATTGTCGGGCATATGTTTCTGATCAGCTACCGTCCGAACTGGCGCTGGCTGGGGATGCGGGAGACCGCAGCAAAAAGCTTTGTCGATGAGGTGGAGGCGGCCTGGTCGGAATACGCCGAAGGGATGTTTGGCGAGATCGACGTGGAAGGAAAACGCACGTTCACGGAATTTATCCGTGAAGGTGTGGGCGTTCATGCGTTTAACGGCGAAATCTTTGTGCAGCCGGTCTGGGATACGGAGAGTACGCAACTGTTTCGTACGCGTTTTAAAGCCGTGAGTCCGAAACGGGTGGACACGCCAGGACACGGTATCGGGAACCGTTTTCTGCGGGCCGGTGTGGAGGTCGATCGATATGGCCGTGCCGTCGCGTACCATATCTGTGAGGATGATTTTCCTCGCTCCGGGAGTGGACGATGGGAACGGATCCCGCGTGAACTACCCACCGGGCGTCCGGCCATGCTGCATATTTTCGAGCCGGTGGAGGACGGGCAGACCCGTGGAGCCAATCAGTTTTACAGCGTTATGGAACGGCTGAAGATGCTGGATTCCCTGCAGGCAACACAGCTTCAGTCGGCCATAGTGAAGGCGATGTATGCAGCGACGATTGAAAGTGAACTTGATACCGAAAAGGCCTTTGAATATATCGCCGGCGCGCCACAGGAGCAGAAGGATAATCCGCTTATTAATATTCTGGAGAAGTTTTCCAGCTGGTATGACACGAATAACGTGACACTGGGCGGTGTCAAAATTCCGCACCTTTTCCCTGGTGATGATCTGAAACTACAGACTGCGCAGGATTCAGACAATGGATTTTCTGCGCTTGAACAGGCGCTGCTGCGGTATATCGCCGCCGGTCTTGGCGTTTCCTACGAACAGTTGTCCCGTGATTACTCGAAGGTCAGTTACTCAAGTGCCCGCGCCTCCGCCAATGAGTCGTGGCGCTATTTTATGGGGCGGCGAAAATTTATTGCGGCCCGGCTGGCCACGCAGATGTTTTCCTGCTGGCTGGAAGAGGCACTTCTTCGGGGGATTATTCGTCCGCCACGGGCACGTTTTGATTTTTATCAGGCGCGATCAGCCTGGTCACGGGCAGAGTGGATTGGTGCCGGAAGAATGGCCATTGACGGGCTCAAGGAAGTCCAGGAATCAGTGATGCGCATTGAGGCCGGACTGAGCACGTATGAGAAAGAGCTGGCGCTGATGGGCGAGGATTATCAGGACATTTTCCGCCAGCAGGTCAGGGAATCTGCTGAGCGGCAAAAAGCCGGACTCTCACGTCCGGTGTGGATAGAGCAGGCGTATCAGCAGCAGATAGCGGAGAGTCGCAGGCCGGAAGAGGAGACAACACCACGTGAGACGTAATCTTTCACACATTATTGCCGCAGCATTCAATGAACCGCTGCTTCTGGAGCCCGCCTATGCGCGGGTTTTCTTTTGCGCGCTGGGGCGCGAGATGGGGGCAGCAAGTCTTTCGGTACCGCAACAGCAGGTACAGCTTGATGCTCCCGGGATGCTGGCTGAAACGGACGAGTACATGGCCGGAGGTAAACGACCGGCCCGTGTTTACCGGGTGGTGAACGGTATTGCGGTACTGCCGGTGACCGGCACGCTGGTGCACCGGCTGGGTGGTATGCGGCCATTTTCCGGAATGACAGGCTATGACGGCATTGTCGCCTGTCTTCAGCAGGCAATGGCGGATAGCCAGGTGCGGGGCGTACTGCTGGACATTGACAGTCCGGGCGGGCAGGCCGCCGGCGCGTTTGACTGCGCTGACATGATTTACCGCCTCCGTCAGCAGAAGCCGGTCTGGGCACTGTGCAATGACACGGCCTGTTCTGCAGCCATGCTGCTGGCGTCGGCCTGCTCCCGACGGCTGGTTACCCAGACATCCCGTATCGGTTCCATTGGCGTGATGATGAGCCATGTCAGCTATGCCGGTCATCTGGCGCAGGCCGGTGTGGATATCACGCTGATTTACTCAGGGGCGCACAAGGTGGATGGCAATCAGTTTGAAGCGTTGCCGGCAGAGGTTCGCCAGGACATGCAGCAGCGGATTGATGCGGCGCGCCGGATGTTTGCCGAAAAAGTGGCGATGTTTACCGGTCTGTCTGTTGATGCAGTCACGGGAACAGAGGCCGCTGTTTTTGAAGGTCAGTCCGGCATTGAGGCCGGGCTGGCGGATGAATTAATCAATGCGTCGGATGCCATCAGTGTGATGGCCACGGCGCTGAACAGTAATGTCAGAGGAGGCACTATGCCGCAATTAACTGCAACGGAAGCCGCCGTGCAGGAGAACCAGCGAGTGATGGGGATCCTGACATGCCAGGAAGCGAAAGGACGTGAACAGCTTGCCACGATGCTGGCAGGACAACAGGGCATGAGCGTTGAACAGGCCCGGGCGATTCTGGCCGCGGCGGCACCGCAGCAGCCGGTGGCATCCGCGCAGAGTGAAGCCGATCGCATTATGGTGTGTGAAGAAGCGAACGGTCGTGAACAACTGGCGGCAACGCTGGCGGCGATGCCGGAGATGACGGTGGAAAAAGCCCGCCCGATCCTGGCGGCTGCACCACTGGCGGATGCCGGGCCCTCGCTTCGTGATCAGATCATGGCCCTGGATGAGGCAAAAGGGGCAGAAGCGCAGGCTGAAAAACTGGCGGCCTGCCCGGGAATGACCGTGGAGAACGCCCGGGCTGTGCTGGCTGCGGGATCAGGTAAGGCAGAACCGGTCTCTGCATCCACAACCGCCATGTTTGAACATTTCATGGCGAACCATTCACCGGCAGCGGTACAGGGTGGCGTGGCACAGACGTCAGCAGACGGTGATGCGGACGTGAAAATGCTCATGGCCATGCCATGAAGTCAGTGCTGACCATCAATATGAGGTTTTAACAAAATGGTGACGAAAACCATCACTGAACAGCGTGCGGAAGTACGTATTTTTGCCGGTAATGATCCGGCTCATACCGCCACAGGCAGCAGCGGGATTTCTTCTGCAACACCGGCTCTGACGCCCCTGATGCTGGATGAAGCCACCGGGAAACTGGTGGTCTGGGATGGACAGAAAGCCGGTAGTGCGGTTGGCATACTGGTACTGCCGCTTGAAGGCACAGAGACGGTGCTGACCTATTACAAGTCGGGGACCTTTGCGACGGAGGCAATCCGCTGGCCTGACAGTGTGGATGAACACAAAAAGGCAAATGCCTTTGCCGGCACAGCCCTGAGTCACGCGGCTCTGCCGTAACACGTTATCAGGCCACCATGGTGGCCTGACTGATTTCTGAATGAAAGGAACTGATTTATGGGATTGTTTACGACCCGCCAGTTACTCGGTTATACCGAACAAAAAGTTAAATTTCGTGCGCTGTTTCTGGAGCTGTTTTTCCGCCGTACGGTGAATTTCCATACCGAAGAGGTGATGCTGGACAAAATTACCGGAAAAACGCCGGTGGCGGCCTATGTCTCCCCGATCGTTGAAGGAAAAGTGCTTCGCCATCGCGGTGGTGAAACCCGCGTGTTACGTCCGGGCTACGTCAAGCCGAAACACGAATTTAATTACCAGCAGGCGGTTGAGCGCCTTCCTGGTGAAGATCCGGCTCAGCTGAACGACCCGGCCTACCGTCGTCTGCGTATCATTACCGATAACCTCAAACAGGAAGAGCACGCCATTGTCCAGGTGGAAGAAATGCAGGCGGTGAATGCCGTGCTGTATGGCAAATACACCATGGAAGGGGATCAGTTTGATACTGTCGAGGTGGATTTCGGGCGCTCTGAAGGAAATAACATTGAGCAGGCTGACGGTAAAAAATGGTCTGAGCAGGACCGTGATACGTTTGATCCGACGCATGATATTGACCTCTACTGCGATCAGGCCAGCGGCCTTGTGAATATCGCCATTATGGACGGTACGGTCTGGCGTCTGCTGAATGGCTTTAAGCTGTTCCGCGAAAAACTGGATACCCGTCGCGGTTCAAATTCTCAACTCGAAACGGCAGTGAAAGATCTGGGCGCAGTGGTGTCCTTCAAGGGGTATTACGGCGATCTGGCCATTGTGGTGGCGAAAACGTCTTATGTGGCAGAGGACGGTACCGAAAAACGTTATCTGCCGGAGGGCATGCTGGTGTTGGGGAATACGGCGGCAGAGGGGATTCGTTGCTATGGTGCCATTAAGGATGCACAGGCGTTGTCTGAAGGAGTGGTGGCTTCTTCCCGTTACCCGAAACACTGGCTGACCGTGGGCGATCCGTCCTGTGAATTCACCATGACGCAGTCCGCTCCGCTGATGGTGCTGCCGGATCCGGATGAGTTTGTGGTGGTACAGGTGAAATAATCCGTGAGCGGGGGCGAAATGCCCCCGTGTCTTTTTTCACAGGAGGCTGAGATGGCAACAAAAGAAGAAAATCTGAATCGTCTTCGTCAACTGGCTGACCTGCTGGGGCGCGAGGCGGATATGTCGGGGAGTGCTGCGGATATTGCTCAACGTGTGTCTGAGTGGGAAGAGGAGCTTGCTGTTTCCCCGGAGGGCATTATGCACTCTGATGAGAGCGGGGCTGATCAAAATCACACAGACGATGGTGAGCAGTTGAACAACACGGATGCTCCGGATGATGTTAAAGCCGTCCGGGTACGGAAGTGCCTGCAAGTAATGGGGTATTGCCCGGAGACAGGTCGTCCCGTTGAGCTGGCGTTACGGGGTATGCGTGTTCTGGTGCCATCATCACTGGCAACGGCCATGATACAGCACGGAACGGCTGAATATGCGTGATTTTCAGAATGCCTTTGATGCTGCCCTCGCCGGGGTAGACAGTACGATCGTTGAAGTGATGGGGCTCTGTGCGCAGTTCACCTCGGGGGCACAGTGTGGCAGCGAAGTTCAGGGGGTTTTTGATGATCCGGAGTCGCTGGGGTTTGCCGGTGGCGGGGTCCGTATTGAAGGAAGCAGCCCGTCATTATTTGTGCGGACGGATACGGTTCGTGCCGTGCGGCGTGGTGACACGCTGACCATTAATGGTGAGATATTCTGGGTGGATCGTGTTTCTCCGGATGACGGGGGCAGCTGTTATCTCTGGCTCAACCGTGGTCAACCACCCGCAGTTAACCGGCGACGATAAACGCAGGGTGAAATTATGGCGATAAAAGGGCTTGATCAGGCGATTGACAATCTGAGCCGGGTTCGTAAAAACGCCATTCCGGCGGCTTCAGCAATGGCCATTAAACGCGGGGCCACAACGGCGATTAATCAGTCTTCATCACAGGTTGCCCGGGAGACAAAGGTTCGCCGGAAACTGGTTAAGGAACGGTCCAGACTGAAACGGGCGACGGTCAGAAATCCGAATGCCAGAATTATCGTTAACCGCGGTGATCTCCCTGTGATTAAGCTGGGGATCAGGATGCTGGGGCGTCGCCCGAACAGCATACTTAAAGCCGGTCAGCATCGGTATCAGCGGGCATTTATTCAGAGATTAAAAAATGGTCGCTGGCATGTCATGCAGCGTGTGGCC
>OGOU01003272.1_pt1 | contig 10571 bp, 8 predicted proteins | sample 1552721 | NCBI WGS metagenome assembly OGOU01 (sample SAMEA2580176, study PRJEB22360) | human gut metagenome | biome: human gut; feature: human-associated habitat; material: faeces | place: Denmark | collected 2008/2010 | reverse complement strand
CCCGCATTTGATGCGGGGACGCAAAAGGACAGACCTTATCAATCAGATTTTTATAAGGTCGGTTTTAATGCGATCCCGCGTCAAGCACGGGAACAGGACAGTTTTGACATACCCTCATACATTTTGACACGCAGCCTCGTTTATGATCGTTTTTCACTTTCCTTTCAGAAAAGGTTTTCCATTTTTCCAAATCACCTCTTCCTGTGTGATATACCAGGTTTTTCCGTTATCGTTATTTCCCTGATAGAACAGATAAGTTCGACCGTCCAAATCGGTAAAAATATGAGGATGGCCGGATTCGCTGGAATTCCATTCGCCGGGTTTGCCGTTCTTAAGGAAAGGTTCTTCCGAAAGACGTTTCCAGACAATGCCGTCTTCGCTTTCCGCCACTCCGATCTGTTGAGGGGCATTATTGTAAGCTCCGGCATAAAACATATAAAGTTTGTCACCTTTCTTTGCGATCGAAGCCCCTTCGATACATTTTCCTTCCCACGGATACACGGGATACAGGATAGAGGAATCCGTTACCTGTACCCAGTCTTCCCGGTTGAAATTGGTATTGCCCGGAGCAACAGCTACTCCCTGCATCTGGATGTCGTAGTTTTTATCGCGGGTTGCAAAATAGAGGAAATAGCGTCCTTTGAACTCACACACTTCCGCATCTATGGCACGCCCACAAGTCCAATCTCCGGCCGGGTGGAAAATCGGATTCGTCGGATTCCTTCTGAAATGAATGCCGTCATCCGATATGGCATGGCAGATGGCATCTTTCTTCCCATTCCCGTATGTCTGATAAAACAAATGCACCTTTCCATCCTTCACCAACGCACCGGGTGCACAAAGTCCTTTCTTCTCATAATCAGCTTCGGGAGCAGGCGTGATCTCGCCCACCTTCGTCCAGTTCATCAAATCCTTACTCTCCGCAATCCCAATATTCCATCCGGAATCAGGTTCCCCCTTCATCGGCGGAATGGAATGGTACATCAAATAGCGCCCCTGAAAATTAACCACATGCGGATCTTTCGAATAAGGAACCCCGACACGGGAGGTATCGCCGTATAACATGAGGGGACGAGCAGAAGAGCCCTGTGATAAAATTAACTGAAAGTTTCCCCATAACAATAGAATAATCAAAACAAGTTGCTTCATAAATACTATCTGATCTTTTTTAATTGACAAATGTAACTAATATTCTTCTAAATAAATTCGTAAATCGGATTTACAATAAATGATACAGCCTATCCTTCTATCCTTTTGCCATTAAACAGGGAAACAAAGGGCAAGCCATATACATTATTTATTTCAAGTAAGGTTTACCATCCTTCCATAAAACTTCTTGCTGTGTAATATACCAAGTCTTACCATGATCATTATTACCTTGATAGAACAAATAAGTCCGTCCGTCAAGATCGGTAAAAAGGTGAGGATGACCAGATTCACTTGAATTCCATTCTCCCGGTTTTCCATTTCGTAAAAAAGGTTCTTCCGACAGACGTTTCCAGTTCAAACCATCTTCACTGACAGCAACCCCGATCTGCTGAGGAGCATTATTATAAGCTCCGGCATAAAACATATACAGTTTATTATCCTTCTTAACAATCGAGGCACCTTCAATACATTCTCCCTCCCAATCACACTCTGGATACAAGATCGATTTATCACAAGCTTGTGTCCAGTCTTCCCTGTTAAAATCAGTATTCAAAGAAGCTGTTGCCACTCCTTGCATTTGTATTTTAAAATCCTTGTCACGAGTTGCAAAATAAAGAAAATACTTTCCATTGAATTCACAAACTTCAGCATCAATAGCCCGTCCACAGTTCCAATCACCCGTCGGATGAAAAACCGGATTACTCGGGTCGCGATCAAAGTGGATACCATCAGTTGACACAGCATGACAGATTGCATCATTTTTTCCATTTCCATAGGTTTGATAAAACAAATGAATTTTACCATCCCGAACTAAAGCACCAGGTGCACAAAGCCCATTCTTTTCATAAACGGCATTCTTTTCCGGCGTTATTTCACCGACTTTCGACCAATTAACCAAATCTTTACTGGATGCGATGCCAATGTTAGCACCAGAACCAGATACATCCAACCTCGGTGGAAGCGTATAATACATCAAATAACGTCCCTGAAAATTCACGACATGCGGATCTTTTGAAAAAGGAACTCCACGACGAGAAGTATCTTCATACATCATCCTCGGTTGCTGGGGTTTACCCAGCAACGAGAAAAACAAACAAGTCAATAATAAAACATATACTCTCATTTTTATTGATTCTAAATGATTAATTGCCATAACCAGGATTCTGGGTAAATTCCTCCGGATTCGAAACATTTGTCAACTGATCACGCGGTATCGGGCGTAATACATGATAATCTTTAAATTTCCCTGCAGTCATAGGACTGATTTCAGGATCATTCATACGCTCCATCAATTTGTCCGTCCGTTTCAAATCATACCAACGATGCATTTCTCCCATCAATTCACGAGCTCTTTCATCCAAAATAAAGTCAATCGTCACATCGGAAGACTTAATCTCCATCTCCGCTTCATGCCCAGGTACAGCGGCACGGCGACGAACTACATTAATATATTCAGCTGCTTTCTGAGCATTTCCAGACAGGAATGCAGCTTCAGCAGCCAACAAATATGTATCAGCCAAACGATAAACAAAAACATTACGCGATCCGGCTGTCCAGTTAACTTCTGGACGCAGGGGATCCAAATGTTTCACCAAATAAGCATACATTTTATAAGAAGTAAAACGAGTATTCGACGGCCATTCCGCATTCGGATTCTGCTCAGACTGGACATCCATCAGAGGATCGATTTGTTCACGCATATATTCCGGAAGAAATACCAAAACAGGCCAAACTTCTTTAATCTGTTCCGGTGTCCAAGGTTCTCTTGGATCAATCATGGCCAACTCTCCTTTTGTCCAAACCTTTTCTTCCACTTTTTTGGTAAACGGGCTGAAAACATTCTCCGTCACAGAATTTTCCGTTACATTCCACCGAGAAATAAAACAATCATCCCAACGTTGATCTTTCGTTTTGTCAAACAAACTTATTGCAAAATCAGAAGAACGCTCACGGCTCCAAGGTCTGCCATACTCAATAACTCTCTTTACAGCAGGATGTTCTTCCGAATAGGCTGAACAAAAGTACATATGGGCTGTATTACCATCTCCATTTAATTCCGCATTTTGCGTATACAAAACAGAGAAAAGGACTTCCGAATTATTTTTATTATTGATATCCCATAATTCTGCGTGCGATTTAACCAACGAATATTTACCAGAATTGATCACCTGCTCGGCATAATTCAAAGCTTTTTTCAAATCGTCATCACTCCGTTTCAAAGTAAGATACACTCTCGACAGATGGTGCATAGCTGCATATTTTGTTATATGCCCGAATTCAGATGCCTGGTAAGTTTCCGGCAAGTTTTCTACAGCAAATTCCAAGTCTGTAACAATTTGATTCCAAACTTCATCTACTTTTGTTTTATGTGCAGTAGTCTCTACTGAATTTGTCGGCTTCAACGGCATAGGAATATCACCAAACTGCTGTACCAGATGATAAAAATAGTGTGCTCTGATAAATAACGATTCTGCAAGAAAACGTGTTTTTAGATCTTCATCCAATCCAGGAATATCATTATTTTCCAGACTCTCAATAACTGCATTACACTGATTCACGGATTTATAACAACTATACCAGAAACTCCTGACATCAGCATTTGTCGCATCAATCGTCCAATTATACCATTGCTCATGTCCTTGATGACCGATCCATATATCCGAAGGACCTTCACACATATAAATCAAGTATTCCTGTATATACATTCCCCTTAAGGTTGAATACAATCCATTGACACCATTGGTTATACCATCTTTCGTCGTATAAAAATTACCAACAGTCACTTTATTATAAGCCGTCTCATCCAAGAAGTCGCAAGACGACAAACATAGCAGAGACAACGAACCTATCAATATTTTATTTAGTATTTTCATATTCTACTTTCAATTAATCAGATTATTAGAAACTTGCATTTACTCCAAATATAAATGAGGTTAACGGACGGTGGTCTGTATAGCTATTACAGTTTTCCGGATCCAGTCCTACATAATCACTCTTTGTCCATGTATATGGATTTTCAACCATAAAATATACCCTGAATTTTTCACTATAAAACTTTTTCGAAATCTCTTTCGGTAAAGTATATCCCAAATTAATATTTTTCAGACGTATAAATGACAGATCCCGATAAGCATAATCACTTGACACCAATAACTCCTGTGGATTAGTTATCGCAGGTTTCGGACAAGCATTAGAAGGATTATCCGGTGTCCAAAAATCAACATCCAGATGATTATAACGAGTTGATCCAGCCTCGTCAGTCAATACTCCTAATAGCTGTCCATACTTCTGACGTGTATAGAAATAAACATTCAAATCGAAATTCTTATAATAGAATCCTGTAGAAAGTCCTGCTGTCCATTTGGGTATTTTATTGAATGTATGCAAATCGCCTTCATCATAAACCCCATTATTATTTACATCTTCTATTTTAGGATTACCAGGTTCACGTCCATACTTTGCCGCTTCCTCTTTTTCTCCATATTGCCAAACTCCTATATATTTATACAGACGTTCAACGTAGAGAGGTTGCCCAATGAACCATTTATTTCCCGGACTATCTTCCTTTCCATTGAACAACTCGACAATTTCATTCTTGTTATAGCCAAAAGTCAAATCTACTGTCCATCTGAAATCTTTTGTCACAACAGGTACAGTGTTCAAGGCTATTTCAATACCCGAATTACGTGTCTTACCTACATTTTGCCAAGTAAATTCATACCCTGTATTGATCGGCAAATTGCGTTTCATCAATAGATCACGTGTATTACGAATATATCCGTCAATAGAACCACTGATCCTGTTATTCAAGAAGCCAAAATCCACGCCGACATTATATTCTTCTGTACTTTCCCACCCCAATTGATTATTAGCCAACTCGGTAGGCAGATATCCCATTGCCGACTGCTCAGTTGTCCCGAAATAATACACATATTTACCTAAAGCTCCTTGTGTTGCATACTCAGAAATTGCTGTATTACCGGAATTACCCCAGCTCAAACGTAATTTCAGATTAGAAAGCCAATCAACTTCCCGAAGGAAAGACTCATCATTCATACGCCAAGCCAATGCAACAGACGGAAAGAAGTCCCATTTATTACCTTTTGCCAAACGAGAAGAGCCATCGTAACGTCCAGTCAATGTCAACAAATACCGATCCTTAAATGTATAATTAACTCTTCCCATAAATGACAACAAAGCCCATTTACGTACAGAAGAAAGACGTGTAAATACATCTGGTGCTTCATTCACATTAAACCACGAACCGTAATAAGGCATATCCTGTCCAGTCAAACCGACCAATTCTGCTTTATCTGTCTGCATATCATGCACCAACGATACATCCAAACTATGATCATTCAATACCTTCTTATAATTCAGGACATTCGTAAAAGTAATCTGTTGCTCGTTCGTTTTTTTGTATTCAGCAGACGGAGAAGCCAACTGGCGAGCTTGAGAAGTAGAACTCTTATAAACTCCATTCTCGATTGACGACAAGCCATATGTCAAACTTGTTCGGAATTTCAAGCCTTTGATTATTTCCCAATCTGCAAATAAGTTCAAAAGGATACGGGTACGTTTTTCTTTATTGTCTACATTATTCTTATCAGTATCGAACAAAGGATTCGAATGCAATACCGTCTGATACCAACCGCTATTGTAAAAGCGCATATCTCCATTCTCGTCATAAACCTCCGTTAGTGGATCAATAACTGTTCCATATTTCCAGACACTATTATCTCCATTATTACGAGTTGTCAATGCTAAAAGAGAAGAATAGCCTACCGTCAAGTTCTTTGCTAATTCCATATCCCCGTTAATACGGGCTGAGAAACGTTCATATCCCATATTATCAATAATACTTTGGTCTTTATTATAGCCTAACACTAACATATTACGATTACGACCATTCGATTGATTGATACTGACATTATGATCCGTTTTATAGCCCGTACCGCTAAACATCAAATCTTGCCAATCTACAAACTGTCCGGAGTTCAAGGTTTTTAATTGAATATCATCAAATATTTCCTTATCTGTCTTTCCATAATTAGCCATTCTTTTCCAGTCTGCATATTTTTCACCGCTCATCATATCATAATTTTTGAATGACTTGGACACACCGACATATCCGTCATAACTAACAGACAGTTTAGCTTCCTTACGGGCACGTTTTGTCGTAATGATAACAACACCATTTGCTCCTCGAGAACCATAAATAGCAGTGGATGAAGCATCTTTCAAAACATCAATCGACTCGATTTCTGCCGGATTGATCTCATCGATCTTTCCTCCGAACGGAGCATCATCCACCACTATCAACGGATCATTGCCCGCATTGATCGAATTATATCCACGGATCACAATGGTAGAAGATGCTCCGGGAGAGTTTCCCATCGTAATATCCGCACCTGCAATTTTACCTTGCAATGCTTGCATAGGATCTTTCATCACAGCCTGATTCTGAATCGATGAAGAAGAAATCTGTGAAACAGATCCTGTTAGGTCACGTTTTTTGACAGAACCATAACCTACCACAACCACTTCATCCAAAGCTTGCGTATCTTCCTTCAATTGGATGTTCAATGTTGTCTTACCTTTACTAACCGCAACATCCTTGTCCAAATATCCGATGTACGTTATACTTAATTTGGAACCTTCGGATATCGACAAAGAGAAATTCCCATCCATATCCGTAATCGTACCATTAGACGTTCCCTTTTCAACAACATTCGCCCCAACAACTGGTTCGCCATTTTCATCTTTCACGATGCCTTTCACAATGATCTGCTTTTGCTGAGTGATAGATGATCCTGCGGCTTCCTTCTTGGAAATCACAATCATCTTGCCCTGGACGGAATAAGACAATCCGTTATCCAATACGGCAGATAGCACTTCTTCCAAAGAAGCATCTTTAAAATCTCGCGTAATCTGCTTCCGTTCATTTACCTCGTCTTTCTTGTAAATGATGGAATACTGTAGTTCTTTCTCGACTTCCGCTAATACCGTTTTTAAAGGAACATTTTTAAATTGCCGGGTAATCCGCTGTGCATTCATGGAGGTAGCCCCAGAAAGCATCAAGGCAAGGATTAACGCCCTTCCTACATATTTTCTACACATAAATAAATAAATAAATTAAAGAATTAGATTTAATATATTAACAATTGCGCTATTGTTTTCGAATATAAATATCTCGGCCCCGCCGTTCATAACGGATCGGAATAATCTCGGATAGAGCGTGCAAGACATCTCCGACAGTCTCTTCATTGCGAAGTGATACGCGGAAAGCCATATCTTTTTCCAAGTCGTCTCCCAAATGAATCTGAACGTCATATTTACGGGATAGGCGGACTGCCAGCTCATTGAGAGTGATTTTATCATATTCAACTCTCCCTTCTGTCCAGGATTTATATTGAGAAGCCTGAACCTTCTGACGGGAAAAACTTCCGTTTTGTTTGTCAAGACTCAGCAATTCTCCCGGTGCAACCGGAATATGTCTTCCTTTATATAAAATATCGATAGAGCCTTCCAATAATGTCGTTTTGGCAGAAAGATCTTCAGGGTAAGAAGATACATTAAACTTTGTTCCTTTCACCAATACACTATACTGATCCGTTTTAACCACAAAAGGAGTTCCATCTGACTGTTTAGTCACTTCGAAATAAGCTTCACCAGTTAAAAAGACTTCCCTGTTTTTAGAATTGAAGTTACCGGCATACTGTAAGGAAGAACCGGCATTCAACCATACAACTGTTCCATCCGCCAGTATCAGCTTGCTTTTTTCTCCATAGGCAGTTTCTAAAGCAAACCGGTTATCGGCAGTTTCCGTATTCCGATAAAGATAGAAACTATATGTTCCACTCAATAATAGAACACATGCAATTGCAGCGATTGACGCACCTGCATCCGGCGTTGCAACTGTTTCCATTCATTCGAAACTTCAGGAATCAGTTTATAGGAAAGCATCCACTCCTCCTCCCATTGGCGGAACATTCTTTCATTAGAAGGTGCATCATTCACAAACCGGAAAAGAATCTCTTCTTCGGAGGGAGTAATGCGTCCTTCAAAATAACGTATTGCCAACTGGTGATTATCGATCTCCTGCTCTTTCATGACTTTCGCTTTCTATATGATGTAACAACTCAAATGAATTTTACCCAACCCCCTTCCTGAAAAAAATTCCCCAAAACAAAAGAAACAGGACTTCGTTCATTCGGAAAGCAGCCAAGCTAATATCGCGATATAGACATCCAACGGATATTTATCTTTAAAATGTGCGGAAAAGCGTGCTAAGGCTTTGGCTATATGTTTTTCCACTGCAGTAGTCGATATTTGGAGAGCATCTGCGATCTCCCGGTTTTTCATTTTCTTAAAACGGCTCATCTCAAATACTTCACGGCAACGGGAAGGCAAATCACTCATAACAAGACTGATCTGTTGTTGCAATTCCTTATACAGAAGCGTATATTCCGGACTTAGGTTAAAGTCCCAATAATAAAGTTCTTCCTGCCCGACCACCCTATCCAAATGTTCCAGATTATGCTGCTCGACCAGTTGCAGATGCTTCAAATAATTCAGACAGGCATTCCTCACCATTGCGAAAAGAAGAGATGAAATGGAAACAGCTTCTATCAGATCACGTTTTTCCCAAAATCTCAAAAAGCTCTCCTGTATGATATCCCTGACTGCTTCCTCATCCGTCACAAAACGAGCAGCATATCCTCGCAACCGAGGATAATAGCTATTGAACAAAAATTCGAATGCTTCGCCGTTTCCGTTCTTTATCTCCCGAAGAAGAGTCTTCTCGTCTGTGAAGTTTTTCATAATGATTATCTATTATGTTTCATCTCCTTATTCTTGCAATTATAGAAACCCTCTATATAGATATTCAAATCTTTGTCTATCTCAATGACGGCAAAACTATTATTTTCGGGAAGGCTTCCTTCTATCATTCCTTTCATTGTAAAATAGTGGATTCCATGCCGAAAACTATAGTTCCCGGCATGATGGTGCCCTTGGATAACGGCTACTACCTTACCGCTTTGCTCAAGTATCGAAACGATCTCTTCCGCATTGCCGATACAAAGTTCCTTGTCGATCCCGGAGAAAGTATCCAACAATTCGTGGATAAAGATCACGACCGGCAAATCGTCTTTCTTCAGTTCCTGCTGCAACCATTCTCTTTGGCCAGCGGGGATAAACGCCTTGGTCCAATCGAAATTACCGGAATCATAATCAGAACCATCCTCGTTGCAGTTACCGTCAAGCACGATAAACTTAATCTGGTTCCGTACGAAGGAATAATAAGGTTTTCCTTTCGCACTCCCGTAATTGCTCGTATGTGCGAGAAATTCAGATTTTGAGATACTATCCATATCATGATTGCCCAACACATGATAAACAGGGCCGTCGAAGGTCTGAAACTTTGCTTCTATCTCATCTAAAAACGACAAAGTCTGCCCTCTTTCAGGAGTATCACCCATATCCTTCAAGTCTCCAAGTTCAATCATGAAATCTAATTTCCGCCTATTAAAAACGTCTATTGCTTCCGATAACTTTGTGATGGATTGTTCATAATAGCGAGTTCCGTGTACATTCCGATGAGCAAAATGTATATCCGTTACCAAGCCAAAGCGCAGTCTCTTTTCATTTTCCCGCGCCAACAAGCCCGGACAGGATAAAAGCAATGCCCCAGCACATGATCTCTTAAAAAATAATCGTCTATCCATGGTTTATCAGATTGATCAGGGCAAATGTAAACAATATTCCCGGAGAATTGGATAAAACTGTTTACCTTTGCCTTATCAAATACGAATCTGCCATATGAAACTAAAAGTAATTATCCTGCTTATCAGTCTGTTATCCGGCTCTATCGAAGCCCAGACAATTCATTACAATGCTTTCTCACACAACGATTATGAACGTCCCCGTCCGCTATTCGATGCCCTTTCATTCCAATTCAATTGTGTGGAAGCGGATTTATGGCTAATCGACGGCGAGCTGTATGTGTCCCACGATTCGGTCGCCCCCAACCCGGATATCACATTCGAGAAACTGTATCTCTTGCCATTAGTCGAACGGATCAAAAAGAACGGGGGCAAAGTATATCCGGGCAGCGACCGCCCGTTTTACCTGATGGTCGATTGCAAGACAGACGGCGAAGCGATGTACCCCGTCTTGAAAAAGAAACTGGAGCCATACGAATCTCTTTTCTGTCATGAAAAGGACGGGAAACTGCAAGAAAGTGCCGTGTTGTTCTATCTGTCAGGGAGAAGTCCCCGTAAGGCTATTGCTGCTGAAACCAATCGATTTATCTTTCTAGACGGTACGATAGAAGATTTAGGGAAAGGTATTCCGGCCACCCAAATGCCTGTCATTAGCGATAATTATTCCAAATACATCGGCTGGAAAGGCCAGGGAGA